>Ga0209211_10007189_pt1 | contig 15728 bp, 8 predicted proteins | sample RifGroA2_FD_183992 | JGI IMG/M metagenome (GOLD analysis project Ga0209211, IMG submission 183992) | Groundwater microbial communities from Rifle, Colorado, USA - Groundwater A2 (SPAdes) (version 2) | ecosystem: Environmental > Aquatic > Deep subsurface > Groundwater | place: Rifle, Colorado... | reverse complement strand
CCAAAGGTAACGGTTGAGCCGATGACCGAGCTCGATCCGCCAATCTGGGTTGTTCCATCCCAGAGGGTGACATTAGCAATGTCGGTCGAAGCGGCACCGGTACCAGCCAAGGTCAGCTTGACTTCGGTCAATCTCACGGCTTCCCTGGAGCCGGTCGAAAACTTCAACGCGGTCATTAACCGGTTGTTGGTTCCGACGACATAGCTCTGCGTGGCCGGATTTTGAGCCGAATCCAAAGACACGCTCAAGGTTCCGGCCGCAGTAATGGCATTAACAGTTAATGTATTACTAATCGGTAAGCCAGTTATAATGATATTGTGATTCAAGGTTGCATTTTCTAATGTGAATTCATGGGTTCTTCCTCCAACGGCCGTAGAATTAACATCAGCCACTAATTTTATTCTTTTGGTTCCCGAGAAAAAGCTTGCTGTCAAGCTTGAGAAGATGATTTTATTGTTCTCGTTAATGGAAGTCGCCGATCCTAATAAAGCATTGCTGTCAGCATCGTATAATCTGAGGTTACTAATATTGTTCTTATCTCCCGTTCCGCTATGCGAGAATGTTAATGAGTTGATGTTGACATCATATAGAGAATCGACTTGAAAATTAAATAATGTTTGATTCTCGGAACCCGCGTTTATCGTATTAGGATTAGTGCCACTGATTGAAAATCTAAAACCATCGTTTATATTTTGTGAACCGTGATAATCATCGGTTGTTTCTGTAACAAAAACGCCGTAACCCTTCAGCTCTCTAAAATCGTTTAAATTATTAGCTTCCGAAGCTACTTTTACGCTCCAGGTATCTCCAATTTTCACAGAATCCAGGCTTGATTGATCAGCAGTAAAATCAATTACTTGCGAGACTGAATTAACAGCAGAACTTAAAATTTTACTAATATTATTAGTATCAATATTTGCAGCGCCTTTCTGCAAAGCGTAATCAGGAGAAGCTACGCCAATGGCGTTCCACCCGCCATTGAGAATCCTTTGGAATAATCTTTGTCCCGGCGATAGATTAAAATCATATTTCAGTTTCAGGGTTTGGACTTGATTGGTTTTATTATTAATAAAATAAGCAAAGAGGGGTTGGAATTCGCTCTGACCGGCTTCCTGCATTGTCTGCCAGCCAGAAATGGAATTTGGGTTTAATAAATAAATACCAAGATTGTTTGAAGTCTCGGCAACAGAGAATTCATGACTCGACAAAACCCTTGGGGTCGAAACGATATTCCAACCCGGCCCTAAATTGATAACTTGATACGGCGCTTGGGGAATATCCGCATTTACAGTCACCATATAAGTGACTACCGTTGTTCCATCTTGGGCAGTAACTGCTAATGTGTTGCCGGTTACTACCGTATCGGCTATGCCCGCATCAATCCACGTTTGATGAATCTCGCCTTTGACTAGAGCGGCTAAGAAAGTAGCTTTAGTCGTTCCAAACGATACATTGGTAATGGTTTCAGTAGTTGTTCCGCCTAAGCTTACTGTATAAGTTGCAGAGGTTATTGTTGCTACTGTACTTGCTGGTAATTTCAATACTGTCAATGTAAATACTTTTGTATCAGATGCAACACCCTTGGTTAAGGTGGCTGTTAGAGTTACGACTACGTCTCCGCTTGCAAAAGCTGGCCTGTTGATTGTTTGTCCATTACTTGAAACAACGGTTGGATTACTTGATAACCAAGTGGTTGTTGACCCACTAGCTCCAAGTGGTGGTAATGGGTTTGCAAGCGCCACTATGACGTGCGACAAATCGGCATTTGCCCCCTGAATAGAAGTATCTACCAACGCTGCTTTGTCGGTAGCTACGGCAGCAATATCCGGATTGGCAGCTATACCTACCGTCACCACATAAACTTGAGTTGAAGAATCCATGGCAGTAACTGTATATGTTACTGGACTAGTGAAATCCTGGGCTTCACCGGAAGCAGGACTTACTGATGCCCCAGTAATTGTAATTGTTGGAACAAGGGCAGTAACATTAGTTCCGAAAGGTACGGTTACTACGATAGTATAATCTGTTTCATTTATTAGGCCCGTTTCTTCTGCGAAACTGAAAGCCGTGATTGCTTTAGCTGAACTAGGCGAACCGATGTTACTTATTTCAGAATTTTTAATTGGATTATAATTAAGGATTTGCAACGAAACATCGTCATTGCCATCTTCTATATAACTGTCGATTATGCTCGTATCTGTCGTCCCCCACCAATTATTTGAAATATCAACAGTTCCATATCCGTATCCATTCTCGGGAGCCTTTATGATAAAATTATTATTTAAAAAGTTATTGTTTGTTATTGCCGTATGCCCGAAATAATAACCGTGGCTAAAAACATTATTGTTGTCTATAAAAATATTATTTTTAAATTTATTTTCATCTCCTAATGTCCTTATACCATAAAAAACATCACCGTTATCTGAAAACGTATTATTTAAAAATTGCATATTCTGATAACCATTTATATCAGTTACCACCCACTCATTATCTCTAAATATGTTCCCCGTGAAGTTAACCAATGAAATTCCTTTCAAATCTATTGCCCTGGTTGCGTTTTCAATAATAGTGTTATTTATGCCACTATTGGGGCTATCTATAAATTCAACTCCCCACCATTTACTAGCTCCGTTTGAAGTAAATTTAACGGGCGAGCTTACAGAACCATTTGTATTTAAATTACCCACTACCTTTATCTTTTTCCCTGAATCTACTTTTACAATCACTCCCGCTTCTATTGTTAATGTCGCATCCTGCGCAATTTGTAAATCTTCATTGATAGAATAGGGACTATTAGCCAATGTCCAAGTTGTATCTTCTGTTATTATATTAGGATTTAGTTCTGCAAGAGCATTATAAGCATTAATTCTTTTACCTGTTACTGTTTTTCCAGAAAGAGAAGCTTTATCATCACCTGTGTTTAGAATGGTATCTTTAACTTGAGAATAAGTTAATCCAGGCTTATAACCCCAAATCAAACCGGCTAAACCTGCTACGTACGGAGCGGCCATTGAAGTACCATTCATATAACCATATTGTTCATCTGAACCGTCACTGAATTTAGTAATTTTTATATCGTCAACCAAGCAACCATCTCCTCCACCTGTATTTGCATTTCCGTTCGCTACCCACCTGAATCTAAACTTAAAATTGCTAGTTGAATACTGACTTGGAATACTCAAGTTTTCAAAATAATATGCTGCGCTACCAGAAGGGTTTGTATTCGAATCTATCGAAGGTTCGTCCCACTTTAATATCTCAGCAAAAGTACTTCCATTATCATTACTAAATTCCAATGCCATATAATCAGTCCAGCTGGTTGTGTTATATTCTGTGTCGCATTTAGTCCGAAAATCTATGTTCGCCCCACTCGCACTTAAATTATATGCTGGTGAGGTAATGGTAGAATTAGCCGTCTGTGCATAGGGTATATTCTTTGCATCACCATATAATACTTTGCCCCAAACAGTACCGCTATCTAACGGATATGTTCCCCAATCTCCAGTGGGCGAAAGATAAGCTGGCACGGCGGGCGGCGTTACCCCCTCAAAGTTTTCAAATAAGACGGTTGTCTCCTGGGGAACAGTACTATAAATATTCGTCCCCGGAGCACCAACATCAACAGAAGTCACACCATAATTAGAAAAAGTGGCTAAACTATCATTTTGATCCGTAGCGGCAACAGAAATGATATTATCCAGATTGTAATCTGAAGGGTAACGATGACTTAATTCATTGTCAACACTAATATTATCAGTGCCGCCATTTCCAGCGGCCGCAACAAAAATCCCTCCTGCAGCTTTGAAGCGATTGATCGCGTCAAATTCCGATTGCGAGAAAGAAGCTGCTTCAAAACTAGCATTTATTATTTTAGCGCCATTTTGAATAGCAAAATCTATTGCTTTTATTCCACTAGCGACATCGAGACCAAATTTTATTGCCATTATCTTTACTTGTGGCGCAACGCCTATAATACCTCGCCCATTACCTTTTGCAGCTGCAATTGTGCCTGCAATATGCGTGCCGTGAGACGAGGTAGTGGGTAGGGGTATATTATCGCCGTCTTCATAGTCATAACCACGGTTGCAGCCTCCTGCTATAGTGACGCCATTTTCATCTTTACAATTTGTCCCATCCCACATATTCGCAGCCAAATCAGGATGGTTATAAGCCACGCCGCTATCTATAACCGCCACTATAACCGGGGCAGAAGTCGTCGCCTCACTTATCTCCCAGGCCTCTGGCGCGTCAATATCCTTGTCAGTTGATCCAGTATGAACAGAATATGTTCCGCCTACTGTCTGGCCCGTATTATCCAACCCCCACAGAAGGGCCTTATTCGTATCGTTCGTATTAATATTTGCGGGATAACGCTTATAATTTGGCTCAACATATTCAATATTAGGATCATTTTTTAATTCAGTTATCTTCTGCTCTACTGTTTTGGCATCCTTAATTCTTAAAACCGAGGTATTTATCTTTCTCAAATCTTCTTTTTTCTCCAACGATTTAGAACGAATAAAATTTAAGGCAGTAGCTCTGCCCGAAATAGTTCCCAGATTTATTCTATTATTTTTATACTTTACTAAAATCTCACCTTCTACATAATCTTTTTTCTTCCCTTCTGCTTGTTGAGATTTCTCTAACCCAATCCTTTCTTTTTTGGTTATTGACGAATCCGAAGATAAACTTTTGACCTCTTTGAGCGAGGAGTTTATTTTATTAAAAGCTGTTCCGCCACTATCAAGTGGAGTTTCGGTCCTGACCCGCTCAAAGTTAACATCATTCTTTTCAACGGCCAAAGCGGGCAAACTAAAGTTACCCAAAACGACAGAAAGAGTTAAATAGATCGAAAGAAATGAACTAAGCTTCTTAAGGTTTTTCATAGTAGCAGGTATTAATAACCCGCCTAAAATATTGTTCTTTATTATCCATTAACTTTCTAGGTTTGTCAAGCTCTAATAAAAACTAGTGAATCCAAACCCTTGAAGTAATTTTCTTAATCTTTTCTTTCATAGATCTTATGGTAAAGATTCGCAGGCTGAACCATCTTTATCGCCATCCAACCGATGTTTATTGGAGGGGTCATAGTTCTCATAAAACCACTGGGCATAAGCGTGCGTAGAAAAGTCAGCGCAGTCGCAGTCGGTTTGAGCGCAGCCCGGGACAGTAAAACTAACAGGAGAAACCGGCGAGGATTGAGAAGGCTGGGGTTGAGCTGGCACCCATAATCCTACTTTCTTGCTCCGAGCTTCCCGCTCGGCCGCGAGGAATGACGCAGAGTATTTTACATCTGGCGGATAGGTATAGGCAGAGGCATACCCTTGTTTCACCATTTCCAGATTGACAAAGAGATTACCAACATACAGATATCGCAGAAGGCGGCCATACCTGTCTCTTTCTGAGACGTCCTTCACCAATATGACTGATTTATTAAGAGTAAGACCACTAAGCTTGTTTCGTGCTTCAATATATCCAGTCGTCCCCCGTTCTGGAGTGTCAATGCCAATCAATCTGACTCTTTCTCTATTTCCCAACTCTATAGCGGGCGGGACGCCCGATATATCGTAAATCGATATAGTATCTCCATCTATTACATAATCAACGATAGCAGTGGTTGCAGAAATTTCTGGAGGGATTATGGTTGGGACAGGCGCTGACGTTGGGGTTATCGCTGGAATATATGTTGGGCCCGGAGTCGGGTTTGGCGCTAAAGAGGAACTTGAATTAGAAGAATTCGCGCTGGTTTGTTGAGACTTGAATTGTTCCAGAAGAAAAGCGATCTGCTGTTGTAGAATCAAAACTTGGTTCTGGAGAGAAGATATGACGTCCAGTTGAGGCGCGGGAGAGGGAGAAAGAACTCGTCCTGTTTCTTGGGCGATCTGCTGGTTAGAAGCCTGGATTTGGGAAGATAAAATTTCATTAGCTCGGGCACGGGTTATAGACCCAAAATAACCTGCGGCAGGAGAGATGCCTTCCCGGAATTGAAGTTTTTTGACGCCCTCCAAGGTTAGGGAAAAGAAGTTACCGGTAATCGGGCCTGAATAGATACCTTCAATGGTCAGGAATTCCTGAAGCTTGGCAACGCCCGGATCGTTCGAGAGACCAAAAAAGAGATCTTTCTCAAAGGTTTGGGCGAAAGAAAAAAGCGGAATTAAAAGTCCAACGAATACTAAAACTGGATAAATTTTCTTAATTTTTCCTTTCATATTCACGAAAAAGAAATATCGAAAACACTATCGCGGCCAAGACATCGATTAGTTGCCAAGTGTCTTTTTGAAGATAAAAAGGGATAATTGGATTAAATAAAACGGTGATTGCGCCGAAAACCCATGCCCAAGAGTTTTTACCCGCGTTGTAAGCTGAATACGCTGAATAAGCTCCGATTACCATAACGGCCCATCTTAACAACTGATAATAGCCATATGGATTATCTGACAGTGCCCATAAAAGTAATATTATCGCTAGAACCCTATACCAATTTTGCCGTAAAAATATGTTCATTTTACATGACTTATCTGTTTCCACAATAGTTCTGTTTTGAGGAAAAGGCAAGGACGGAGGGAAAACAAAAAAACCGCTTAAAAAGCGATCTTTTGGAATTTTCCCCGTGAAGGAAAAACAGGCTTTTTCGTGAGCGGTATAGCGAAGGAAAAAATGCTAGAAACCGAAGGTGTCTAGCTTGGGGGTCGTGGAAAACAGTCCGCCGGATGGGACGATTTTCGAACTGCAGACTGGGTCGAATTAATCCCCTACCCCGAATTCACAATGAGGCAAACAAAACAATTATTGGCTACTATCTAAACCTAAAGGGTCTTACAACATTCTTTGACAATAGAAATAAGATCTGAAAATTGTGCAAAGTTGATAGTCTTTCCGGGTTCTAATTTATAAATCTTAGAGCCGACTTTTAATTCTACTGGATCTTCTTTGCTGCCATACTTGTAATTATTGTGGGCTGAATTTCTTATTCTTCTTAAAAAATCAATTGATCTGGGGATATTTTTCTCTCCACCATAATAGTTTTTTAGCAATACTCTTCCAATTTTATCATCTCGACCAAGTCTTGTCTGAAAAAAATTCTCGAATGAGTTCCATACCTCTGAAAGAAAAATTCTTTTACAGAGCCGCAATATGAAAAATCCTTTCAGTTTGGTTTTAATCAACTTTTCTTTACTTATCGAATACGATAGTTCGAAGTACTCAGCATTAGACGGAAAACAGGAAGCAAAAATATTAATTAAAAAACAGGAAAGATTATCTATGCTTGTAAAGATGTGTTCCAAATCTTTATTGCTGGGAACATTTTTTCTCTCAGCGTCTACGTACTCGCAGAAGTCAGAAAGAACCCGAATTGTTTTACCGATAAAGTCCATAAATTAGTATAAATAGCGAATATTGACCAATGCTCTTGTCCAGGGGGTAGGATTCGAACCTACGTAGGGTTGCCCCGCCAGATTTACAGTCTGGTGCAATTGACCGCTCTGCCACCCCTGGTTTTGGTGGACCCGACCGGATTCGAACCGGTGATTTCCTCATTGCAAATGAGGCGTTCTAGCCAGCTGAACTACGGGCCCCAGAACTGAAATAGTCCTTCGACAAGCTCAGGACACTTCGCCTAGTTTCTTGGCGATGACACTGAGCGAGTGAAGCGAGCCGAAGTGTGGGCGCGGGAGGGATCGAACCTCCGACCTCTAAATTATCAGTTTAGCGTTCTGCCACTGAACTACGCGCCCCAGGGGCGATTGCTCGCCCGAGAACTATTTTCTGCGGAAAACTAGGCTTTGCTTATTTCTTTTTCTTATTCTTGTGGGTTGCGCAGGTCTTGCACATGATTTTTTATTTCCCTTTAATTTTATTATTCTTTTTTATTTTTGCTTTCGCCGTCTTTTTGGGTTGGGAGAAATCGGCCTTGACGGCCCCCAGCTTCTCCAGCATTTTCGGAGAGATCTTTAAGGAATTCTCGTAGGTCCCGGCGCTGACCAAGATGAATTTTTCTTTGGCCAATCCGCTATCAATGAAGGCTGGTATCTTAAATAACCCTCCGAAGGGCGGAATGGCGCCGATTTTAAACCCTTTGAACCTAGACTTCATAAGTCTTTCGGAAACAAATTCAAAGTTTTTGACCTTGGCCGCCTTTCTGAATTTCTGCTTGTCTAAGTTTTTATTGGCGGCCAGGATGACCACGATCAGATCTCGGCCGGTTTTTAAGACCAATGTTTTCGCAATCAGGCTGGGTTTGATCTTGAGGGTGGCCGCCTTATCGAGGGCGGTATAAACGGTGCGGTGATTGACTTCTTCGAACTTGACCTTATTCTGGCTTAAGAAATTGGTTAATTTGGCGGGTATTTTCATACTTTTAGTTTTAATGTTTTTAGCATCTTTAAGAATAGCAGAAAAATCTTTTGGTTTCAAGCTAGAGCGTGATAAGCTAAGCTTAGCCTCGTTAGGGCGAGGTAAGCTGAGCTTAGCCTCGCTAGGGCGAGGTAAGCTGAGCTTAGCCTTTTCGCGGCGCGAAAAGGTAAAATAAGAAAACAACATGCTTTTCAGCTTTCTTTTTCTTTTTGCTCAACTCGCTTTCGGTTTTCTTGTTTTTGATTTTTTTGATCCTCAAAAACGTTTCTCTCATTTTGAGCGGGTTTTAGCGAGTGTTCTTTTGGGCGGTCTTTTCAGCGGTTTTTTGGTTTTGGTTCTGGCCCTTTGGTGGCAATCATTATCTTTGGCCGTTCTCGTCTTTATTTCCCTCTCTCTTCCAATTGCCGCTTTCCGATTTCTAAAAAAACCATCTCTCCCGAAGATTAATTTATCTGGTTTTTATCGACACTTTTCGCGGCAGAACATCTGGGTTGTTTTTCTTTTGGCCCTCATGGTTCTTTACTGGCTGTTGCTCTCCACGGTTTTGTTCCGGGCCGGAGGCGGCACTCTGCGCGGAGCTCTAGTTGGCTGGGGCGATATTGCCCTTCACCTCAATATGATTGAAAGGATGGCCACGGCCCAGCCTTTTGTCATTGATCATCCGGTGGCGGCCGGAGTTCATTTGGTTTATCCTTTTTTGATAAATTTTATTTCGGCGATTTTCCGTTCTTTTGGACTCGATATAGTTTTGGCCTTTCAGATCCCCCTCTTTATCTTTGGCAGCCTGTCTCTCCTTCTGGTTTTCGCCTTGGCCGACCGGGTCTTAAGATCAAAAAACCTGGCCATTTTGGCTCTCATTCTTGTTATCTTAGGCAGCGGGCTCGGCTTCAAAGTTTTTTTCGAGGACTTGCAAAAAGGCTATCAGAGGAACGGCTTTATTGGTTTAAGTACTATTCTGGCCGATCCGCCGCACGAATACACTCATTTGGATAATCGCACCGGCGGAAAACCCGCAGAAAAAGACACCAATGATAATATTGTTTGGATCGTGCCCGTCATCTCTTTTCTCTCGCACCAACGAAGCTTTCCCCTGGGCTTGGCCATTTTTTCTTTTCTCCTCCTCGGCCTTTTACTCTACGATCAAGATAGACAGTTCTGGCGCTTCGGCCTGGTGGCCGGCCTCTTGCCTCTTTCTCATGCCCATTCTTTTCTCGCTTTCTTTTTCTTAATGGCTTCGCTTTTCTGGTTTTTTCTATCGAACTGGAAAGCTTGGTTTAAATTTGGCTTATTAACCGCGCTTTTGGCCTTACCCCAAATCATTTACCTTAAGGCCGGCAGCCAAGTCCTTTCTTCCGGCTTCATCCGGCCCTGGTTTGGCTGGATGACGACAGATTCCAATCCTTTTGTTTTTTGGTCAAAGAACTTTGGCCTGGTCTTTTGGGGCTGGCTTCTGGTTCTCGTCCTGGGTTTTGTTCTTTTCCTCATTCCTCGTTTCCGCGCTAGAATCAAAGAGAGGCTGTCAGCGGAATTTCTTTTTGCCTCCCTGGTTCTTTTCATCTTGCCCAATCTTTTCCTTTTCCAGCCCTGGCCCTTTGATAATAACAAGATTCTTTTTTACTGGTGGCTGCTGGCGATTATTTTTGGCGTCGGTTCCCTGCTCAGTTTTTTGTGGCAACAGAGAGTCTGGGGCAAATTGGCCCTGATTTCTTTTGTCTTCTTGGCTATTCTGGCCGGCAGCCTGGATTTTGCCGCCCGCCTGGGAAGGCCGAGAAATTCAAACAGTCATTACTACGGTTATTCCGATTCAAATAAAGATAAGGTTGCCTCGGCCTCGTGGATCAGGGACAATACTAAGCCCAACGACTTGTTTCTGACCTCGCGAGACGTTGACCCCTTGTCCGTTTTCTTAGCTGGCCGGCCGGTTTATCTAGGGTTCGAAGGATGGCTCTGGACCGAAGGTCTCGACTATTCCCGAAACCGAATGGTGGCCGAAAGCGTTGTGGCAGGAGACCTTAAAAAAGCCTGCGACGAGAAGATCGCTTACATTCTTTTGGACGATGATTTAAGGCGGGATTATCCCCGAGTTGACGAAAAGAAGCTTCTAGAGAAAACCCAAGTCGTCTTCGCTTCGGGAAACAGACAGATCTTAAAAATAGCTTGTCAATGAGAAATAATCTATGAAGAATTTTCTGCGTCAACACCATCTTTTCTTGATCCTGATATTTCTTTCTTTGGTCGTCCGCTTTGCCTTCCTTTCTTATCCCGCTGAAGTGGTTTTTGACGAAGTCCACTTTGGCAAATTTGTTTCTGCCTACTTCACTCAGCAGTACTATTTTGACATCCATCCGCCCCTGGGTAAATTGATGATTGCCGGAGTAGCCAAGCTCTTTGATTTCCAGCCGGGGCTTAGTTTTGAGAAGATCGGCGAGGTGGCCAATGCTCGGACCCTTCTGGGTTTGCGCTTTTTGCCCGCTCTCTTCGGCAGCCTTTTTGTTCTGCTCATTTATCCGATTATCCGGGCCCTGGGCGGCTCTAAAAGGGCCGCCTTTTTGGGTTCTTTTCTGATTCTTTTTGATAACGCCTTTTTGGTCGAATCAAAATTTATTCTCGTCGATAGCTTTCTCTTCTTCTTTGGTTTTTTGTCTGTCTGGCTTTTTCTCTTGGCCAGAAAACAAAACACTTTTTCAAAACAAATAGTCCTTTACATTCTCGCGGCCTTGGCCTCGGGACTGTCTTTTTCTATCAAGTGGACGGGCCTGTCTTTTTGGGGAATTATCGTCGCTTTTATCTTTTTTGATCTTCTGAGGAATTTTAAAAGCCAAGAGATTAAGAAAACTTTTTTAAAGCTTTCCGTCTTTATTATTATTCCTCTGGCAATCTATTTAATCCCTTTTATTATCCATTTTAATTTACTGACTCATTCTGGCCCGGGCGACGCTTTTATGAACCTTGATTTTCAGAGAACTTTGGTCGGTAACAACATCAGTTCAGAAATAAAGCCTTTGCCTTTCTGGAACAAGTTTGTGGAATTAAACCAGGCCATGTTTTCCTATAGCTCGGGTCTTAAGAAAGAACATCCTGACTCCAGCCGCTGGTACCAATGGCCCCTTATGAAAAAGCCGGTCTGGTATTGGGCCCATTCGACAAGCTCAGGGCAAGTCACCGAAAGTAGATCGGCCAATATTTATCTCTGGGGCAATCCGGTGGTTTGGTTTTCCGGTTTAATCGGCCTTTTCTTAGGAGTTCGGTTCTTACTAAAAGAAAGGAAATACGCCGTTTCTTTCTTGTTCTTGGGCTATCTGGCCAATCTGTTGCCCTTTATCCTTGTCGGCCGGGTCGCCTTCCTCTATCATTATCTGCCGGCTTTGGCTTTTGCCGTTCTCCTCTTTGCCGTCCTGGTCGGCCGGTTTTTTGACAAACATTCCTCTTTTTTCTACCTTGGCTATCTGGCCTTGGTCCTGGCTCTCTTTCTGGTTGTTTCCCCGCTGACTTATGGCTTTTTCGTCAATCCTCCGCTCTCTTTGATCGACCGGTTTTTGATTCTTATTTTTCATTAACCCTACCGAACAAACCAAAACCCGCCGAAAAAGGCGGGGTTGGTTTTACCTTTTCACGAAGCGAAAAGGCTAAACTCGTTTAGTTTTTCAGAGTCGCTCCGACTGAGTAGTCTTAATTTAAGGTTCCAAGACCAATACCTCTAGAAGTTGATAATAGAATTCTCAACTATCAAATCCTATCGATCTTTTTAAAATGAGGTGATCCACGCACAGCTTCCGCTACGCGTGCCTTGTTACGACTTCGTCCCTCTTACTGAGCCTACCTTAGCTGCCCTTTAAGGGCCTTTTCGGGTATTCCCAGCTCGCTTGACGTGACGGGCGATTATCCTCTACGGGCTTAGAGTTGATGTTCCCATCGCGCCTGCGGATTTCCCGCACGCGACGAGCTCTAATGCATTTGCTGTTTAACCTGATAAAGTTTTCGTAGTCCGTGTTTAGAATTATAAAGTCTTTTCTCTATCATCGTCATCAACCGGCAAAACAATTGGAAATCTTTCCGCTTTGACGACAATCGTAATCGGTTCTTCTCAAAGAAAGGAATGATTTTTTCTTTCAAATCACTTCGATTTGCAACCTCGTATCGGTAGCAATTCTGGTGATTCGGACGAGCATCGTTTTGGAAATATACATTTCCGCACCCGAAGAATTTCTTAAGTTCATATAAAAGACTTTTGTCTCTTTCTATGAGCTTCAGATAGAACCTCGGTTCTACCTTTACTCGTCGTTTTACATTTTTGTTTACATCAGGACTCCTGACATAAACCGTAAAACTTCCTTCTCCATCTACTAAACCGACTACATAATCAGGGTTAAGCATGCTTGTTAGAGTAAGTCCTTCCCCTTTCTTCAGGGTAATATGACTTAGCTGACTTCTGACGCTGCGTAAGTCCATTATATCTCGTCTGGTGACGGATAACAACGTCAGATCTCCTCGGGTCACCTAATATTCGATTCCAGGCATCCCACAGGGGCGTTCTTTGGATCTTCCCTACCCTCACCGCCTTATCGATGGGTCGATCCGCCCTTTTGTTGTGCGGGCTGTCTTTTGCCTCCAGATCCTTCGCTCATCATCTCGCGATGACGAACTACCTTTCAGCTACGCTCTCTTGACGAAAGAGAGGTGTGGATTTTGACCACCTAGAATATTAAGCTGCCGAGCGCTTTTATTGTGAGTACAAGATTCAGGAACATATTCATCGGGACATAGCTGATTCCCGATTACTAGCGATTCCGGCTTCATGAGGGCGAATTGCAGCCCTCAATCCGAACTGAGGGGCCGTTTGCTGGGATTAGCTCCGCCTTGCGGCTTGGCAACCCATTGTCGGCTCCATTGTACCACGTGTGCAGCCCAGGGCATCAAAGGACCATGCTGATTTGGCGTCATCCTCACCTTCCTCCCAGTTATCCCGGGCAGTTCGCCGTGACATTTAAAACACGGCGTAAGGGTTGCGCAGGTTTCCCTATTTAAAGGAGCGCCTCACGGCACCTGCTGACGACAACCATGCAGTACCTGTCCCATTATCCTTGTGGGTAGCCCCGTATTTCTACGGGATTTTAATGGGATTTCTAGCCCTGGTAAGGTTCCTCGTTTGTTGTCGAATTAAGCCACATGGTCCACCGCTTGTGTGAATCCCCGTCTATTCCTTTGAGTTTTAGCCTTGCGGCCGTACTTCCCAGGCGGGATACTTAACGCGTTAGCTTCGCCACTTGAAGGGTCGACACTTCAAGCAGCCAGTATCCATAGTTTAGGGCGTGGACTACAAGGGTATCTACAAAATGTTACTAACCTGATTATATTAAATCAGATAGGCAGGACATTTCTGTCGTGCTCTGCGCGTTACCGTGCAGTTCGGACTATATCATGTCGCCAAAGGCGACCTCGGCGTATAGTCTCTACGGGGCGAAGCGCTTGAGCGCTCGCTTCCCTCGGTATTTTCCATTTTTCTAATGGATTTTTACCGATATAGCCAAGTTTTCTTTCTATTGTTGCCAATAGAAGGGACTAGCTACCAACCTCATTTTACCATGAAATTGGATACCCATGCCAATCCTTTTTGCTCCCCACGCTTTCGTCTCTCAGCGTCAGGGTCATCTTAGCTGACTGCCTTCGCTTTTGGTGTTCCGGTCGATATCAATGGATTTCACCCCTACACCGACCGTTCCGTCAGCTCCTAATGCCCTCTAGCTGGATAGTATCTTTAACAACTCAAAGGTTGAGCCCTTGAGTTTTAATTAAAGACTTGTCCTGCCGCCTACAGGCGCTTTACGCCCAATAAATCCGGATAACGCTTGGGGATTCTGTCTTACCGCGGCTGCTGGCACAGAATTTGCATCCCCTTATTCCTCTGGTACCGTCAGTCGCCTCAGCGGCGACTTCTTCCCAAAGAAAAGAGCTTTACAGCCCGAAGGCCTTCTTCGCTCACGCGGCGTCGCTCGGTCAGGGTTTCCCCCATTGCCGAATATTCTCGACTGCTGCCTCCCGTAGGAGTAGGGCCCATGTCTCAGTGCCCTTGTTGGGGAACAGACTCTCATCCCCCCTACCCGTCATCGCCTTGGTAGGCCGTTACCCTACCAACTAGCTGATAGGACGCAGACTCATCTCGAGGTGCCTTGCGGCTTTAAATGAGAATGGCTTTCGCCCCCTCATTACTATCAGGAATTATTCCCGCTTTCGCGGGACTATGCCTGTCCTCGAGGCAGATTATCTACGTGTTACTAACCAATTCGCCACTGCACTTCGGTCTTGCGACCTCAGTACCGTATGACTTGCATGCCTTATCCACGCCGCCAGCGTTCATCCTGGACCAGGATCGAATCCTCAGAATAACCTCGTGAAAATCACGAGGAAAGTAATAGTCGGAACAACTCTGAAAAACCAAATTGACTGGTCTATTTTTTTGCTGGTTTCTTGTTCAGTTTTCAAGGTTCTGGCCCTTCGACTCACTTCGTTCGCTCAGGACAGGCCGTTCAGAAACAAAAAACAGGAAGACGATTCCTGAATTTTTCGTCTTTTCCCTCATCTCTAAGTCTTTACGCGCCGTTTCCGTCTCCTTTCATTTCTTCCAAACTTAATATCTCTATCTGGTTACTATCTTATTAGATCCAGATCTTTTGTCAAGGGTTTTAAAAATAGAAGAGCCCATCACGTCTCGTGCGTGATGGGCCTAAAGGTGGGAGGCAGACCTCCCGTTTTTGGGCTGTCTGATCTCCCGGGTTAATTTCACCCGGGGTCGCTGACAGCGTTCTAGAACCGAGTTTCAGTTCCAGGACGCTGCCAACGAATTGGTGCGTATCCTCTTAAAAGAGCTTTATCTCAACAAGACTGTGTTAGAATCTTAGTCAAACATTGTCAAGTCTCTCAATTCTGGATGGTTGCAGTATAACAGATAACCTAGAACTTGTCAAGAGCCGATGGGGGGAATCGGACCCTCGTCTACTGTTTACAAAACAGTTGCTTTGCCACTAAGCTACATCGGCAGATTTTTGTTTTTGTTCTCTAGGGCTTCCCAGTATTTATCGTCTTTTTTCTCCGGGGTTTTATTTTCCCGCGATCTTTTTCTTAAAATCTCAAGCCACTGGCCAGTTTTGTTTTCGAGCTTTAGAGCAAAAACCCTAAAGCTTGAGAGAATTTTTTGCAAGAATATCCCCGAGGAAAAACCCTTTAAAAAAGGCAGATTTTTTAATTTTTCTTTCAGCTTTCTGAACAAAATTAGCCAAGCATTTCCTCTTTTTTCAAAAACCGAGGTGGTTTTCGGCATATCGGCCAATAAAGGAACCTTCTTGAAAAAAATGACGAGCATTCCTATTAGGCTGCCA
>Ga0209211_10007188_pt1 | contig 15729 bp, 16 predicted proteins | sample RifGroA2_FD_183992 | JGI IMG/M metagenome (GOLD analysis project Ga0209211, IMG submission 183992) | Groundwater microbial communities from Rifle, Colorado, USA - Groundwater A2 (SPAdes) (version 2) | ecosystem: Environmental > Aquatic > Deep subsurface > Groundwater | place: Rifle, Colorado... | reverse complement strand
CATGGGAGTGAAAAGGCTGTAACGACCTATGTTAAGAATCAGGGTAAAGAACAGGAGTACATCAAATTTCACCAAGGACAGCTCGCGTTGTTGTAATACCTCGCGGCTTGCCGCGAGGATTATTTATATTTTTTCTTAGGGGGTTGACCCCGTTAGAAGTCTGCCAAAATAATATACTTTATAATGATTATTTTTCTTTTTAGACGTTTGCATATTGAAATTAGCCAGCTAGACTTCTAACGGGGTTGACAGATATTATTTTCTTATTGTATTTTGCATAAAAAAGAGTATAATAAAAATGTACAGGAAAATTTTTCTGTATCACGCACAAAGAAAACAAACATTTGTTGTGTGAAACAAAAAAAATAATCCGCTTCCTTTTTCTCCCCATAAACTTATGGAGCATGAAAATGAGAAGTAGGTGTAGAAGGAGGTGAGTATTATGGCTAAGAAAAAAGCAGCCAAGAGAAAGAAGGCTACAAAGAAGAAGAAAGGTGGTAAGAAACGAAAGTAGTTTCGCTTTCTTCGGTTCTTTTAGTTCAAAAAACAAAAAACCCCAATCCGCTAACTGGCGGAGGGGTTTTTTGTCTGTTTTTCGCAATGTTTACTGTATATGAATCTCTACGACGCGCTCTTTTTGGGCGAGATCTTCATGTATCTGCATCTTTGCTCTTGGAAAAAACTCTAGAACAAAGCTCTGTAAGGGGAGTCTCTGTTCGGGACTTATTTCTAGAAAGAGAGTGATAGGGTGTTTCTGCATATGAAAACTTTTGATATCTTCCAGCAACCGATAATAATGATCCAGTCCCGCACGTTCGCTTAAAAGAGCTTCTCTCGGTTCATATGCGTGAACATCCTCCGAGGTGTTGTCATAGAGGCTGTGTGAGAGATAGGGAAGATTGGCAGTGATAACGATCTCGCTTGTTGAAAAGATTTTTTTGTCGAGCGGCTGAAGAAGATCGCCTTTGTGGAATTTGATGAGACCGTCTCCATCGTGTCGTTTTGCATTTTGCCTTGCGATTACAAGCGCTGCTTCGGAAAAATCTGCAGCATAATACCTGATACCTGATACCTGATACCTTTTTTCTATTTCTTTGGCGATAGAGATAATAATGTTCCCGCTGCCCGTGCCAACATCAATGATAGCAAGTTTTTGTTTGTTGTTAACTGTTAATTGTTGGCTCTTAGTCGAGGCGTGCTTTAGCGCGCTTTCGACTAAGAGTTCCGTTTCCGGGCGCGGGATGAGCGTATCTTGGGTAACGAGAAAATCGTAACCATAGAATTCTTTGTGGCCGACGATATACGCTATTGGTTCATGCTTGAGACGGCGCCGGAAGTAATCTCTGGCGAGAGTTTCATCTTTTGGATCAAGGGCGTATTCCGGGTGAGCCAGAAAGAAAACCTTCTTTTTTTTCGTCGCGTGAGCCAGAAGGATAAAAAAATCTTCCGGAGCGATTGCCGGAAGGAACATTTTTTGTAGTTCTGTAACAGTCATATTTCAATTTCCTAAAAGCTAAAAAGCTGATGAAGCTAAAAGCTATAAGCTTTCTTACCGCTCCTGTCTTTCCAGTTTGCGGCGGATATCCTCTTCTTCCAGAGCGGCGATAATTGGTTCGCAAGAGCCACCAAGGATTTGCGGGATATTGCTCCATGACATCTTGATCCGATGATCGGTGATGCGATCCTGGGGAAAGTTGTAGGTGCGGATTTTCTCGCTGCGATCGCCAGTGCCGATCTGGCTACGGCGGGCATCGCCTTGCTCCTTGGCGCGTTTTTCTTCTCCGAGCTGGAAGAGGCGCGAACGGAGTACTTTCATGGCCTTTTCCTTGTTCTTGATTTGCGACTTCTCGTCCTGGCAGCTGACGACCAAGCCGCTCGGCATATGGGTGATGCGCACCGCGCTGTAAGTGGTGTTGACAGACTGCCCGCCGGGCCCGGAAGAACAGAAAGTATCGATGCGCAGATCGGTCGGATTGATAGTTACTTCCACATCCTCGACTTGCGGCAAGACGGCTACGGTAGCGGTGGAAGTGTGGATGCGGCCGGATTTTTCCGTTTCCGGAACGCGCTGGACGCGATGGACGCCGGATTCGTACTTCATTTTCTGATAGACGGGAGCCTGGCTTTTGCCGCGGTTTATCTCAAAAACCGCCTCTTTGAATCCGCCGACTTCGGTCTGGTTGGAGTGGAGCATGACGATGTGCCAGCCTTGTTTTTCGGCAAAGTGTGAGTACATGCGGAAGAGTTCCGTGGCAAACAGGCTGGACTCATCGCCGCCCGCGCCACCGCGGATTTCCATGATGACATCCTTGCTATCTGACGGATCTTTGGGCAAGAGAAGCTGTTTGAGTTTTTCCTCAAGTTGAGTTCTTTCCGCAGCCAAGGCGAGATTCTCTTCCATCGCCATATTCTTCAGTTCGCCGTCTTCCTCGTTCTGAGTCAGTTCGGCGTTGTCGCGCATGCTTTTTTCGACGGCCTTCAAGCGCTCAATATGTCCCATGATGGAATCAAGCTCGTTTTTTCGTCTGCCGAGAGCGGCCAGTTTTTTGGAATCGCGCGCGGTTTCCGGCAGGCTGAGAAGAGCCGTGATTTCTTGGTGTTCGCGTTCGATTTCTTGGAGAAGATCTTGCATATTGGGTAAATTCAAAAGTCAAAATTCAAAAGGAAAAATTATAGGTTAGAATCTAAAAACTGAAAAAACTTCAAATATAGTATACCATCTTAAAACAAAATCCCGGCTGAAGAGACGGGATTGCGTATTCTTTGTAGGAAAGTAACCTCTAAAAGGATCAAAGAAAACGCTTTGAGCAAAGCTAAGACGCTTTTTTAGCAGCTTTTTTTTCTTTCTCAACTTCAGGCGTTTCGGTCGCGGCCTTGGCTTTGACGGCTTTGAGGCGTGCCAGCCTCGCCGAGTCTAGGCGGGCGGCTTGCTTAACTGCGGATTTCTCTGAGAGTTTCTTGAAACGATCCACGCGGCCGGTGGCATCAATGAATTTCTTCTTGCCGGTGTAGAATGGATGGCACTGAGAGCAGATTTCCGTCTTCATGGTTTCGACGGCTGAGCCAGTATGAAGCACCGCGCCGCAGGCGCAGGTGATGGTAGCCACTTTGAAATAGGTGGGGTGGATGCCTTGTTTCATATGGGGACACTAATGAACACAAATAAAAAAACGAATAGTCACGAACAACCTTCAAACAGATACATGTTCATTTGTCAGAATTTGTGTTATTCGTACAGCCAAGTCTAGCATGTGTTTGAGAAATTGACAAGTCTGTCATTCTTGGTATACTAAGGACTGTATTTTGGAGCGTCGCAAGACGCGAAAGATAACGGGTATCAAACCCGTTTTTACCAGCACTGCGTTCGGAAACGATCTCGCCACGGCGGCGGGCCGCTTCACTCACTTTGTTTGGTAATCAGACATACTTTTCCGATGGGTCCGTTCCTGGCCTGCGCTTGCAGTGCTTTCAGGGCTTGTATAAGGAAAGGTAGGTGGCCCCAAAACAAGTGGGCAAGCCCGCCGAAGGCGGGCAAGTAATCCAATAAGGAAGTAATATTATGTCGGAAACGACTGTGGCTATAGCCGCTTCCGGAGCCAAGCAATTGGTTCTGGCCGCGGAAACAGGCGAAAACTATTTTGCCTTATTTGATTTTGCAAAACTGGATGCTAGTCTCGAAGGGCTGCTCAAGGCAGGTGTGCATTTCGGGCATCTGAAGTCCAGGCGTCACCCGAAGATGGATGAGTATATCTATACGACTCGTAAAAACATCAATATCGTGGATCTAGAGAAAACGTCGGAGAAGCTGGCGATTGCCGCAAAGTTTCTCTCTGAAGTGGTGAAGAGCGGCAAACCGATTCTTTTTGTCGGTATGAAGAAGCAGACGCAGGATACGGTGAGGTCGCTGGCGCTTCGTTTGGGCGAATCGTACGTCATCGATCGCTGGTTGGGTGGGACGCTCACAAATTTTTCCTGCATCCGTTCCCGAGCCAAGTATCTGAATGAAACGCATGAGAAAATCGGGCTGGGCGAATTCAAGAAATACACCAAATTCGAACAAGCCAAGAAAAGCGAAGAAGTAGAGAAGCTGGAGAGAAAAGTGGGCGGTATCAGGCATATGGAACAGTTGCCCGGCGCTATCGTCATCGCGGATGTCAAAGAGGCTGAGTTGGTCACCAGAGAGGCGAGAAAGATGCATATTCCGATCGTCGGCATTACGGACACGAATACCGATCCGAGCTTCGTCGACTATCCGGTGCCGGGGAACGATGACGCGCTGTCGTCTTTGCGGCTCCTGTTCGGTTTTCTCGGAAAAGCCATTCTTGAAACGAAAGAGAAAGTAGTAGCCGATAAAGCCGCAGCCAAAGAAACAGTCAAAGAAACTGCGAAGGAGACAGCGAAAGAAAAAGTGGCTGAGTAATTTTTGTTGGGGGAGTTTTAAAATTTCCTTGCTGAGAAGCTGCAAGCCATGTCGTTCATCACGTCGTTCGAGTAACGACGGTGATGAGCGAACGACGGTGGCAAGCCAATAAGCTAAAAGCTGAAATTATGAGTTCAATGGAACAAGTCAAGGCACTCAGGGAAAAGAGCGGCGCTGGTATCGTCGATGTGAAGAAGGCGCTTGATGAAGCAGGGGGCGACGAGGTCAAAGCTATGGAAATCCTTCGAAAACGCGGACAAGATAAGGCAAAGAAGAGAAGCACTTACGAGGCGCATGAGGGTATCGTGGTCGCTTATGTCCATTCCAATGACCACATCGGCGTTTTGGTGAAGCTTTTCTGCGAAACGGATTTCGTGGCGCGCAACGTTGAGTTTCGTGAGCTCGGTCGCGATATTGCGATGCACATTGCCGCTCTGGCTCCGCTCTCTGTGAAGCCTGAAGAAGTGTCGGCGGAGCTGGTGGAAAAAGAGAGGGATATTTGGCGCGCCCAGCTTACGGAAGAAGGAAAATCCGGAGAAATGATAGACAAGATTTTGCCTGGTAAGGAAGAAAAATTTCGCTGTGAAACTGCGCTTCTGACGCAGGCGTTCGTGAAAGATCCCAGTAAGACTGTCGGGGAGCTATTAACAGAAAAAATCCATAAGATCGGAGAAAATATCCAAGTAGGTGGCTTTGTCCGCTACGAGATGTAATCAAGAGCTCTCTCCTGTGGCGGCCGGGGCAATGTCCTGGTGTGCAAGTTTCCATAAAGTATAATTGATGAACCCTTTTGTCTCATGTGGTATCTCATTATTCCACCGATCATTGTTGTTGTCAGCCTGTCGTTCGTCTTGTGGTACTTGTCGCGCAAGGGGGCTGACCCCATTATCGCTGAAAAGGCCTCCCAGTTGGTAGAAGAGGCGCGGGAGCAGATATCTTTTTTGCGCACCAAAAATTTTTTTCTCCGCATCCTTGAAAAAACAGCCTATCGTTTCAAGGTAGTATCGCTTCAGATGCACAATGGGCTCCATGATCTGACACAGGCGCTCAAGGCCCGCCGTCGCCGTTTTCAGGATAGGGTGATCGAAAAAGAAGCTTTAGAGCAGCCAAAAGTATCGAAGCAGGAGAAGTCTCTTTCGCGCGAAAGCTTCATAAATCGTTTTTCGAAGCAGATTGAAAATGTGGTAGGTATCGGGAAACCAGAAAGTAAGTTTCCGGATCCCAAGCAGCCTGTTCCAGCGGAAGTTATTTCGGAAAATCCCGTTTTTCACCAACCGGAATCGGTGGAAACTTTTGAGAGGGACCAATCGACTCACACCTCTTATGAACCGGTTGTTTCACCACCTCTTCCTTTCATTCGCCCGATGGTAAGCGAGACGGTAGCCCATCCGGAAGTTGTCCACGAAAGAACACCGGCGGACATTTCCCGTGAAGAAAATCTGATTGCCCGTGTTGCCGTCAATCCCAAAGATTTCACAGCCTACGAAGGACTGGGGGATTACTATCTCGAAATTGGCAATATCAAGGATGCCAAAGAGTGTTATCGCCAGGTGCTCAAATTGAGTCCGGTGCATCGGATAGTGCGTATCAAGATCCGCCGCTTGGAAAAACTTCTGGGGCAATAGAAAAGGAAGCTTATACATTAGTCCAGTTGCTTCAGTAACAGTAGGTGTGCTATACTGTCAAGTATGGCTATATCTATTGAGATTCAAAACAAATTAGTAGCAGCCTACCTTCAGGATAATTTGTCTATGGCTCAAGTAGGAGCTAGGTTTAATGTTTCTCCATCAGCTGTTGTTTACTATCTTAATAAAAATAAAGTAAGCCGTCGTTCGAGAAGTGATGCTATTACTCAGTTATATATAACGAAGTTTCATAAAAAACCAGTAACAATTAAAGAAAATCTTTCCAAGAAAGAAGAAGCTCTCCGATTAGCCGGAGTAATGCTTTACTGGGCTGAAGGATGTAAAGGATGGAGTACCGTGAAATTTGTGAACAGCGACCCCTCGATGATAAAACTATTTCTTAGTTTTCTCAGGGAAGTCTGCGGCATATGGGAAGATCGTTTGAAGTTGCTTATTCATATGTATCCCGATCATGATGAAAATAAACTGATAGATTTTTGGTCTCGTGTTACAAAAGTACAGAAACAGAATTTCTATAAATCATTCATTCACCTAAAAAAGAAAGGAACATACAAAAAGAAGTCATTATATGGTACATTATGTGTTAATTATTCCGATAAGAAATTATTGGCTAAAATAAATTCTTGGATTAGCGAATATAAAGAGAAATTGTAAAACATGCCACCCTAGCTCAGTTGGTAGAGCGACGCATTTGTAATGCGTGGGTCGTCGGTTCGAATCCGACGGGTGGCTCAGTTGAAGAAAAGAGATGAGTTTGGTAGGATGCGTGAGTGGTACTTTGTAAACAGTGAGGGCAGATACTCAAGTGGTCAACGAGGGCTGACTGTAAGATATTGCAGCTCTGAGAGGGGACTCTCGGATGAACTTTCTGGGATAACGGTGAAGGCTACGTTCTGATAAAAAAGAATATGCGAACACCGTGGGAACTCTAGCATTGTGTTAGGGAGCGCCGTAGAGACTAGATACCAGAACACCTAGATCAGGTGAAGATATAGTCCATGCCGAAAAGAAATTTTCGGGGAAATGAAATCAGCTGGCTTCGGCCTACGCAGGTTCGAATCCTGCTCTGCCCACCACGTAAAATGGCCTGACTCCCGTCAGGTCATCACGTGGTAGCCGCGTGATCCGATTACGGATTTTACGCGGCACATACAGAATAATGATTATGTATTACACATACCTACTGGAAAGTTTGAAAGATAAAAGCTGGTATATTGGTTACTCTGCGGATCTCCGTAAAAGGTTACAAAGTCATAACCATGGTGAAAACAGAGCAACAAGAACTAAAAAACCATGGAAACTGATTTATTATGAAGGTTATGCAAATCAAGTAGATGCCAAGAAACGCGAGGTGTTTTTGAAATCTGGTACTGGAAGGCGTTTTCTCAAGAAACAAATTAGTAATTATCTTGGAGGGTAAATACTTTATAAATATGCCGTTGTAGCTCAGCTGGTAGAGCAATTCCATGGTAAGGAATAGGTCACCGGTTCAATTCCGGTCAACGGCTCAGTATTTGTCCCGCCAAGGCGGGATTGACGAGTAAGCGTTTATCCCGTACAGTGAAAAAGCCTTTTAAATACCCTAGTAATCGAAAGAAATATGGGACAGATCAAAGATACGCTGGTAAAACTGAAATGTTCTCTGTGTGGCCGCATCACACATTACACCAAACGCAATAAGAAAAAGGTGAAAGAAAAGCTTGCTTTGAGTAAGTATTGCCGTTTCTGCAAGAAGAATGCAACCCATACCGAGAGCAAATGACCTGCAGAGCGGGTCATCCCGAGTGAAATCGAGGGATCCCGATGTTTGTTCGGGGTTTTTCTTTTATCAGAAGGTATTTTATTATGATATAGACACGGGGGCGTCGTATAGTGGTAGTACAACGGTCTCCAAAACCGTTTGTGTAGGTTCGATTCCTACCGCCCCTGCCAAGAAAGTTTTTTGCAGCTTGCTGCGGAAAAGTTTCTTTGTGGTTGTGAGGAATCGAAGGGCGCGAGTAGAAAGCGAGCGAGCGCAGCTTTCTGTGTGTAGCGCCCAGGCTCCGCGTCGGAGCGCGGAGGATTCCTACCGCCCCTGCCAAGTTGAAATGGATATTTTTTCATTTTGATTTTTCATTTTTGATATGGTTATGGCCCCATCGTCTATCGGCTAGGACGTCAGGTTCTCATCCTGGAAAGAGGGGTTCGACTCCCCTTGGGGCTACTGACTGGGATTGCATAGTCGCAAATCCCGAAGAAAGCTGGAATACAAAGGACATTCTTGGTGTTCCACTAGCTATTTGGTCATAGGTGGGCATCTCCTCAAAGACCAGACCAAACAAATCTCTCTGAATCCGCATATCTGCGGGCTTTAGTAGGATTCCTGCTGGGTGTTCCATTATATTTTTTGCTTCCCGCACGAACGCCTTGATATCATCTTCTGTAATTTGAATTCGTAAACTTTCTTTTCGAGCATCCTTGATTCTCACTTCGAGTGCTTCTACATCCAATTCAAGCTTTTCTCTGATTACAGAGCTTTTTGTCGCAACGACTGCTTCAATTCTGGCTGCCTGTTCGTGCTGGAGGTCAGCTATGTTGCGATGTATCGCACTTGAAGTGGTAACAATCTCTTTCTCTCGCTCCCTATATTTGTTCAAAAACGTGATTTCTAGGCTATTGAGCAGTCCTGGACGAAAACACAGACTGTTTATGAATGTTTCGATGGTATTTTCAAACTTGGCTTTATTGATTCCCAAATACTTGTGATTTCGTGCGCAGTGGTATGTTGGAAACTTCTTGCCAGATTTGCCCCGAGAAGAACTGCCGCAGAATGGTTTACCGCAAAGAGGGCAACAAATAAACTTGTATGGGAAGAGAGGATTACTTCTATTCCTTTTTCCGCTCGTAGCATTGAGATTGCCATAGACCATCTCGACTGTGTCATCCGGGTATTCTTTTATGGAAACCTTGCCTCTATTGGCACGATTGAATACATTAATATCGACCAATCCTGGATACGCCGCCCTAATGGCTTTGTGCTGTGTCCATTTCTCGCACATCACCCCTGCGTAAATTGGTTTTTGAATAACTCGCTGAAACTGTTTGACAGTAAGAGGAACACCGCCGATTGTTCCAATAATTACCCCGCCCTTTGCCCGTCTGTTTTGTATGGCAGAGCGATAACCCATAGCATTGATCCTTTCGACAATCTCCACATCACTCAAACCTTGTATACGCAAATCGAACATAGCAGTATAAAACTTTGCACGATCTTGGTCGGGAATCTGTATCGGTTTTTTCTTTCCGTTGGAATCGTAGATTTTGCCATTCTTGAAGCCGTCCGTGGCACGGCGAGTCCTGTACCCCTGGCGTGTCAAGTTTATCTCCTGGCCAATCATGCGAGTCAGAATGGTAGTCACCTCCTGCTTTGCAGTAGTAGCCATAACAGTCTCCGCTATTTCACTTGGTGAATACTTGCTCCATTCGTATTCCACATCATATTCCTTCAAGGTATTTTGGGTCGGCTGAATTACCCCGTATGTATCAACCATCTGTACCCCTTCTTTTTCAAGGACTCTCTTCATTCGTGCATATTCTTCTCCGCCAGCACGGGTCGCCCGATCGATAGAGCGAAATACATAGTACTGGACAAAGCTAGGATGAGCTTTGATATAGGCTAGTATCTCCTCAAAGTCTTCACGATCAGTTTTCCGCCCTGATATAGCGGTAGACCATACTGTATCATCGGGTACGATATTCCACCCTCTATTATCAGCAAGCAGGCGAATTGCTTTTTCTTGGGTATCCAAACTTTCTCCTTCCTCAGATTGCTGGGCGGTACTGACACGGCACTGCGCTACGCAGTTTTCTCCATTGGGATATTTCATAATCATTTTTGCATTATATTTTTACTACGGAACAAGTGGTATTCCTTTTTTCTAGCCATCGATCAAGAGCCACATCAGCGATTCGATCAAAAGCACAGCGAATATACTCAATCTGTTCGTCAGAGAGTTCATCCGCAAGTGTCCCGAGAGATGTTTTGAATTCTTCAAATGAAATCCCTTTTCTTCTCTGGGCCGACCACTGGCTCTTGTGTGTGACAAGTTTTCCAAAAACGATGGCAACTGTCACTACCTCCGTTACTGAAATAGTCTCGTAGACAAAAACTGAAAGAACCTCTACGCCAGTTGTTTTTGTAGTCATACTCTCGCTACTACCTGATTGCTGATTAGTGATGCTCTGAAGGCATATGTACCCTCAATTCCTGTCGTCCTCAGAGGGTTTGAAAGTGTGTCGAGGTAAGCAAAGATTGCTCTTTTGTCCTCTTGGCAATAATCGTCCTTTTCGACAAGGCGATGAAACCAACGCCGAATGCTACTTGGGGAAAATCGACCATTCCCAACTGCGCCGGCGAAACACATGTAACTGCTCCATCCTAGGCGGGACTGCTGTAGTTTAACGAACCGTCTCTCGATACTTTTCATACGTTGTGTGTTAGTGAATAAGCAAAAAAGAAGCGACGAATAAGGATTTTGCTGCTACGCAAGCCTCGCCGCTTCTTTTCTGGTCTGATTATATATCCTCAGAGTGACTTCGCGTAGCATTATTATCATAACAAAGTCCTACTCTTCCACTTCAGCATCCATTTTTTCGCTTATGGTAATCGCTGAAAGCTCATCTTTCTGTCCCGCTATATAGGTCTCTATTGCCCGTTTAACCTGAGTGGCGATAGGCCCCTGGCCGGCGAATTCCCGGAGTCGCCAAAGATCTGTCAGCAGCTTTGGCGGTATTTGCATTGAGTACATAGGTTCGTTGTTAATAATTTAATTAATTAATCGACCATATAATCAAGTGGTAAAGAGAAATAGCATGGGGGTCATTTGGTTACAAGAAAAAAACCTTAGGGAGGTATGGGTAAGAAAACCAGAGGCGGTCTGGACACTTTTTGAAGTATTCACCCTTACAGATGTTTGACTTCTGCGGCAGAAGTCAAAGAAAGTATGCCTTGCGCGGCGTGCGGGGCATACCTCACACCTTCCAAAACAGGGTTACTATTCCCTCTGAAAATTTTCGTATAAATTTTAGGATTTTTTGGTTTTTATACCTTTTTCTCTTTTTGCTTATATATGAGATTGAGAGCAACCGCAACGGTTGCGATTGCTACCCAACCATAGGCACGAGCCAGTACGGCGGTCGTGCTGGCTAACCAATAGGAGTTATTGGAATTACTGCTGTAGTAAGTAACACGGACAGAATAATTTCCTTTATTTCTCTATTTTGAGAGAATTTGCTAGTATGTGATAAGTACAACAATTGAATAAAAAAGTAGCCTAAACTCGTTGGTTTTTCCAGCGAGCATGGCGAAAGGTCCAGTTAGACGTAAAGATCCCATCATAGGGTTGTCTAACTGGCCGTATCGGGAAACTGATACGAGTGGCGCAAGTCACTACCTGTGGTGGGTTTTTTGTACTTCGTAAACTCTGGCTCAGGAATAAGAAAATGGAAGAACAAATAATAAAAAAAGAATTACTTGATAAAATGAACGTCCTTGATCGGGCGGAACTTCTTATATTTGTCAAAGAGATGATGCTTTGTGACTTTGGACTGGACAAACTTGGTCGGTCGGAACTCCTGATGCTTGCTAGAGGTGTGCTGCCTGAGGGATTGTATGCCCTTGGTTGTTATGGGTCTTTTATGACCCCTAAAGAGGAACTACTAAAAAAAATGAATGGCCTTAATCAGGAGGAACTTCAACTATTTGTAAAAGAAGAACTACTTGATAGAGAACTTCTTGATAAACTTAATGGCTTTGATTGGGGCGAACTTCTCATTTTTTCCCAAAAAGTTTTGGATATTGTTGATAAAAACGAATATGTTGTCCTCTTAAATTTAATAAAGTTTGGCTTGCATGATAGTAAGCCAACTGTGGCGGGTGGGATTTGTCATCAACTCCGCACTGACATTGAATATAATGGGGGCTTTCCTCATGAATAAGTCTGTACCCGGACTAGAGTGCTGATAAATGTATGAAAAAACAATTTACTATATTATCAATCATCGTTTTACTATTTTTTGGGGGATTTCAATATGTCGATGCGACGTCAGGAGCTTGTTCATCACATGGAGGTGTCGACTGCAGTGCGGGAAGGCAGCTAAGTGGCACTGTTTATTGCAATGACGGCTGGGCGGACAGCATGGTGCAGTATGATTTCATGGCGATGTGCCAGAGTCAGGATCCATTGGCCGGGCTTGATCCAGAATGTGTGAGACAAGCAGTCGCAATCATTCGTGATAGGGATGAGCAACTCGCGCAAACAGATGCAGAAATTGACGCATATATAAAAGATATGACGGCTCATGACACAAGTGATCCGGTAGAATTTCAGAAAGCTCAGTCTCACCTAAATTATCTTTATACTTTGAGAGGAAGAATAAATAGACAGTACATGGGATACGTTGTAAATTCTTGTAAAAACTATAAAGCACCGAAAATTCAACAAACTATCCCACCTCCAAAAAGTCAATGTGATAATAACTATGCTTACCCTACAGGGCAAAGAGTCATTTTACCAAAGTATAATTTGTATTCAACGGTTGATCCGCCTTGCTGTTCAGTGGACTTAGTTTTAAATAAAAACAACCAGTGTGTCACGAAGAATCAGGCATGTAAGGATGATTACGGAAACAGCAGTATTTGGAGTGGTCGTAGTAACGAAAGAGGGCATATAGCATGCGATTGTATGCGAGGTTCTAATTGGAATTCCAAGTTTACTGTTTGTGTAGTTCAGCCTCCAACAAATTCGTTATCACCAGTAGTACAAGACAAAAAACCTGTAATTAAAAAAGAGTCGGAAAAACCGGAACAAACCACTACTGTTCCAAGCAATGACCTCTTTACCATCGACCCGATACAAAGACTGAACTCTATAACTACAGAAGAGCAGAAAAAATCTGAGTTATTCACCATTGCTGATAGCAATAACAAGTCAGAGAATCCTATGGACCAGAATAGTTTTTTCCCGAAATTGTGGTCATGGTTTAAGGATTTATTTGGTAGGTAATATGAAAAATAAACTTCTATTGCGATGATCACTCTTCTGAAAATTTTTGTAACTCTTGTTATTCTAGGAGGTTCCTCCTATGGTTATTTTTCAAGTCATAAACAAAAAGCAGTAGAAAATGGCGAGACTCAAAATACTCAGCAGAAGGCTACGAGTGAAAATATAGAAACTATTCCCAATGAGCCGTCCGATAAAGACATCACCGCTCCTGTTCAGGAAGCTGAAAAAGAAAAAATAGATGAGCCAATTGTTTCCGCCGTGACTACGCCAAAAGCTCCAGATGAAAAGGAGAAAAAGAAGGAGGGAACAAAAAAGAAAAAAAAGTCTTCTGGTGGTAAAAGTATTACCTCTCTTTCTCAAGAAGGTGAAAAGAATGCAGATGAGGATTCCAAGAACGAAGCCAAAGCCTGTTTTGAGATAAGGAATCTTATAAAGTATTCAGAAGACGTATATTATAGAAAAAGCTTCTCCTTAGATGCCTCATGTTCAAGAGATGCTAAGTCCTACACTTGGTATTTTAATGGGGTGAAAGCGGGTGCAGGTGTAAAGTTACCTGTTCCAACATCTATAAAAATCAAAGGATTTAGTGGCTTTAGAGAGGGAGTTGTAACCGAAATAAAACTGGTCACTACGTCCTCTGATGGCGTATCTAAAAGTGAAAGCAAAAAAATCTCTTTTAGAAAGATCCCAGAGATTAAAGCATGTATCACTCCTAAGGCAACACGGGATAAAGAGTTTGTATTAGGAGAAGAAATTGAGTTCGATGCTTCGTGTACCGAGGCGAGCGATGAGAACCCTATTACCAAGTACACTTGGACTTTTAGAGACGGCAAGGATGGCGAACAAGAGACCGGAAAAAAAGTGGAACATGCTTTTTCTAAGGCAGCTCCAGACACTGCAGCATCTGATTGTAACAGGGGAGCTGAGGACTCAATGGTAACAGTTCAGCTTCTTTTTGAAACAAAATTAGGCCTGAATAGCTCAGTTCAATGGACCTACTGTATAAAGATATGAAGAGTGTGATAGATAAATAAAATTATGAAAAACAAACTTCTTTACATCTCCGTACTGGCGATCCTTTCCGTCGCCACTGTTTATTTCCTCTGGAGCTGGCGAAAGGCTGTGATGGATATAGTTAAGAATGATACCGTAGATCAAACAGAAGGAACAGAAAAAAGTGACGCTTCGTGTAACATTGCTGTCATACCGATAGTTGGAGAAATTATCCCCTACGCCGGAGCTGAGAAGGATGGGAGTGGAAACGAGTTGCCTCCCACTACGAATGCCGATGACGTGCTCTCTCTGCTCCGTGCGGCGGAAACCAATTCAAACATACGCGGTATTCTTGTCCGCATTGATTCCGGTGGAGGATCAGGCGTTCCCGCCGAGATTATCACAAACGCATTGAAGCGCACACCGCTCCCTGCTGTGGCGCTGATACGTGAGATGGGAGCGTCTGCGGCCTATCTTGTGGCAACTGGTGCGAGAACGATTATTGCTTCGCCCTTTTCTGATATAGGCAGTATTGGTGTCACCATGTCATATGTTGAGAATGCAACAAAAAATGCTCAAGAGGGGTTGCAATATGTTCCTCTCGCATCCGCACAATTCAAGGACTACATGAATCCTAACAAACCACTGACTCAAGCCGAACGTATGTTGATTGAAAGAGACCTCACAATCTATCACAAGCAGTTTGTAGAAGAAGTTGCGAAGAATAGGAATCTGCCCCTTGAACAAATAGCAAAACTGGCTGATGGCTCGTCAATGGCCGGAGCGCTTGCGCTTGAGAATGGACTCATTGACTCCCTTGGCGATCAACAAACTGCGAGAGTATGGTTTGCTGACAACTTGACGATATCACCAACGAACGTGGTGTTTTGTGAGTAGAATCCGCCCATAGATAGACTTCCTCATTTCCCATAGCTGTAGGTAGTAATACTGAAAGCTAGGATTTGGATGAATGCCTATGCTGTTCTACTCCCCTAAGGTTTAATTATACTTGTTGTGGTAGAAGACAAATATATGCCTATACAGCCTTGTTACCAGGTACATAGGAGCTGTTATGGTCAATGGAACTAAACACCTCTTTCCACTGTAGTATAGTGCTTTCAAGAGTGTTCCAACTAACACCCAGTAAGCCTACTGATTAGTTTAACAGCCCTTACAAATTCCCAAGCGTAAGCTCGTGGGATGGAGGGATCCCAAGCCCCAGCTTGGTGAGCGAAGCTCGAAGGGCATGAAACCCCGAGCGTAAGCTCGTGGGAGATTCATAACTCCCAGTTTTTCTGGGAGTTTTAAATTTATGACTCAAGGGGAGGAGAAGGGCGCGAGTAGAATGTGAGCGAGCGAACATTCTGTGTGTAGCGCCTAGGCTCCGAACCAACCTCGACATCTAGGCGAGTCGGAGCGCGGGGGGATTTCCTCTTGGCGGTATTTTTATAAAAAACATGGGCATAAGCCCATGTTTTTTCGTTCATTTATCTCTTTTGCAATGTATACATCAAACCAGCGACCGCGGTAAATAGGTATAAGCGGATAATGAGATAGAGAAAGAGGAAAAGACTGAAGAACAAGTTGCTTTTTGACAAATGCTCCAATTTTTTGCTATCTTGCTTAG
>Ga0209211_10007187_pt1 | contig 15734 bp, 23 predicted proteins | sample RifGroA2_FD_183992 | JGI IMG/M metagenome (GOLD analysis project Ga0209211, IMG submission 183992) | Groundwater microbial communities from Rifle, Colorado, USA - Groundwater A2 (SPAdes) (version 2) | ecosystem: Environmental > Aquatic > Deep subsurface > Groundwater | place: Rifle, Colorado... | reverse complement strand
TTAAACCATCCTTCATCACATTCCTTATAGCAGTAATTCCCATCATATTTCTCTTTTGAATTGCAGCAGCCGTCATTAGCTAATCCATCGCCATCAATGCAAAGCAAGCTGTCTGCGCACTCATTGTCTGAATCGCAGTCTCCTGAGTGCCTGCTGCATATATAATCCGTGTGCTCATACAGCTTTGAGCAATAATCAGAATCTCCTTCGCTGCTTTCCAGCTCCCAGCATAATAACTCTCCAACTAATATCATGTCGTTGCATTTATAGATATTATAATTGTTTTTGTCTATGCCCCAAGAGCCTTCCTTGGAGCAGGAGCCTAGTGTATTTTTATAATCCCCGCATGATGCAAGGATTGTGTAATTTCCTGACTCATTTACTATCCTTATTTCCTGAACAGCGTTATTTACGCTTGTTGTATCTATTTTTGCAGCCTGAATGCCTGAGTTTGAAGTGACAACATGGATTTCCTGCGCCTTAAGCGCCCTGCTTGTGCTGTTGAGGTCATAACCAACTTGCGGAGGTATTCTCAGAAGGTAGGCATCAAGCAAGCCGCTATACTCTTCATTAATTCCTTCACTACTCCCTTTATTACCCATCGGAGTAAATATATAGACAGAATTGCGGTTAAACCATATAAGCCTTCCATCATAAGAAATCAGATGGTAATTCCTGTAAGGGATGATTATATTCTGTGTACCCTCTGTCCTAATGGGGTAATTGCTGAATAAATACTCCCTCATCGGGGTGGATGTATTGAATATTATCTCATCAATCTTAAAAATCATATTGTTCCTTTCGTATTTGGCGCGATATCTGCTGCCTGACCCCTCTTCTGCAATTTTGCTGTAATCGATAAATTTGAAGTTCCCTATATCTTCTGTTATTAATCTGGATGATGGATATGGAACTGTTAGATTCTCAGCAACAATGAATTTGTCATGATAATAGGATTGTCCAAGCGAGTTTATCGCCTCAATCGTCATAGAATACTCTCCTGTTGCTCCTGTATTTTCAAATAGGAATGAGTTTATTCCATGAGGCAATTCAAAAGTAAAATTTTCTTCTTTAGGATTTAAGATTTTTACAAATAGTGTTTCATAATTCCTAATATCAAAATTTATCTCCATTCCGGCATTTTTTGCAATTTTTCTGCTGAACTCGACATTAATTATTTTTGGGGGAGTATAATGTTTGTAGGAGTTGAATTTGCGCTTATGTTTTGCTCTTGTTTGTCTATTCTAGTCTCAAGAGCATTCTCAAGAGCCTTGCTTATATCTATTATTCCGCTGCCAAATTTTGCATCTTTGCCCTCTTCTCCGAAATCAGCAGCATTGGATTCAAGCAATTCCTTTATCTGAAGCTGGGATAATTCTGGGCTCATTTCAAGCAGGAGGGCTGCTGCCCCTGCTGCATGAGGGGCTGAGGGGCTTGTGCCTGAAAGCGAAGCATAGCCGTTCGTGGAAGAAGAAGTTATGCTGACTCCAGGGGCAACAATATCTGGTTTGATATACTCTTCAAATACCTGCCCCGCTGAGAAGCACGCCAACTCGTTATTTTTGTCCACAGCGCCTACTGTTATAACTTCCTTTATGCTGCCCGGAGATGACACTCCCCTAAAACCCCCGCAGATAGAGCTTGGGCAGCCACTGCCGCAGTTTCCTGCTGAAGCCACTACAATAACACCTCTGTTTATTGCATTTAGAATTGCTTCCTTCAAAGGCACATCTTCCTGGTTTATAGAGCCAAAACTCATGCTTATTATATCAGCGCCATTTGCAGTTGCCCATTCAATTCCGGCGATTATCTGGTCAGTGTAGCCCTGGCCATTGTCGTCAAGAACTTTGGCATTGAGGACAAGCGCTTCAGGAGCCACACCATTATAGTCCTGTTCGCTGTTTTTCCTGCCTGCTGCGATTCCCGCTGCATGAGTGCCGTGCCCGTAATAGTCATTACTATCGTTTCCAACAAAAGACTTTTCAAGAATTACCTTGCCTTTGAGCATTGAATGGCTTGACTGTACTCCTGTGTCCAATATGGCTATTTTTACATTCCTGCCCAAATATCCCAAATCCCATGCCGTGTTTGCTTTTATCTGCTGTACACTGCCAAAAAGCATTGCCTCATATTTTAAATTTGGGTATACTTCTTCAACTTCAGGATCGTTCTTCAAATCCTCTATCTTGCTCGTGGGGTAATCGGCAGAAACGTAGCTGCTCGTCTCTGTTTTTACATTGCCTCCGCTTTTTCTGATTTTGCTTTTTGTAATCCCTTTGTTTCTTGTCTTTATAATAACATTAAGGCTTGGCTCAGCCTCTTTAAAGCTAGTCTGGCTTATAGAGCCTGGCTTCCTGCTTTTGGGATTATCAACATTAGTATTATGCTCTATTGAATATACTTTAGTGGTCGGCTGCGGCTTTTTCTCCTGCCCAACCCTTGCTTCTTTCTTAACAGGCATAATGGCTTCTTTTAGTATACTAAGAAAGGATTCCTGTTTTGTTGAAGATTGCTGTACCTGACTGGAGAATAGTACATAATTAAAGAGAGTAGTGTTAACAATAATAAGGAGTATAATAAAAATAACAACTATTCTTATTGTATTTGCCCTCAAAAAGTACCCCTCATTATCATAGTACTATGGAGTTTATATAATTTTCCTTGATTTGAGCTGTCAAGTTAGCGTCACCTACAAAATAATTGGCTGTAAGTTTGTGTTTTGTAATCAATTCTGGAAACTATATTTTATATTTCAATAATAAATAAATATATGTAGTCTATATTAGTCTATTTTAGACTACAATGAAAGAATTTGATAAAATTGTTGAAGGAACGCTAATTTTAGAGAAAATTGAATTTAATAGGGTGTTATATAGAAAAGTTTTAAAGGCAAATGATAGAGGTAGTAAAATCACAATTCCAAAAGAACTTGATTTAGAAGGAAAATATGTTTATATAATCATACCAAAAGAAAAGAATAAAAAGACATAACTATTTTTAGATAGTTATGGTAGAATCCAAAGATATAGCTTTGGGAATTGCAGGATTAGCATTAAGTTTTTATGGTGGCAAAACCAATGACCAATTCCTTGTTGTATCAGGTATTTTGATGATAATACTCACAATTTATTTTAGAATAGAACAACAAGATGAAGATATTAAGATATTACAAGCTCAAATAAATACAAAATCAGAATTAAATCGAATATGGGGAGAGATAAATGAAATTAAAAATGCTAAAATCAAAAAAAGGGATTAGTCCTATAGCAATAATTATAATCATTTTGATAATTTATTTTATAGGAAAGTCTCAAGGTTGGTGGTAGAACTTAACTTAATTAATTCCAACCACCTATTAACTCCTAACTCCTGCTTTATTCCAGCCAATTCACTCGGTACTTGCCCTGTCGTTGTATGAGCCTCAATAAAATTGTGCTGAATGATTATTCCCTGCATTAGAATAGGCGCTGACCATAATGCTTTAAGCCCTCTAAAATCTTGAACCCTGTCTTTTACTTTCATAAAAACACTTTCTATTCTGACATTGTGCTTTCCTGTCTTTGAAACATTGTTTATCAAATGTATCGGCTGTTCGCTTCTTTTTCCACTATTGTTGTAAAATACGGACTTGAAAGCATTTGGATAAAAAACCCCTGCATCTGTCTGAATATACTTTGGAACTTTTGACTTTTTTATTCTCGTCATAAACTCAACAGCATCTTCCATATTTTGCGAGTGGGGGCTATAAAGGGTGGCATTAATATATCTCGTTCCCCAATCCACATTGCACCAGAAAATATCATTGCGGTCTTTTTCCCTGTCAATCTCTGTTTCATCTGCATAGAACTGACCGCTTAATTGTGGCTGTAATGTTTCTGTGTATTTGGTTACTTTCAAAACATACTTTCTGCACCAATTAAGTATCGTTTCGTGACTTGCGTTATGCTCCCAATGTCGCCTAAAATGGTTTCTGACCTTTCGGCTTGAAAGGTTGCTGAAGTATAAGTCTATGGCTGAGGTTATCTTGTTTTCGCTGTTCCTCATCCTGTAAAAGCCCTCATCATTAGTGAAGTATCTATGACACTCAAAGCAGTAAAACTTCTGAATTTTGCCTCTATTTTGGGTTTTCCTAAAACCCTTTTTCTTGTAGTTGCTCTTTCCGCAATGAAGGCATTTTATTACGTTTTCCATAGTATATTAGATACCTAAACTACTATATAAATATTTCGGTATCTAAAAATATAGATACCTAATATATAGTTTTAAGTATAGAAAAGTTTATATACCTATTAGGTATCTAACCAAAATATGAGGCTACAAAGTCAAATAAGTAGGGAATATAAAGGCACAAAATATGAAAAGTTTTGGATTGTTTTACCATCTAAACTAATCAAGAAATTAAAATGGAAAACTGGAATAGAACTCGATGGTGATGTTAAAAACGATAAATTGATTATTCAGAAAGAGGATTGGGAGGACTAAAATGGAATACAAAGAAGTTGAATTGGAATCATTTGGAAGAGCAAGAGTATTTCAAAATACTAATAAAAAATATCCCTATTCTTTACAATTATATTACAGAAAAGTTGAATAACAAAGATTTAGATTATCAAGATATAGAAGAATTTATGCTTACAAAAAAAGAATTGGAAGATTTACAGGAAGCGATTGGAAAAATTTTGACATAATTTTTTTAATATATCAGGTGACGCTAACTTGACAGCTCACCTTGATTAAATATCAAATCCGCCTCACGCACCCCAGAATCTCCTTATGCAGCAGTCCATTCGTCGCAACAAACCTCTTGTCCTCTAGCGACCATTCTCTGCCTTCAAAATTCGTCACTTTTCCCCCTGCTTCCTCTATCAGCAGAAAAGAAGCAGCAATATCCCATGGGTTTGTGTGCTGTATTACATAAGCATCAATCTTGCCTTCTGCCACCAATACAGCTTGATAAACAGCGCACCCAAGCTGCCTCACATCAACAACATGCCTTGAAATGTGGTTTAGGAAATCTAAACTATACTGTCTTCTTGAGGATGGAAAATCAATGCCTATCATGTAGTAATTCAGTTCTTTCTTCTTTGAAACCCTCATTTTTTTGTTGTTAAGAAAAGCTCCTCTGCCCTTTTCCGCAAAATAGGTATTGTTAAAATAAGGCATGCTTACAGCACCCATTATGACTCTGCCTTTGCATGCAAGCGCTACAGAAACCCCATAAATCGGTATTTTCCTTGCAAAATTATGCGTGCCGTCAATCGGGTCAATGTACCATGTGTAATCGCTTTTGTTGTCCTCAACTCCAGTTTCTTCTGAGACAATATTATGGCTCATGAATCTGGTTTTGATTGTTTTAATTATTGTCCTGTTGCACTCCAAATCGACATTTGTCACAAGGCTGTCTTTTTTCTCTGTTATTTGCTTAGCCTTTTCAAATTCATTATTGGCTATTTTTGAGGCTTCTGCAACAGCCTTTAGCAGTATGTTTTTGAAAGGGTTTGGCATTTTTACTCCAATATATATTTCCAGACAGGCATTGCCTTTATATTTTTATTGGTAAATTAATCTGATTAATTATTACAATTCTTCAGATATTCAACCAAGCAGAGGGAATAGAAAAAATGTTATTTGAAAATCTATTAACTCATGCAAAGGAAAATGGGATATGCAGGTTTAAGGCAATAGTGCAAATGGATAATGTTGCGTGCCAACATCTATTTGAATATTATTTATGAATACACACTCTGATTAACCTCAATTCAAGCGCCATATTTCATACGTATCGTAAGGGGATTTCATCAAGAGTTTCATGGGGGGCTTGGATATTTCGTTTTCATAAATCTCTTTCCACTCATTATCCATCCATGGCATATCTGGAGTTAATCCCAGGCTCTGCATTAAACTTCTTTTTGTGCAGAATCCTCCTGCGCCGTTTCTGAAATCGGGGGCAAGGTTATTAAGGCTTATGGGTCCGATTGTTGTGCAGACTCCCTCAAGATTATCTTCTTCTTCCCAGAGGGCAATGTTTTTTGAGTTCCATACATATACAATCTCTTCCCCTTGCTTTTGCGCATATAATTTTGCGCCGCCCTCAGACTCATCAAACCATACTCGGCTCCTGCCAAACCTTCCGTTATTCGAGACAGCTTTGGCAGCCCTTTCATACTTGTCTCCCCTGAACAGAATAAACGGCATATCAAGAGCATTGCCGGAGTAGTTCAAGGAAGAATGCACTATCTCCTCAATTCTGCATGATTCTGTATGCTCTGCCAAATCCAGGTCAGAAACTGCCTTCAGTGCAATTCCATAGACAAATCCTATATAAATTCCGAGAATATCTTTGCAATAAAGATGTTGGAAATGCTGCCTAAATCCTTCTAAAGGCATATTTAGCAATCCTGCAAAATTTAATCCAGTAAACATGTTGTCTATAGTTCTCGGCTCTCTTCTGGAAAACAGTTTTGTTAATATGCCCTGCGTCTGCCTTGCTTCATCTTCATCTCGGGTTTTAGATGCAATAAGGTCTGACAATCTCAATATTCTTTCTCCATCCTGCCTTGTGTATGCAAGTGGCATTTTATTAGACATTTCAGTCAAACCTGCAATTGACTATTATTCCCCCGATGAAATCCTGCTGGGGCCTGTCGTACATCTTGATAGGCGAGCTGCTATACTGCTTTTTGAATTCCGAGATTTTTTCCGGGGTCGCAAGAAAGTTTCCGCTGGCCCCGTTGTGCTGCGTGCAGATCTGGCCCGCGCAGTTTGCGTAATCCAGAATTTCCAATGTGGGAAAGCCTGATGCCTCAAGAGTTGCTGCAATTCCCGCGAATGCATCGCCGCAGCCGTTGGTGTTTACTATTCTTGGAGCAAGGGGCCCTCTGCTCTGAAAATTCATAGTTGGCTGATAGAACACATTTCCTGAAGTGTCCATGACAGCCGCGCCGTTTTCTCCGAAAGTGACATAAACATGGGGCTTTTTTCCATCTCTGGAGCCGCTTAACTGCATGTCCCTCACTTTATCCATTGCCCTTGCTAATGAGGGATTGTCTGTAATTTCCGTCTGTGTCAGCCTTTCCAGCTCATCCACATTGGATATGTAAACATCACTGAAGCCGACAAGTTTCCTTATTTCATCTGCGCCTAATTTGTCTATCATGCTGTCTGTCGCAGCCACAATGCATTTCCCGATTTTCCCAGTCCTTAATGCAGCATAAGCTATCTCAAGATAGTCTCTGTCCTTGACAGTATTTACAAAAAGGACATCACCTTTTTTTATGTATGAATCAATGCTTTCGGGATGCCTCTTGTCATAAGGGAAAGGCTTGCTCCTGAAAATTATTTTTTCGCCTTTTATTGGAATGTTGACATTCCTCTCAACTTCGCTTCCCTCGCAATCGCATATTGGGTGGTAGGTGACAAAAGGGGGAAGCTTGTCTTCTATGAATGGATCGCCATACATTACATGGAGGTAAGACCTAATGTTGTAAACATCTCCAAAGGATCTCTGAACCAATGCACCCTTATCTCTCGCTCCGACAGCGCCCTGTAGGAATATTCCCTGGCCGTATGCCGCATTATGCGCTCCTCCCCCGCCTGATTTCCCATCCACCCTCACCTCTAAAATTCCGTTAAAGCCTGCGTTTTGGAAGGCTTTGTCATGGCTTGTCTGAGGCTTTTCTTTTGACAGCCTTGCAGCCAGGTCATACTTCTCGTTCAATTTCAGTAGGATTTTTCCTTCAGAAGAGATGATGCCATTCTGCTCTGCCATAATCTCCGCATAATACTCTATATTGTCCAAGTCCTTAACTGCAAGCAAGGCTGGATAAGGTATCTCAAGCCTTCCCCTGCTGATTAATGGGGCTGAGTTCAACACTAAGCATTCAAGGTCTATTACATTATTCATCCCGAAATTGTGTATGTGTATCATTTTAACCTCCGAAAATCATGCTCACAGCAAATACCTTCTTCCTTAAATAAAGCAGGTTAAATAAAATTCAACAAAAAGTTTAATAATCTCAAAACTATACATCAATTATGACTCTCTCGTTCCTGGCGGCAAAATCTGTAAAGGATAAGATTATTTTGGTGCTTGGCGATAAATGGCCCCTTAAGGCAAAGGAGATGCTTTCTTATCTCAAACATAATCTTAATGCAAATGTTACATACCAGGCAGTATACAAATCTCTAAACGAGCTTATAGAAGAGAAGATTGTTGAAAAAACAGAGCAAGGCTTTATTTTAAATAAGGAATGGGTTGTCTCTTTAAGGGACTATACAACTTATGTTGACCAATCCTATAAGATAGGCATTCCTAAAAATGATATGATGGATTCAGAGCAGACAACTGTCAATTGCATTTGGGACTGGTATTATCATGCTCTTGTGATGATGGAGAAACTTGCAAATGAGCAGTATGCAACCAAGCTTCCTTTGATTATCAGGGCAACACACCATTGGAATGGCCTAGTCATTGGAAAAGAGGAATTTATGCGCGCAGCTAAAGTAATCAAAAAATATGAGATGTATGTTGCTGTCTGCACAGACACCCCTCTTGGCCAAATGCTGACAAAATACTGGGAAGACATGGGTGTTCATGTCGCCAGAGTGGATAAGGATAATTTTTTGGAAACCTCCAATGACATTGTAGTAATAGGGGATTATGTAATTCAGGCAATATATCCAAAAGAGTTAATCGATGATTTGGACAAATTTTTTGATGAAACCAAGAATGTAGAAAAGATGGATATCGCCAGTTTTCAAAAGGATATATTCTACAAGAAATCTGATATACACATAATTACTGTCAAAAATAAGCCCCTTGCAGACAAGCTAAGAAAAGAGACGCTGGGGTTTTATTGATTAGTAGGCAACAAAAGTAACCATCCTTTTAAAAGATCATAATATCATAAATTGTTTGATACTGTGTGACCATTCCCTTGAATCTCTTAAGTGCACTCAAAGCTTGTGTTCTGCTAAAATGGTCTGCATCTTCTGTTCTGACCAGCGCAGTATCTTTAAATCTATCTTGTTGGTAAGCCATAGCAGGGTTTCCTAATAAATTTATGTATAAATAGAATATTTCTTTTGTTCTTCTTTCCATGCTATTTTGTGGTGTCTTAAAAGGTTCATATATTACTATCGCATCCAAATCCGTTCCGTTAGCAACACTTGTCCCTGCAAATTTAGCTAATTTGTTATTAATTTGAGGGTTATTAAGATGTTTATTGCGGTATTCAACCTCTAACGCGGCATTTTTGTCCGTACCGTCATACTGCCTTAGTATCGTTTCTATAATATTTAGAGTGCCTGTCTTTTCGTTCCATCCCTGAATTACTCTGGAATAAGTGACCCTATGCTCTACGCCCCCTATCTCTATATTTTTTTCTATTACGAGCTGCTCTGCTTTCTTATTATCAAAACAACCCAAGTTAGTACCACTAAATAAAGCTGTGGCAAGCCCACTAATTACTTTTAAGAAGTCCCTTCTTGTTCAGTAAATAACAAAAATACGTGATTATAAATATAACCTAGTTATATCTAGTTATATCATGGAAACAGAAGCAATAACGAAGAAATGGGGCAGTTCTATTGGGGTTGTATTGCCAAAGAAACTAGTAGATGAAGCGGGCATAAAGCCAAATGAAACGATAGTTATAGAAGTAAGAAAGAGGCATAAAGCCAAAGAATTTTTTGGCTTATTGAAAGATTGGAAAAGAAGCACTCAGGCAATTAAAGATGAAGCAAGGAAAGGCTGGGATTAATGAAATATTTTTTTGACACTTATGCTCTTGTAGAGATAACTAAAAACAATCCCAATTATTTAAAATATTCTGATGAGATAGTTATAACATCTATATTTAATCTTGTTGAGCTATATCACGTAATGTCCAGAGATTTCGGTGAAGAACAAGCAAAGAAAATTTACAATAATTTTAAGGAATGCACAATTAACATTATCCATATTTTTAACTGGTGATGCAGCATTTAAAAATATGGATAATGTTAAGTTTGTTATTTAAAAAATCATGAAAAAAGGCATCCTTACAATCAGGATAATTCTGCTGATAGTTCTAATGGGAATCATAGAAAGCTTTGCCGATTTGTTTATGAAAAAAGGGCTCATAAGCACAGGCATAAGCTCTGTCGGCTTTCATAATCTGTTGGAATTTATTTCGGGAAACGCATTGTCAATTCTTATATGGTTTGGAATCCTGATGTACATAATAAATTTCCTAATCTGGCTCACAGTCCTGTCCAAAGTGCAGCTAAGCATTGCCTTCCCTGTCGTAAGCGTAAGCTACATATTCGCTCCAATCCTGGCTATTGTGTTTTTAAATGAGAACGTTGGCTTTTTAAGATGGCTTGGCATTGCGTCAATAATTGCTGGAATCTATTTTCTATCAAGAAGCAGCAGAAAAGAGGCAGTAAAAAGGAGGCTGGCTGGATTATGTTAGAGGTAATTGCCCTGGTATTATTTAGCGGATTGTTTGACTTAACAGGCCAGATTTTTTATAAAAAAAGCCTGAATGTCATCAAGACGCGCAGGTATCTGGATTTCATGAAAACCGCATTAAGTTCTCCTAAAATATGGCTGGGCTTTTCCTGCATGGGCATCAGCATTATAGTGTGGCTGATAGCATTAGCTCAAACTGAGCTGAGCATTGCTTATTCGCTGTACAGCATGGAGTACATATTGACTCTTATCGGCGCAAGAATTTTCCTTTCAGAAAAGATTGACGGAAATAAATTGGCTGGAACGCTTCTTGTGGTTTTGGGGATAGTGCTGGTTGTTAGAAACTGATCGATTTGTTTTTTCTTTACTCTTTACACTTCATTTGCGCTTCCAGAATATCAATAATTCCAGTAAACCTATTTTTAGTTCTCCCTTCCATTTCCCATCTTTCTCTGGCTTTTTGGATAGCACCCTTCAATTGCTCCTCTAAATTATCAGGGGTAGCAATGTAAAATTCTGCGCCAGTATTTTTCTTTATGCTGCCTTCCCTAATATCCCTTATCAAAGAATCGGTCGTTCCGCCTCCACCTTCATTCAGTACCAGAATTTTTCCTACCTCAATGGCTCCAGAAGTCTCATGGCGGGTTCCCCACCTTCCTCCTGTGCAAAAAATAACATCAGGGTACATCACGTTAAAATCATCCCTTATCAAGAAATTGAAACCAGGCACATCATTATAGCCTATACCTATAGAGAACTTTGAAAAATTCGCTTTTCAAGCGAATTTTTCAATATTAGTCAGCGCCTTTAAAGACGATTCTCGTCTATAATGGCACCAGCATAATTGAAAAAATACGCCTGATTTTCAAATCAGGCGTATTTTTTCAAAGTTCTCTATAACCTCCAGAGTTTTTGGCGCCGCGCACAGTGAAATAAGGAAAGCCGTACAACGCTCCATTACTGGCAATGCAGTTTTCATCAGCAATAATCCTGCCTACTAATTCTCCAAGCCCCCTTTCCTCCGTAGAAGGCTCATATTCTTGCCCGCTCAAGTCAGGATCTTTGCCTCCAGAACCCATAACACCAACAATAATTCTATCTTTTGGAAAAGGTGTTTCGCTTTGAACGCCAATATTGGCATTAGGAATCAGCCAGTTTCCTATGGGGAAGTTTTTTAGTACATAATCCCCTAAGATGTATTCCCTAAGCATTATACGTGGAACTAAGCCCGATTTAAAAATTTAATTCCAAATAAATTTGCAGATTATTTTTAATCCTTCCAAGAACATCCCCTTCTTCTGCCTTAAACTCCCTTCCAGTTATCATTTCATAAGCCTTTATGTACCTTCTTGCAGCCTCTACTTTTACTTCATCAGGGATTTTTGGTATTGCCCCATCTCCCCTAAACCCCTTGTCAGCAAGCCATGTCCTCACATACTCCTTGTCAAGCTTCTCCGGCTCTTTGCCTTCCCTAAACAGCTTCTCATACGTATCTTTTATCCAGAATCTTGAGGAATCCGGTGTATGAATTTCATCCATTAAAGTAAGCTCCCCATTTACCTCCCCAAACTCGTATTTTGTGTCAACCAGAATAAGGTTGTTTTTTGCGCAGAATTTTGCGCCAAAATCAAACAGCTTTAATGCTGTCTTTTCCATTTCATTGTAGGCATCTTCGTCAATAATATCGTTCTCCAAAAGATGCTCCTTCCCAATAGAAATGTCATGCGCCCCTTTCTCTGCTTTTGTGGAAGGGGTTATAATGGGCTTCTCGAACTTCTGGTTTTTCCTCATGCCTTCAGGTAGAATATTGCCGCAGAAATTTCTAACCCCATTCTCGTAATTGTACCATGCACTTGTTGTCGTAACTCCAGTTAAATATCCTCTTACAACCATCTCAACAGGATAGGGCTTGCATTCCTTTGCAACAACAGCATTCGGGTCAGGAACAGATATTATATGATTTGCCGCAATGTGCTTTGTCTTGTCAAACCAAAAAGCAGCTGTCTGGTTCAAAACCTGCCCCTTGAACGGTAATGTGCACAAAACCCTGTCAAAAGCTGATATTCTGTCTGTTGTAATAATAACCCTTTTATCCCCAAGAAGATAGTTATCCCTTACCTTGCCTTCGTATTTTTTGCCGAGATTGAAGTCTGTTTTTTCCAGATTGAACTTCAATTGATTTTTTAATATTGTATCTGAAATCATTTTACTTTCCAATAATTCTTAATGTTTAAAAATTTTATCGAAAATCATGTACCCCTTTTTATAATCTTCCTTTGAATAAGCAAAAATTGTTAAAAAATCAGGCAATATTGATTTTTCTATAGACAATAAAGTACTGGATAATTGTCTATAAAAAAATATTGAAGACGCTCTATTTCCAGTTAAAATTGGCATTGCTAAATTTTGGATATGTAAAATATATGCCTCTTGCAATGCACGTTTAATTAATAAATCAATTTCCCCATACAAGATTGGTTGTTGACTCTCTATAGGCTTCCATCTATGGAATAACACCCCTTCATTTTCATTCCCAACATTCCCAAAAATTAGATGTTTTAAATTTGGCCATCTGGCTTTTCTGATATCTATGGAATATACCTCATATGGTCTCGGCTTATTGAATTCAGCAGCTATATATTTAATGGCGTCCCATTTATCATATCCTTTTTTAATTTTTGCATCTTTAATTTTTGGAACATAAGCTTGTATTGCTTCCCAAATAGAGATAGTTCTTTTTAATTTTTTAATAAAGGGCGCATATTTTTGCATTGCCTTCAAAATAGAGACCATTTTTTTAGATTTCTTAATTTCTAAATCTTTATCATAAATTGCACCAACCACGGGACCAGATGCTGGAAACCATGTCGAGCTCAGATTAAGAAAAAATATGGCATCTCCTTTGTGCTCTGCTATATCACCTTTTATTAATATTAATTTTTTATTAGCTGATATCTCGTAAACTTTTGTATTTTCTAACTCCCTTTTTATTTGCTCTTCATAACTATTTAATATTATAAAAAAAACTTTCCTTTGATTGGGATTTAAGGGGATATACCCATTGTCAGATAATTTTGCCAATTCCAATTTGCATTCCTTAAATAAGATATTAAATCCATCAATTTCAATAATTCCATATTCCACTTTATTAAGATAATCAGTTAATCTTATCAAAGCAACTCTTAATTTTCTTGTTTCTTCATCACCATTTCTTTCTATTATTCCATCATTTATCTGCTTCAAGAAATCTAATAAATGTTCAATGTTTTCCATAGTTGATTATGTCAATCCATTTAAGTGCATTTTATTTAAATTTTCCGATATTTTTAAATAATCCAACGCAAAAATCAATGCTATGGCATTTTTTTCAGCATTATGGAGCTGGCTCGTGTCTTTTTTCAGCTTGTTTGCTTTCTGGTTCTCTATACTCTTTGTTCTTCCATTCAAAGATTACGAAATTCTCTGGATTCTTATTCCTGTCTGGATGAATCTTTTCTTTACTGATTTCTACCAGGAGAAAAAGGGAACTGATTACGGCAGCGCAATAACAAACGGAGTGGCAATGCTATGGGTGGGGGTTGACTGGATAAGGTTTCTCATAAGGGCGCTTTCCGGCAGGGGCATGACTTTCTCTAAACTATTTTCTTCCAACATTTTAATCCTAAAATTTGTCCTAAGCGCGTTTGTCCTTATTGTGGGAATCCTAATAATAATCGAGGGCATTAAGGGCATAAGGTTTGTAAGGGCTGTTGGGAGAGTAAGAAATACATCATACCTTCTTCTTGTGCTGTCTCCTGTAATCTACGGGCTCGCGCAGTTTTCATGGAAATACCTCCTTGCAATAATAGTCTTCTTCCCCCTTTATTATACTACAATAGAACTGATAGATAGGCTTGTGCCAGACCCTAAAGTTATGGGAAAGAGTGATTGAAATTCTTATTGATAAAAAATTAAGTTAATCCTTATTAGCCTTCATCACTTTTTCCCCCATATCCCTTCTGTACTGGACAAGCAGTTCCTCGTAAGAATTGTCTGTACTCATTATCTCAACAGCCGCAATTGCAGCATTTACCCCATTATTTATCCCTACCCACAAGCCATGAGTAGTATGCTTCAGGAAATTCAATGCAGATTCCGCTTTGTCATCTTTCGGAGCAAGAAGCGGGCAGTAAACCACAAGCTCGTCCTTCTTCTCAATTGGCTCTGAAAAGTATGTGAACTCAATATTCACAGAGTTTGGATGGTGCTTACTGGAAAATTTATACAAAATATTGAATTTCTTTAGCGTTGCAACTGCTTTCTGGACAGCAGGCTCGTTCTGGTCGCCAATAATGTTGACGTTTTCATATCTCTTAAGCATTTTTGCCGCATTTTCCGCAGCAATCTTTGCCTGCCCTACTCCGACAGCAAGGACAGGAATTCCAGGAGGCATCTGGGCAATTGAAAGCAATGCATCAAGCCCCTGATAGCTGCCTTCGCACGGCACGCCTATAACTGGCTTCAGCACTTTAGAGGCGCAAACCCCTGGAAGATGAGCAGCCAGTCCAGCCCCTGCAATTATGATGCTATATTCTTTCTCTAATGTTTTATCAACATCTTCTGGAGTTTTGTGTGCGGAACTGACTCTCAATTCATATTCAATCTTTCCCTTCACAAAAAAATCTGCGATTTCATCGTAGATTTTTTTGTCTTTTTCAGAGCCGAAGATGATTAGGATTTTGGTCATTTTTTATTGATATATTAATATAATCTAATTTTATTTATTGATTTCTTCAATATCTATAGCCTCGTTGATGGTAGGTTCAATTTCTTCAATTAAAAAATTATTTGCTTGTCTATCCTTAGATGTTGAAATATCGTAACAATCACCTATAAAAAACTCCGCATAATCTCCAGCTTTTTCTTTATCTTCAGCCTCTATTGTTACAACATAAGACCTTACTAAAGATACATTGTATGTTTTCATGCTTTCACCTCCTTTTGTGTTTATTATGCTTTTATAAAAATTGTTAATTCAAGTATTTAAAACTTTGTTCAATAGAAAGCTTTAAAATGTGCCTTTTATTTATGCAATGGCGGCTGTAATAAGATTATACGAAAAGAAAAAGTTATCCAAAGAAGAAACTATAAGTAAGTTAGAGGCGCTGCATAGTATAGGCAGATATTCATTAAATCTGTAGGCACAAAATAATTCCTAAGTGATTTTAACATTTTTAAAATTATTTCCTGTGGAAAATATTGATTTTTTCTAATGAAAAGCATAATAATTGCAGTTTATAAG
>Ga0209211_10007186_pt1 | contig 15734 bp, 11 predicted proteins | sample RifGroA2_FD_183992 | JGI IMG/M metagenome (GOLD analysis project Ga0209211, IMG submission 183992) | Groundwater microbial communities from Rifle, Colorado, USA - Groundwater A2 (SPAdes) (version 2) | ecosystem: Environmental > Aquatic > Deep subsurface > Groundwater | place: Rifle, Colorado... | reverse complement strand
TCTTGGCGATGCAAGCTCTGCTGCACAAACAAAGATTGACAGCTTAAAAGAAGACATAAAATCAGTTCAAGATGACATTGAAACCCGGGAAGACATAAACGACATCATGGGCTTAATCTGCGGCATAGCAGAGATGATGGGGAATATTGCTGCGCTGCTGAATGCCATCAAAACCACCCTGTATGCGTTAGCTTGCTTACTTGAAGCACTTAGTATAGGATTGCTTACAGAAGTATATTTTTTCATTTGTGAACCATTTACTAGTTTTGCTAATTTTATAAATATTAATATATGGCCTGTTGGTGTGCTGCCATTCCCAGAGTTTTACCTTGGGCATTGGATTAAATATGCATGTATAATCTACACTGGAAGGTTATGTGACTTTAATACATGGGCAAGTGCAAGTTCTGAATTATTAATTGCTGGCCTTGGAGGTCCTGGGTTTTTAGAGACTGGAGAAGGTGGAGAAGGAGGGATATCACTCTACTTTGGCGAGCCTGGGGAAGGTAAATGGTTCTGGCACGACTTCGGAAAAAATTTTGGTGATGCATGGAGTGATTTTGAATTCCGCGGAGGGTATGGGGAGGGTTTTTTAACTAGCATAAAAGGAGGAGAGCTTTGGGGAGTTGATGATGCGACTGTCAATATTGACGCAACAAGAACATCCTTAACACCAATCCAGCCAGGCAATTGGATATACGACCCTTACAAAAGCATTCATTATGCTAATCTCTGTTTTTCAATCCCAGGGCAGATATATAATATGAAAAAATTAAAGCAGATAAAATGTATGTATGTTAAATGCCTGGAGGAAAATAAGGATAGCGGTTTATCAACTTTAGCCTGTGATGAGGCATACAAGGCAAGGGAGTGCTTATATTACGAGAGCGCATCGTATAAATTAGCAGGTGCAGATATATTGGGGCTTTTTGAAGGAATATTAGAGTTAATATGGGCTAATCTGCCAGGAATACTTATGGGTTTGATATTTGTTGGTTCATGTAAAGAATATTTTATACCAGGTGGATCACTAGCCCTGTGTGAGGGGTGTAATATAAATGCACCTCGTGAACTATTTTGTTCGGCTTATTGGGTTATTACAACACTGACAGACCTTGATGATATATTTAACAATGCCTTTAAATTAGAAACATACGAAGCAGAGCTTGAAGGAACTGATTATTGCAGCGGGATAGAGGGGATATAATAATGAAAGAAAACAAGCTGATGTTTAGGATAATATAATCATAAAAGAAAACAAAAAGATGGCTAAAGAAATAATAACAAAAGAAAGATTAGAAGATTATAATGCTATTTTAAGAGATATGAAATCCCTGCTTGAAAGAGCAAAGCTGCAGGCTTACAAAGCGGTTGATAACATAAGGGTGCAAACTTACTGGCAGATTGGGGAGAGGATAGTCAGGGAGGAATTGCAACATAAAGAAAGAGCAGATTATGGTGAAAGGTTGATTGAAAAATTAACTATAGATTTAGATATACAAAAGTCAATATTATACGAGTCAATGCAGTTTTACAAGACGTATTCAATTTTCCATGCAGTGCGTGGAGAATTAAGCTGGACACATTACAGGGAATTGATAAGAGTGATTGATAAAGAGCAAAGGCAATTTTATGAGAATCAGATAATACAAAACGGATGGAGCACGAGAGAGTTAGAAAAGCAGATTAAAGCCAATTTATACAATAGAGTTAAAAGGCAAGGTAAATTGGTAATAACAAAACCGCTGCAACTAACAATCAGGCCAGAAGATGTATTTAAAGACAGCTACAATTTTGAGTTCTTAGGCTTGAAGGGGGAGTATAATGAAAATGACTTCAAAAAAGGATTAGTTGAAAAATTAGAGAAATTTCTGCAAGAACTTGGCTCTGACTTTTTTATTGGCAGAAGAGAGGTTCCTGTATTAATTGGGGGTAATTACGACAAAGTGGATTTAGAGCTGTTTCATGCCGGGTTAATGTGCTATATCCTTGTTGAAGTTAAAATAGAGCATTTTAAACACTCTCATGTAAGCCAGATGTACTCTTACCTTAATTGGTACAAAGAAAATAAGTGGGGGAAGGGGCAACGTTCACCAATTGGCTTGATTATCTGCAAATCCAAAGATGAAGAGACAGTGCATTACGCACTTGGTGGCTTGCGGGAAGAGATATTTGTATCTGAATATAGGACTAAACTGCCTTCAGAGAAGGAGATAATCAAAAGACTGAAATAAAATACAAAAAATCAAAATGAAAAAGATATTAACAGCAAAGATTATTGCAGTGGTTTTAGCTTTGATATTAACAGCTTCAATCTCTTACGCAATCAACTGGGATTTTTGGGAGGATTCCAGCGAGGGTGTTGGGCCAATAGAAACTGACTGGTATGCTGTGGAAGATTGGGAGCTTGAAGTCTGCTATAAGTGGGGGGGCCCTGAGCATGCAACAACTGTTTCAACAGGCACAGCAAGCTATGTTTACACAACAACAGCAACAATACAGGCGTTAAAGGATACAATTGAATATCCAAATGGAACAATAGACATATTATACCAGGCAGCATGGTATGTGAAGCCAATGACAGACAGCCTTGATTACAGGGTTGAATTAACCAATGGAAATACTCTTGAGGTTGGCTCTGGGACTGCTGATGCAAACACCGGCGGAAGCGGTTATTATGCGCAATATTTATCAGAGGACTATACAAAAGCAACACTCTACTTTGGCTCAGACAGCCTGGAAGTTGATATAGCTGAAATTGAAGATTAAAATGAAATTAAAGGAAAAAATAAAAGGATCATTATTCATAAAAAGCTGGAAAAGGTTTGACAGGAGGATTGCTTTCATTGCTGCATATGACTTTTTGTCTTATATAGCATTGGCAGTAGTGATTGTTCTTTTCTTACTGGCGTTTAAATGGAATATTACGGGCCTGCAAAAAACAGTGCCAGCATTAACTTTTATAATAGGAAGCTATTCTGAAACAGGCAAGCTGCCTGAAATCACCAAAGAGCTGAGCAATGAAGTGAAGACGGTTAAGGCAGCTTTTAGGGCAGCAATACTAAAGGCAATAACAATTTTTGCGTTATTTTATACAGCAGCAATAGCTGTTTTATCCTTATTTAAGGGGCTTTTGTGGTCTGAGGCATTGGAAATAAAATTCAGCAAATTATTCTTCAAAAGGTTTTTATTTTTAAATCTAATATGGTTTTCAATATGGCTCCTGGCATTTATTTTTATATTCAAATTTATAAATCTGTTTATAGCAGCAAAGCTTATAATAACTGGATTATTTTTAATGGCTTATTTCACTATTTTGCTATGCTGCTTGTTTGATGCAAAAAAAGCACTGCTTAAAATAATAAAGGAAGCATTTACAGTCGGTATAAAAAAAGTGCATTTATTTATCCTGCATTACATCATTGCAGCAGTTGTGTTATTGGCCGTATTTTATGCAGTCAGGCTGATTGATTTTATACTGCCATCAGCTTTTATTTTAGCCTTGTTTTGGCTTTTATTGTTTGTTTACCTTGCATGGATAAGAATTTATATATCATCTGTTGCCAAGAGTGTTGTTAAATAGGAAGATATAACCAAAAAGAGGGAGTATAATGGAAAAAAGAGGCCAGCTAACCGGGGTAACTATATTTATTATAATCGGCATTCTGCTGTTAATCACAGCGGGAATAATAACCTACCTAAGGTTAAGGCTGGAAAAGATAGCTCCTGAAGAAGAGATTGCAGCAGAAGAAATAGCTGAATGGGCAGCGCCGATAAAGCTTTATGTTGAGGAATGCATCCAGGAAAAAGGCGTAGAGGGCTTAAAGAAAATAGGCGAGCATGGCGGCTATATAGATATGTCTGATTCCTATCTTAGCAACAAAACTTTTTACCTTGACCAGTACAAGCCTTATGACTCTGATGCAGTTTCATTGTCAACAAGCGCATTAATGCCCGTAGCATATTGGTGGCATCTAAACAGGGAAGGAACTTTAACCAGTGAAGCTCCTTTGCTGGAAGAGATTGAAAGCCAGCTTGACAGCTATATAATTAGAGAGATTGACTCATGCCTAAAAGATTTCAGCCCTTTCAGGAAACAGGGCTTTGGATTTGAAAAAGGAGATATTAACCCAAACACAAAGATTGCAACAGAAAATGTTGTCTTTAATGTAAATTACCCATTAACTTTAACAAAAGGCGATGCAAAAGCAACAATAACAAGGTTCAGGGCAGAGGCTGATATTGATTTTGATGACATCTATGATTTAGCAGGCTCAATAGCCCTTATACAGATAGGGCTTGAAAATCTTGACTATGTTTTATTGCATCTAATATCATCTTATGGCGTGGCTCCCCCCCAAACTAGTATGATACCTCCAATAGCATGGGTTGATAACGAAGCCACAACAGTAACATGGAGCAAAAATATGGTTGAGCAGAAATTTAAGGATGAGATTTTGCCGTTAACAAGCCTGATACAGATTGCAGGAACAAAAGATGCTGTAAATCTTGGCGATGATTACAGAATATTTAATTTTGATGTCCTGCCCGTAAGCTTCCCTGAGCTTAGCACTAATTTTATTTATTTGGGATGGCCAATCCAGTTTGATCTAACGCCTTCTGACGGGGACATATTAAGGCCAAGCATTGTGAAGACCAGCTACCCATTTGACTTAGCTCCGCCGTTCCAGACAAACACATACGAGTTTTTTTATGATATAACTTACCCTGTTGTTGTCAGGATAGTTGATGATAACGCTTTAATAAAATCGGGTGAAAAAGGCTATAGCTTTATGTTTGCTCTTGAAGTTAATTTGAGGGACAATAAAAGAATGTCTGAATGGTTTACAGGAAACGGCACAATAGGCCCCTGGAATGCAAGGGAAAATATTCAATTGGAAATAAGGGCAGGAGCTGATCCTGTTTATACAAATTATAATCCAGTTACTGGCATAAACACAACCTATGACCTGTCAAATATAGGCTCTACCAGCGCCAGAAGCTTGTTCTGCGACTATAATGCAAAGGCAAGCAATAATATAACTTTTGTTGTGAAGAACGGAACTAACCCATTAGAGGGTGCTTCTGTTTCTTATGGCTGCGGTGACTATAGCACATGCTATTTAGGCGTTACCAATGCAGGTGGAGAGCTTGTTGAAAGGCTGCCTGTATGCACTGGCGGATATTTATTGTTTGAGAGGGAAGGGTTTATGAGCAAGGCCATACAATTTAGCGTTCCAACTGCTGTAAACAGTGTTGATGAAAAGCTGGAGCCGTTTAGGTATAAAAATGTCAAGCTCAAGAAATATGAAATGGCAACGATGAATATGCTGCCCTCCAGTTCAGCAAGCATAAACCAACAAGAGCAGGTTATGATGTCAATTGAAAAGGTTTTGGATGCTGATAATCCTTTGGACCAGGAGCTTAGCCAGTTTGTAATGTTTAATCCAAATATGGATTTAAGCGCTATCCAGAAAATAAAATTAGTCCCTGGCAAATACAAGATATCAGCAAGCCTTATAGACAATGAAGGATTTACAATACCTGCAAGATGCAAGCATATATGCGAAGAAGGCACAGACCCGACTGAAGATTGTGATGCTGCTGATGAATGGGTTCCAGATGCAAGGCAGGATATAATCCCCTCTATAGCTGGCGGATTGGATATGAATGAAAACACTGGCTATTGGGTAGTAGGCAGCAGCCTGGATTATGGCAATGATGTTGAGTTTTATATAATTGAAGCCCCTACTCCTACATGCCTGGATTATGACTGTGAATTGCCCGTATGCATTGGCTTAGAAGAAATGAGCAAGACAGCAAATTACACAAAGATGTTCAGATGGAATTTAGAGCCGATATTCAGCTGATTGCATTCTGTCTAACTGCTTTGTATGCTTCTTAATGATTCGCAGCTCTGCTTTAAATACTGGTTTGCTATTTTGTCGCAGACTGAATAATCACCTATCATGACAAAGTGCATATAGCAGGAATCCCTTCTGCTTTCCTTTTCAATATTATCGCAGATTATGCTGCTGTTGGTTATCTCAGCAGCCTTTGTAAAGCATTTATCTTTGGTTCTGTTCTCAGCTATATTATTGCAGACTGTATAGTCAGCTGCTGCAACAGCAACTGTGTATATGCATTCCTCTTTATAGTTTTCCAGCGCAAACTCCATGCACATCCTCAATGCCCTGTCCTTGTCTGTTTTGGCAATCTCCTTTATCTCTTCTATCTTTTCAGGCAGTGAAATGCCTATTCCTGTTTCAGGGCATTTGCCGCAGGGCCCTCCGCAGTCTATTCCTTCCTCGCCCTGGTTTCTTATCCCGTCTGCGCATGTCGGCTCTATTTTACATGGCTCACAAGGCCCTCCGCAGTCAATTGCTGTTTCACCCTGGTTTCTTATTCCGTCTTCGCAGCTTGCCGCTGTTTCACAAGGGTTGCAATAGCTTCCGCCGCAGTCAATGTCCTCTTCATCCCTGTTGTTTATCCCGTCAAAGCATGTTTCAGCTGGCTTTTGCTCTGTGTAAATTGAGAAAGATTCCTTGGCTGATGCGGTTCTGCCGCCATATTTTGCAGTTACCTCTAATCTGTATGTTCCGTCCGCTGCCCTTCTTGGTATGGCAACAGTTGCTTTTGTGGATGCCTTTGTCACTAAAGCAATTGTTTCCTCTTTTGATATCAGCAGCTTGTTTTTTTGGTCGTATATATTATATACAAGAGAAACATCAAACCCCTTTATTGTGCCCATATTTACCATCTCAATGTTAAATTCCAGGTTCTGCCCTGCTTTTACAGAAGTGGTTAATAAAGATGCTTTCAAATCCAAAAGCTTGTCAGGCACCGGGAAAAGAGCCGGCCGAAGCAAAAAAAACCCAATCATGCCTATCCCTAAAACAACAGCAATAATCGCTATAAGCACTGTTGGGGAGAAATGGATTACATGCCTTACTTCCGGGCTGTAAACGGCATGAATTGCCTCATCAACTTTATTGCCGGGATAGTATTTCAATAAATGAGACCTTATTGAGTTTATATCATAGCCTTGCTGCATATACCTTCTTATATAAGAGAGCAGTGCTTTGTCTACCATAAACAAATTAAATTTATTTTGTTGTATATAAATATTGTTGTTCACTCTTAGATATGTCAGAAACTTACCATCCAGTCTATGACTGGTGGCAAATTCTGTTTGCTTTTGTCTAACCCATAATGGTAAGTTTCTGAGCATGCTCAAAAACCACCCAGATAAATGGGATGACTTTAAAGGCTTAAACCACTCATGCCACTTATTTGGATAGGTGGTTTTTGACACTATTTCTTTAATTGAAGAATTCAGAATACAATTAAACAAAATAAGAAATAGAGCGAAAATTTTAACTTCCACTATCACTATGACAATTATTAGAATAAATTTAGCATAAATCAGGTATATATAAAGACTTTATTCTTTAATAATACTATAAAAATACTTAATCAAGTATAATAATAGTATAAAAGAAGCCAGTTAGAAAACAAAATCTTTATATACTTGTCTTAAAATAGTATAAACTTAGTATATTTTAAGCTTAAAATGAGCATACAGATAAGAATTACAGTAAGCAAGGAAATAGACGAACTTCTAGATAATGTAGCAAATAAATTAGGCAAAAAGAAATCAATGCTGGCCCGGGAATTAATGGAGCAAAAATTATATGATTTAAATATTATCCAAAAAAAATTTGAAGAGGTTGGAAAATAAATGCTATTAACAAAAAAATGATTAATACCCAAAACCAAAACTAATAAATACTAATAAACAAATAAAACAATAAAAATGCCAAAAAAAACAGCCCAGGTGAACATATTTATCATCTTAGGAATAGTTATCTTATTGGCTGCATTGGTTTTTTTCCTGGTCAGGCAGGAAACTGCTGAAAAAAGGGAGCCGTCTATCATAGGGATAGAAAAGATCCCTCTCCAGCTGCAGCCTGTTGCGCCTTTTGTTGAAAGCTGCATAAAGCAGGTTGCTGTTGAAGGCCTGAATAAACTGGGCGACAGGGGCGGCTATATTGAGCCATGGGAATTTGGGATTGCAGCCAGCAGAGATTCAAGTGAAGGCAATGCTGTCCAGTTTTCTGGCGGCTCTGGATTGGAAGTGCCTTACTGGTTTTACCTTAAATCAGGCAATGAATGCACAGGCAGCTGTGAATTCAGCATAGAAATGCCGCCTTTAAAAGGCCAGAATGCAAGGTCAATTGAAAGCCAGCTTTCTAAATATGTTGATGAAAAATTAAAAAACTGCCTAAAGGATTTTGTTGATGTAAAAAAGCAGGGGATTTATGTTGCAGAGAAAGGGATTATAAATACAGACGTTATGGTAAGGGACAGTGATATACTTCTTAAGGTAAATTACCCATTGGAAATCAAAAAAGAAGAGTCTGTTACGTCAATGGAGGACTTTAATGTTATAATTGATTTAAATTTAAAAAATATTTACAATCTGGCATCAGAGATAGTTAATCTGGAGCAGGAGCATAGGTTCCTGGAGAAAGATGTTTTGAATCTGATAGTGGGATTTTCTGCAAAAAGCGAAGATAAATTGCCGCCAATGTCGGATGCTGGGCTGGAATTTGGCTCATCTTTGTATTGGAGCAAAAGCAAGGTAAAGAATAATATAGAGAATATGCTGGCAAGCTATATCCAGCTTTTGCAGGTTGACGGGACTGCCAACTACGAGCCTTATGAATTTGCAGGTGACAAGCTGAAAGATGCTTTGTACAACATTGGGATGGCAATTCCATTAAATTACACCACAAATCTTGAAGCCAGCTTTGATTATATCGGGTGGCCGATTTATTTTGACCTGAACTGTAATGGCGACTTATGCCAGCCCGAGAGCGTTTCTGTCGGGTTTATAGATTTGCCGGGCCTGCAGAGGTATAATTTTGCTTATGACCTCAGCTTCCCTGTATTGGTAACAATCCATGACAGTTCTGCTTTAAACACAAAAGGTTATAGTTTCAGGTTTTTTATCGAGGGCAATATAAGGAATAATGATGTAATGAAAACAGACTTTATGCCTTTGCAGCAGATAAGCCTGGATACAGGCTCAATGCTTTGCGATATAAACAAAAGAAACAGCGGCAATATAACAGTTAAGGTTAGCGACGCTGAAAACAAGCCGGTAAGCAGCGTTCAAATAGCTTATACATGCGCAGAAGAAAGCTGCTTTATAGGAAAGACAGATGAAAAAGGCATTTTTAGCGGAAGCTTCCCTGTATGCGCCGGCGGAATTATCTCTTACCTGAAAGACGGCTATGCAGGAAAGTCAGAGATATTAAATACGGAGCTTGGCAAGGATGGCAGCAAAGAGGCATTATTAGATAAGGTATATGACAAAACATTTACAATCAAAAAGAAGAAGGTTGTTAAAACATCTTCCGGATGGCAGTTCCAGCAGGGTATTTATGAGCTTGAAAATGAGCAGGCAACATTAAGCCTGTCAAAAAAGATTGTTGCCGGTGAAGCGCCTTTGTCTGCAATATCTGAGTATAATGCTGGTGATGATGCAGTTGAGATAAAGGTTGCTCCTGGCGAATATTTCATTGATATCAATATGCTGAGCAATGACACTATTATAATACCGGCAAGGACAGAAAAAGAGGGCAGCTGGCCATTGGAGGAAGAGGTTGATTACCCAAGGGTTGAATTTAATGAAAGCAATCCTTATAATTCAGGCGGCTTGAGGCTGAATTACACCTTCAAAAACGAGGACCTTGCTAATGCCAACAAGATTGTCTTTTACGCTGTGAATATCGACCTGAAAGGCGTGCCTGAAAGCGAAAGGAGGCTTGGTGATTTGGAGGAGATGAACAAGGTTGAGGAATACAGCAATAAATATGCCAATTCGTTAAGGCCTGATTTTGTTATGAGCTAATAAAAATGAAAAAGGAATCTTTGCAGGGAATTGCAATGTTTATGGCAATGCTGATTGTAATGATACCTATCTATTCTGCCTCTGTTTATGCCGGCCTTAGCAATGCGGAAGCCAAAGGCTCTGTCGGCATAAACGGGTTTGTCAAGGATAATGATTCTATTGACTTTAAGGTTTACGCATCCATAGCCAATGACACAATAACCCCTAATCAGGTTAGGCTTGGAACATTTTTTAATTTCAGCTCATGCACCCCCAGCATAAATGATTTTATCTGCATATTAAAATACCCATCAACAGGAACAACAGAGTTTTTGCAGAAATCAACACCCTACACTATTAACCTGTATAATGACAGCGGAGATTTAGTAAGCACCTATTCCGGCTCTGTAACCCTTGATAAAAAAGCGCCTGATTTGGCTTTTACAGCAAGCCCTTCACTGGCTAGCTCTGGCAATATTACATTAGCTTATACATTCACAGATTCTGACAGCGCAGATTCCGGCTGTGTCGGAATTGGCAAAATAAATATATACAGGAATGGGACAGCAAATTCCACAATATCAATAAGCAATGCATCCTGTTCGTATGCTGGCGAATATAAAATTGCAGTTGATAGCCTGGCAGACGGCGAATACATATATTACGCCCAGGCATCTGACAGGTTTGGCCAGGCATCCTCTCTTGTATCTGCATCATTCTCAATTGACAAAACCAATGTTGTTATTAACACAACGTCATTAAAGGTTGTTAACAGCGAAGGAAATGAGATAAATTATGCTGGCGCGCAGGCAATTCCGGCAACAGCTAGCTTTAGCATTATTGCCTATGATTTGGACAAAAGCTCTGTTAAAGGGGATTTGTCAGCGTTGAATTATAATGAGCCCAGCTATGCCAGCTTAACAGCAAGCTGCGGCAGTGCTGTAAACAATGTAACGCAATGCTCATGGCCAATAAATATCCTGTTAAATTCAAGCGGAACTAAAAATATTTATCTAAATGCCTCTGACAGCATTGGCAACAAAGCAACAGCTACATTAACAAAGAGCTTTACATATGACAATGTTGGGCCAGTTGTTACAAGCTTGGTAACTGATTATTATTGGGACAATAAATTCTTTGTTGGGCCTTTAAATGAATTTACAGCAACATTCACAGAAACAAGCGGATTAAACAAAACCGATGTTTACCTTGATTTAAGCGAGATTGGCTCTAGTGTAAAAACAGCAGATAACTGCACAAAAAGCGAAACAATTCTCAGCGCTTATACATGTTACTGGAATAATATTGCTGCCAGCGGCTCTGGAGCAGCAGAGATTGCCATAACGCAGTCTTCAAAGGACATCTTTGGCAATTATATTAACGGAAGCTATGCAATTAATGTTACAATTGATGCAGCACCGCCAGCAGTCGTTTCAATCAATGTAACCCCTATAGGCGGTTTTGCGGAAGCATACGGCAATTACACAAAAACAGGCGATTCACTGCAGATAATTGCAAACATCAGTGAAGGGAATTATTTGGCAGCAGCAAAGGCTGATTTCTCTGCCATAATATCAGACAATATCAATATAGAAGGCATTTGTAATGAGGAAGGGGATTATTGGATTTGCGAATGGATAACAATGCCTATCAATATAAGCGGCTATATCAGCAGCAATTTAATATTTAATTTTACAGATATTTCGGGCAACAGCAAAATATACTCAAAGCCGATAACGGTTTTTGAGCCCGTAAACATGACAGTTGACTATTGGGAGCACAGCCTAAGCTGCTCTCCTGAGCTTGTTGACAGGGCTGTAACTCCATTGATAAACCAGAAGGTTTACTGCCATATTGATTTGGAAAGCGAGGAAGCAGAAACAATATCATTTACCTTTGATAATCAGCTTTGCATGGGTGAAACAATAAATGATACCAGCTCTTTAAGTTACTTGAGTGATATCGAGCTCTTTAACAGCTATTCAGGCAGCGAGGACATTTACCTTCTGGCAACCTTGGCCAGGGGAGACATGAAGATAAACAATATAAGCTTTATATGCCCTGTTTATATTTACTCTAAAGCCGGGAATAAGGTTACAGGCATTCCGGAAGAGGAGAATGTTTCAGTCAATATAGAATTCTATAACTTTCCTTTGGGCGAGTACAGCTCTGATGTCCAGGCTAAGATAGATGACTCAAAGGATTTCGCATTCTATATCGGCGATTGGGTTGAAACTGTTGATAAGCTGCTGAATTACGGAAGGAAGATTTGCCAGCTGTATAACACTGTCTTACAGCTTAGCCAGTTATGGAATAAATTTACTCTTTTACTTAGCTTGGTTGGAAAACCATTCCCAATGTTAGAGGGAACAAGAACAGGGCAACAGCTTATCGTACAACGAATGCAGGCTACAGGAAAAGAGGCATGGGGAGGAATAAGTGCGATAAATAAATTCTGCAAGTTTATGTCCTGCAGATTGTTTTATGATGATGTCTGGGGCAAAGCAGGTCCAGGAGGAGATAGCCTAGGAGACCAAATAGGGGATTGGCAGAGAGGGGTTTTGGATAATGCTAATTGGTTTTCAACAGCTGGTATGGGTGATGTAGGCGGTAAAACTGCTTATACTACTGATTATAAGAATACAAACACTGGTTTTGAAACAACTGGAAAAACAAGCGTGTTAGACCCTAAAGACAGCATTGTTTTGAGCACTCTGACTTTATGCCTGCCCGGAATTATTTATAATCTAAACAAATTAAGGCAGATTCAATGCATGTATGCTGACTGCGTGCAGAATTACGCAACAGAGGGATTGCCATTAAAGGCATGCGAAGATGCAAAGCATTATGCAGAATGCAAATACTGGTGGGGAGAAATATTCCAGCTATTGCCGTTTACTGGCATGATTAATTACTTCGTTAACTTAGTAAAGCAGGCTTTAAGCTCTCCATGGGGCTTTGTTGACATTGTTTTAGGCTATGTATGCAATTCAATAATATTAACACCAGAGGCTGGTGAGTGGGCATATGCATGCCTGGTTAATGACGTATTTGGCCTGATAGCAGAGGTATGGCAGGATTTGGAAGGCATTGGAGAAGGCTGGAAGGTAGAGAATGATTACTGCGGCAATATAGATTAAAAGGTGAAAAATAAATAAGATTAATAAATAAAAATCAAATAAATAATAAAAATAAAAGATAATAATCAATAAAAAATAACCAAAAAACTAATAAAAAATAAATAACGAGGTAAAAATGCCTAAACAGCTGGAAAAGATAAAATCAAGGATTAGGAGCCTGCTTATTAAGAATGGCATAAAAAAGGCGGGAATCTTTGGAAGCTATGCCAGGGGAGACTACAAAAGAGGCAGTGATATTGATATACTGATAAAAGCGCCAAAGGATTTCAGCTTATTTGATGTGGCTGGGCTTGAAATATCGCTTGAAAAAGTATTGGGCAAGAAAGTTGATTTGCTGACCTACAACAGCTTAAACTCCCTGCTTAAAGAAAGGATACTAAAAGAGGAGATAAGGATATTATGAAAAAAGATAATTTAATCTTTTTAAAGCACATAGAACAGAGCAGGGGCTATAAAAAAACGAATGAAAATGGCTAAAGAAGCAGTTACAAGAAATTATGAGAACTTGTTGTCTGATATAGGTGCATTACTAGAGGAAGGGAGAAGAAAGGCAGTTACGAATGTCAATAACCTTATTGTCAATACCTACTGGAACATTGGAAGGCAGATAGTTGAATTTGAACAGAGAGGAAAGATAAAAGCCGAGTACGGGAGCGGAACATTAGACAAACTATCAACTGATTTAACAAGTATATATGGGAAAGGATTTTCAAGAGATAATCTTGAAAGAATGAGGAAGTTTTACTTGCTCTTCAAGAATTCCGAGACGCTGTCTCGGAAATTGTCTTGGAGCCATTATTGCGCTATATTAAGGCTCGATGACGGATTAGCAAGGAATTTTTATATTAGAGAGGTGGAAAAAGAGGGTTGGAGTGTAAGGGAACTTGCTAGGAATATCAATTCTATGCTGTTTGAGAGGATTGCTCTAAGCAAAGACAAAAAGGGGGTTTTAGAGTTATCTAAGAAAGGGCATATTGTTGAAAAAGCAGAAGATTTGATTAAAGACCCTTACGTGCTTGAATTTTTAGGGCTTGAAGAGCTTCATAGATACACAGAAGCCCATCTAGAAGAAAGGATAATCACCAACATGGAGAAGTTCCTCCTTGAGCTTGGCAAAGGGTTTATGTTTGTTGCCAGGCAGCAGCGGATAACTATAGAAGATGAGCATTTCTACATTGATTTAGTATTTTACAATAGAATCTTAAAGTGTTTTGTGCTTATAGAGCTGAAAATTGGAAAATTAACACATCAGGATTTAGGCCAGCTTCAAATGTACGTTAACTATTACGACAGGAAAATAAAACAAGATGATGAAAATCATACTGTAGGTATTTTGCTCTGCGCAGATAAGAAAGAGGCTATTGTGCAGTTTAGCTTGCCAAAAGAAAACAGGCAAATCTTCGCATCAAAATATAAGATTTACCTTCCAAACAAGGAAGAGCTGCAAGAAAGATTAAGAAAGCTATTAGAATAAAAAACACAAAAAGAGAAGATTAAAATGACTACCCTGCAACAATTGAGAAACAAAGGATTTATTGCAGCTTTTATAGCTGCATTTGGGTTTTATTCCAGTGAGCAGAGGGAGAGGATATTATATAACAAAAAAGTGATAATATTATAACAAAAATGAAAACGAAACCAAAACCAAAAGGAACAAGCCTTGCAGCAGCGTTAATGGTGATAGTTTTAATTATATCTATTTTCTCACTAGGGTTTTATTCCAGCAATGGCGGGAAGGTAACGGGAGAGGCTGTTGGGATTACTGGGGCTACAATTAAAGAAATAACTGTAGAAGGAAAAACATTTTATTATGATACAACAGAATATGAACAAAAAAAGGGATATAATCCTACTCCATTGTATTTAGATTCGCAAAAAACAAAAATAGGAAAAAGCTGGATAACAACAGACGGAAGTAAAATAAGCAGACAACCAGAAGAAGGAGAAACAAGGACTTATGCAACAATTCCAGTTTTTGATATATCTAAAGTAAAAGATGTAACACCTCAAGTAGTACCTCCATCAGCAACATCACCAAATCTACTTGATATACCGCCTTTAGGAGCACCGGCACCAGGAACTCCAGCTGGAACTCCAGCTGCAACTGGTTCTCAAACTTATCAGATAAAGATGGGAAGTAATACTTACACAGTACCCAAAGAAGTTTATAATTCACTTAAGGATACTTATCTTGGATATGATGCTGCAACTAACCAGATTAAAACAAAAGATGGCAGTACATGGACCCATGATACCACTACAGGATCTTGGACAAAAACATCTGAAACAACTGAAAATTTTGGTACTGAAAAAATTCCAAATGTACTAACAACTGGAGAGACCAGTACTACTTATGCAACAGACGGCAAAATAAGTGGATCCAAAACAACAACATATGCGTATGATTCTAAAGGAACAAAGACTAAAACCACAACAGATGTATATGATTATAATGCAAATACAAAAACAAAAACTATTGAAGAAACAACTGCTGGAAAAACAACCACAACAGTTATAACATACGACGCAAACACAGGCGAGCCAAAAACTGCAACTGTTAATGGAGTAGCTGATGCTTCTGTGCTTAAGTGGGCGAGAGTAAACTGGAAAGCTGGGCAAATATGGGACGCCTTGGAATCAGCAGCCCGCGGTGGCATCGGCAAGTTCTTCTCGTTATTCATGAAAGATGAAGATTT
>Ga0209211_10007185_pt1 | contig 15737 bp, 13 predicted proteins | sample RifGroA2_FD_183992 | JGI IMG/M metagenome (GOLD analysis project Ga0209211, IMG submission 183992) | Groundwater microbial communities from Rifle, Colorado, USA - Groundwater A2 (SPAdes) (version 2) | ecosystem: Environmental > Aquatic > Deep subsurface > Groundwater | place: Rifle, Colorado... | reverse complement strand
AATTTTACGCTACCATCAAAATGGCGGCGTGATTGAAGATTTTAAATTATTCGCGTTTACCACGGCGCGCCATTTGATGGCGGATTTTTACGCGAAGAAAGCCAAAGGCGCCTCATCTTCGCTTGATCAAATGGTGGAAGAATCGCCGCAGTTGGAGCCGGGCAAAGAGGGCGAGACCGAGGCCAAGGCGGAATGGGCGCTCTTGCGCGAGGTTATAAAAAGTTTGCCGGACGAAGAAAAGGACTTGGTTATTTTAAGATTTATTGAGGGCTTAAGCTATTATGAAATTTCGCAAATTATGGATAAGACGGAAAGCGCGATCCGCGTGCAACTACATAGGTTGAGGAAATTACTAAAGACAATTTTTCCGGTATGATAGCTGGTTTTTAGCTGATAGCTTTTAGAAGAATTCTGTCTGTCCTCCGTAGCTTATTTCTCCACCCAAAGATACCATTTAGCCCGATAGTCCCGAGAGGTTGAAAGATAGGATTTTGCCATAAAATAAAGGAAAATGAAACAATTAACACCTGTCACCCCTAACCTAGCAGAGTGTCACCTTAAGGTGTTAACTGGACAAGCTCTTGACAAATTTGTCAAGCGATGCTAAAATAAAGCCAATAATCAAATAGGCTCTATTTAGGCTCTATTAAATAACAATAAAAAACACGGAGGAAATAATGTACTATTTAATATTATCATCATCGCTGATCGTTCTTGCGATGGGATTAATAGTTTACTATCGGCTTTTTATCTTTGGTTTCAAAGTGGAAGTCGATTATACGGTTACGATTCAAGACTTTATAAAAGTCAAAGGATTAAAAGGCTTGCATTTAGATTATGTAAATGACAAGTTGAAAACTCAACCACTGGAAGAATATTACAAACCCAAGAACGCCATAGCCATTATTACTGGGAGATTCAGAAAGTTTGGAAGAATATCTTCAGAAAAAGCTTTAGCTAAATTTGATAAGTATAAGGAAAGACCCCTTATAGCGACTGAAATATTGCATATCTTGGCAAAATACCGATTTGCCAAGTACCCTGCATATATTGTTGTCATGGGTTCCGTGTGGCGTTGCCTCTATGGCGTTCGCGGTGTGGCTGTTCTCTGTGGTGGTGGTGGCCGCCGCAGTCTGGTTTTGGGTTGGTTTGGGCATGGTTGGCGTGCGGTTTGCCGTTTCGCCGCGGTCCGCAAATAATACTGACTCTTGAAATTTTGAAAGTTTAATTACTTTCCTGGAAATTTTGAAACCCTGCCGCGGGCAATTTTGCCCGCGGTTATTTTTTACATGCAAAATCCGCGTACGCTAATAATACGCATACCAACTGGAGGGGATTGCTTCGTCGCTTTTCTCCTCGCAATGACAGGGGGGCGAAGGTGGCAAATCAGTCGTACCAAAAGACCAGAACCCAAATAGTTTGAGCGCCAGCTTTTTTTAAAACGCGGGCGGCTTCGTTTATGGTAGCGCCGGTGGTTAAGACATCGTCGCAAAGCAAAATTCTTTTTGGCGACGGTTCTGACCGGAAAGCATTGTACAAATTATGTAGTCGGTCGTCGCGGTTCAAGCCAACCTGCTCTTTGGTTTTTCTGGTTTTAATCAAAATATTTTTTTGCTCCAGTCCGAATTTTTCTGCCACGGGTTTGGCGAGCAAATTAACCTGGTTGTATGGGCGTTTCAAAAAACTATTTTGATGCATTGGCACAGTAACCAAAGTCGGGGAATGGTTTAGAAAATTTTTGAATGGTTCAAATCTAGGTTGGAGGGTGGCGCTGAATAAATGCTCTGCCATAATTTGCCCGATAATTGGCGCCAGTGATGATAAGTTTTGAAATTTCAAATGGTGAAGAATTTTTTGCCAGTCAGGACTCAAATATGGCGCAAGCTGGAGACAGCCCCGGATATTTGATCCATCCTTACAGGCAGAACAGACCAAACCCAAGACGCTCTCGCGTTTGCAAAATGGGCACACTTCGCGAATAGCCACAGGCAATTTAACCAAGCAATTATCGCATAAATACGAGCCGTGGGTGCCGCAGATTAGGCAGGCGTGCGGAAAAAAATAATCCAGCGCGGAGTGAATTTTGGCAACAGCTTTCATAGCCACATCATACCTCTAAGTTATGCCCTTAAATTGTTGATATTTAATCTGTATAATTTTACTGGATGATAAATTTTCCTCGCTGGAAAACCCGTTTTGTTTTTAACCAGAAATTTTTTTGGCTGGTTTTTGCTTTGTTTGGAATAATTTTAATCGCGCCGAAAATTATTGCGGCTGGTTGGATGCCGTTTCAAGGCGCGAATCCGTCAATCAGCAACTGTTTGAATAATAATAGTATCTTGCAGGCGCAAGTGGGCGTGCCGTGTTATTTTCAAGTGTCCGCGACGGACCCGGATAATGATGATGTTCAGTATTTGATGCATTTAGGCCTTACTGATATCGCGGATTTTGACGAAGCGCAAGCACTAATCGCGACTAATGGCGCGGATTATCCCACCAATTTGAGTGCTCTTAATGATTGCGAAACAGATGTGCCGGCAGGCGTTGATTTTGTGGCTTCGGGTACGAAGTGCGCGCAAAAAGTGATTTTCTCTTCCATTCCGAGCGGGCAGTGGTGTTATGGTTTTGGTGTGAAAGACGCGACGGGTGCTTTGACCACGACCTTGCGCTGTTATTCCACCGGCGCGGAAGATAATCCGATTTTGGAAAGCGTGAAGATTAAAGACGGTTCAAATTATAAAAATTTAGTCGCTAATTGCCAAGGCGGCTGCGCGGACGGCGCCCTTAAAACCAATGGCGGGAATTATTGGCAAGATGATGCTAACAATGCCGGTTGCGGTACCAGCAAAGCCGCGCCGGCTTGCCATGTGTATCCGGTCGTAAAAAATTTGCCGCTCATAGAATTTTTGGTCAGCAAGCCCGATACGCAAGCCGGTTGGCTAAAATTCGCCTCCGTATTTTTTGACCCCATCAATCAGACCTCTTGTAATGCGCCGTGGAAATGTGTTTATGGCTACGGCAATCCGACCAAAGACGCGGTTGATGATGGCACGAATGAAGTCAGATTTGAATTGGGCAATAATGGCAATCTGCAAACAAAAACTTTTATGGCCTCGCCCGCGCCGCGCATAAATGATACTTTATCTTGTCAAAAGCAAGCTGACGCCGGTGGCAAGCATTGGTGGAAATGCACTTATCAGATTACTAATACCGGCACTTTTAATCACAAATGGTGGAATGTCCGCGTTAAAGTTGAGGATAGCAAACAAAAAATTAATGACGACGGCGTGTTTGGCGCTTGGGCGACGACCGCGCATTTAAAATTCGCGATTGACCCAGTTTTGCCGATCAACACTTCCGGCAACACTCCTTAATATGAAAAATCCCAACGCCGCGTCATCTAAAATTTTAATCGCCGCATGCGCTATTTTAGTTTTGGTTTTAGCTTTTGGCGGGTATTATTATTGGAAAATAAGCAGTGAAGAGCCGCTAGTCAGTAATAATATAAATGTTGCAACGACCGACCAGAAATCATCCGGCCAGAAATCTTTGCCCAAAATAGTCGGCAATATATATCAGCCCGTTAAACCCGCGCCGACTTCTGCCGCTGAATCGGCGTCCGCGCCAGTCGCCACTCCCAAGCGCGACTTGCAGGATTTGTCCCAGCCGTCGCTCGTTAATATGACGCTCACCGAAGCGACGACAAAGCAAATTAAAGGCGTGTCAGTTTTTAATAAAAAAGAGAATTATTATTTTAATTTGAATTCAAAGACCGAAATTTTTTTCTATCAGGCGCCCAAATTAAATAGCGACAAAACTTACGCGCCGGCGGAATATGCCGCCAAAAAATTTTCTGATTTAAAAAAAGGTCAACGTGTGAGTGTCAGATTTGATAAAGCGGTCAAGCCCTACGAAGCGGCGCGCGTGGAAATTTTAGATAATTTATGATTTATAATCAGCAAATTTCCATCACAAAAAATATGCCGGTGAGTTCGCTCAGGATGTTGGGCATCAAAAAATCAATGCTTAAAACAGAAGCGCGTTTTTTCCGCAAAGCAATTTTTTGGAAATTATTAATGTGGTTGATTGTTGGTAGCGGTTTGCTGGTAGCTGTGGCCAGCACCGCCCAAGCCGCGGCGTGTTCTGGCGGGGAATGTCATGTACGTTCAACCACCATTGATTTTACGGTCAGTTCAGATGATTTAACTGCTTCAACCGTGGTCGTTGGCTGGATTCCATATGAAATAATTTCAAGTCAACAGGTTACTGTTGATTATACACCAGATCCAGTCGATGAAACCGCCGGCGCAACTACTCCGCCAAATCCTCCAAATGTGGCTTGGATCGCGGGTCCATTATATCCCACTTCGGGACAGGGCGGAGCTATTACCCAAACTCACACTTTTTATAATATAACATTTAATCCGCCAAATGGATTTTGTTTAGGACAGGTAATGAAAACCATTGGTAAGGCCAATGTGACAATTACTGATAGCGCGGGCAATCAGACAACGACCAATTTTTTAATTATTTATGATTGCGACCAAGACCCGCCGCCGATTTGCCGCACGCCTTCTAGCTATACCGCGCAATGCGACGGCGGTTGCGCCGGTTTAAGTTGCAATCCCACGCCGATTGGCTTGGATAACTCATTACAAGTTTATGGTTATTGCTCGGATGTTAATACGGGGATATATTTAAAATATAAATTGTATTGTGTGAAAGAGGATGGTACATTGTTTGACGAGCCTTTTTATAGCAGAGATTTGCAATGTAATAATTCATTAGATACCCCGGATTCTCTTACCATGGATAATGAAATTTATATTAAAAAACCGCCCGATAATCCATTATGCAAATCTTATGAACTCCAAGCGTGTCAGGCGGTCGGTCAAAATGCGTCAAGTTGTGCGTGGTATAAATGGCGTTACAATTTTGACATTCAACCGTGGTTGCAGGTTAAAGGCGGGAGTATTAGAAGCGAAAAGGATATTACTTTTGGACACGCCCCGCCGACCAGCCAGTGCAACGCGACTTATACAATTTCCGCTAAAGGCAAGATTACGCAAAATACCGCCAAGAATAATAATTGTTCCAATATTATACCAGGCATCTCGGATGTCAAAGGCGATGTGACGGCGAGCGCGACTTTTACCAAAAGTTCGCGCGGCGTGATTGACATTGCCAGCATCTTAAAAGGCCGTTTTGGCAAAGTTATTATTTTAAATGGATGTAATTTTGATTTTTCTACCATCAAAAGTAATTTTAATAATTTTGATGTTGTTGTGCTACAAGGTTGCGGGGATGTTGTTACCATAAATATAGGTTCTTCTGACACTCTGAATAATACTTCAGGCATGGTTAAGGGTAATAAAACAATTTTAGCGCAAAATGATTTGAATTTATCTGCTACCGCTAATGGCAGTTTATCTTACCAGCCGGGCCCGGTCACTTCGCCCAATCAGCTGGCGTCGCTGGGCTGGATTATTCAAAAAGCCACTGTGGCTAAAACAGATTTAACCATTGATTCAGATATTTCAAATTTGGCTGGCGTTTTTTATGTTAATGGCGACATTAGCACAGGCAGTTCTAATAATCCGTTGACAGTGCAAGGAGCGATGGTAACTTCTAGTTTGGGGGCGTTTAATTTTCAAAGAATTTACGCCTCAACGACGGTTGCTTCGGAAACGATTTGGGATGACGGCCGGGCCTGGCTTAATCCACCGCCGGGCTTTGTCAATATTTTATCCGGTCTGCCCCACAGCACCTCGCTTAAAATAAGCCCAAACAATTAGGTTGTAGGTTGTAGGTTGTAGGTTGTAGGGAGTAGGGAGTAGGGAGTAGGGAGTAGGGAGTAGGGAGTAGGGAGTAGGGAGTAGGGAGTAGGGAGTAGGGAGTAGGGAGTAGTTATGAATTTTGAATTCTGAGTTTTGAGTTTAATAATTAGAAATTTGAAATTTATTAGAAATTGGAAATTAGAAATTATAAATTTAATACCTAAAAAGCTAAGAAGCTAAAAAGCTACAAGCTAACTTTTCATCCACTACCCGCGCGCGCGGAATATAGATATAATAATGATATGCCCTGTAATATATCGCCCCATGTTTCTGACATTCTTTTTTACCAAAACAGAAACCGCCCTTTATTTTAAAATTTATGTTTAGCAATCATTTTTTAATCCTCCACAGGTCAGAAACGAGAGCTGTTTCTGTTGATGGGGCGATGATATACGGAGTATGGGTTTGTTGAATTTTAAGTCAAACAAACAATTTTTAGGCATAGACATTGGCACGACTAGCTTGAAACTGGTGGAGTTGGGTTTGAAAAACGGCCGGCCGTTTTTGTGCACTTATGGGCTCGCTGAGCAAGCGGGGGAAGTTAAAATTGACGCGGACGCGCAAATGCAAAAAATGGGCGCGCTCTTGGCAACGCTCGTAACTCGCTCGCACGCGCAAAGCGCCAAAGTCATTTCAGCCTTACCCAGTTTTTCCGTTTTTTCGTCTGTTATTACTTTGCCTAATATGGCGGAAAAGGAATTAGCGGCGGCGATTCGCTGGGAGGCTAAAAAATTTGTGCCGATGCCGCTTGAAGAAATGGTGCTTGACTGGAAAATTTTAGAGCCAATAATGGCAAGTCCTGCGCCGCAAATTTTACAGGCGGAAAAATCTGAAGAAGAAAAAAACAAGCCCGCACTCAATAATCAAGCGATGGGTATCCGAGTTTTAATTACGGCTGCGCCGAATATTTTAGTGCAAAGGTATTTGAAAATTTTTCAATACGCGCGGCTGGAACTTTTAAGTTTGGAAACAGAATCGTTCGCGCTGGAGCGCAGTTTAGTCGGCGCCGACGCCGCGCCGGTTTTAATTTTAGACATTGGCGGCACTTTATCAACTTTGGTTATTGCCGAGCACGGTATTCCGGTCTTGAACCGCACTTTGGATATCGGCGGAAATTTTTTAACGACCGCGATTGCCAATGGCATGGGCGTGGATTTGAAGCGCGCCGAACAATTCAAGCGTGACGTCGGCTTTACTCAACAAACTTCCGGCACCACCAATCCGATTTTAACCACTACCTTTAAGCCGCTCGTGAATGAGCTAAAATATGTCTTAGATGTGTGGAAAGGACAGAACCATCCCTTAGTGGAAAAAATCGTTTTGTCCGGCGGAAGCGCGTTTTTGTCCGGTTTGCCGGAATATTTGTCGCGGGAAGTTGGGCTGAAAGTGGTCATCGGTAATCCTTGGCAGTTTTTGGTCTATCCGCAGGAATTGGAGCCGGTCCTATCTGAAATCGGTCCGCGTTTAGCCATCGCTATCGGCCTCGCTCTGCGCGAATATGTTTAGCTTCTTAGGTCGTAGCTTCTTAGCTTATTAGGTATTCCATTTATAATTTATAATTTAAAATTTATAATTCCTTTAGGATACTATGGTTAACTTTCTTCCCGATGATAAAAGAGCTGATGAGCGCGTTGAACGCGAAGCAGTGGCGCGCGCCAAAAATCAAATATCTTCTGATATGGCGACTCCAAATGCGCTGTCGGCGCCAACCCAGCCGAATTTTGCTGAACTATCAAGGCTCGCTGACTCGCCGGCAAAGAGCCAACAGCCATCAGCAGTCAGCCATCAGCAGTCTGAACCAAATAAAAAAATTATTGAACCGCCAAAATCGGTCAAGTCGATTGAACCGCCGGCCAAACCTATAGCCGGACCTGATATCACGGTCAAGAAGCCGGCGCTTTTTGATGCCGTAAAAAATATTTTTAAAAAGAAAAACGCAACAGCGCCGACTCTTGCCCCGGACAATAAAGACGAGGCCTTGAATGTGAATTTATTGCCCGAACAATTTCAGCAGGCCAGCGAGGTCAAAGAAAAATTAACTTTTCTTATGGCTTTAGTCGGGAGTGCCATTATTTTAATGGTGGCGGGTTGGGGCGCGTTTTCTTTGTTGACTAAAGCCAAAGTGGCGGAGAGAGCACAATATGAAGGGCAAATTAAAATTGAAAACCAAGCCGTGGCTGACCTCAAAAAACAAATTCAGGAAAGTTCCAGCAAAGGCCGCCAAGTGCTGGCGGTTCAGCAAATTTTAAGCGCGCGCCGCAATTATTTAGCTTTTTTGGCGGAATTGGAAAAACAAACTATGTCGGTCGTATCGTTTGATGCTTTGTCTTTGTCGGACACATATAATTTAAGTTTAATGGCCAAGGCGCCAACTTTGGAAGATGCGACCAAGCAATATAATATTTTTAAAAATTCGCCCATTCTTTTTATAAGCGCTGCGGTCACGCAATTTTCCGCCAAAGAAAAAACTGGCGCTGATTCTAAGGGCGATGTATCTTTTCCCATAACTTTGACCATCAATAAAGATATTTTTGCCAAATCGATGCTCCCATATTTGAATACAATGGTCGCGCCGGTTTCGACAACCCCTGAACCGACAATGCCCGCGACAGCAGAAACGACCCCTGCGCCAACAACAACTCAACCGTCAAATACAGGACAATAACTTTATTTATAACTCAAAACTCATAACTCATAACTTATTAATATGGAACCGGATAAAACAAAAAAACCACTCTCAAAAAATTTCGGCAACGAGATAAAAATCTTGTTTAATTATCGTTATAAAATTATCGGGTATTTTTCATTTGCCGCTATTTTCTTACTGGGTTTCGCTTTGGCGGCGATGCCGCAAGTTCAAAATTATCGCGCGGTTAAAGATGTGGCCTCGTTCCGCGCGGCTTTGCAGGATATTATCGCGGTGAAAACTTCTTTGCAACAAACGCAAAAAGATTTGGAAGTGATGACGCCAGTAGTAATGGCAAAATTAAATTTAATGTTGCCGAGCGAAGCCAATGATTCGGAATTAGTTTTGCAAGTCAAAGATATGGTGGAGCGCGCGGGATTCAAATTTTCCAGTTTAAGTTTTCAAAAGCCCAAAGGCGCGTCTGCCGATAAAGATAGCTCTGGTAAAATGGTGGAGTCCGCGCTCAAATCTATGGATATGTCGTTCACGGCCGAGAAGGGCACTTATAGCGGTTTCAAACAATTGTTGGCGGAAATGTATCAGCATCTGCGCTTGCTTGATATCAAAACCGTGTCGTTTTCCGGCGGCGACACGATTGATGTGGCCTTTCAAGCGAGAACATTTATCTTGCCATAAGTATGGAATTTAGAATTTAGAATTTAGAATAATACAAACTTTCTATCACCTAACCCCTAACCCCTAATCCCTAAAACCTATAACCTAGTATGAAGATCAATCTGACTTCTTTTCAAAAACAAATGTTCATTGCGGGTATGGCGTTGTTGTCGCTGATGGCGGTTTATGGCGCGTGGCAAATTGTGTCTGGCTTGATGGAAGAGGTGGCGGAAAAACCTTATGCAACGACCAAAACCGCTTTAATAAAACCTTTTGATACTTCTTTGCTCAAGAGCGATTTGTTTAACGCGCTGGTTTTGTACGGACCGGCTAAAGTGGAAGGACTGCCCGACGGCAACCCCGCGCCGTTTGCAAAAGTTAAGTAGAATTTCTAATTTTTAATTTCCAATTTCTAATAAATTTCCAATTTTTAATTTTTAAACATTAAAACATTATAAATTAATTTAAAATTTAAAATTAAGAATTCAAAATTTCAAACTATGTGGGACATTATTTTACAAAAACTTAAAGAGCAAAAATTATTGACGGACGCGCAAATTACGGAGGCGCTGGCGGCGCCGGACCCGGCAGATTTTTTAATCAAAAAATGCGGTTTGAGCGATGAGCAAATCGCTATCGCTAAAGGCGCCGCCTATGGCTTGACTTTTGTTGATACTAGAACCTGCGCTTTTACGAGCGAACTTTTTGATTTGATTCCGAAGGCGGTGGCGGAAAATTATCGCGTCATTCCCTGCCAGATTCAAAACAATCATTTGGTGGTGGCGGTTGAAGACCCGACCAATTTGAAAGCCCTGGAAGCGGTGTCATTCGTGGCGCGGCAAAAAGGTTATATCGTGGATTTTACGATCGCTTCGCCCAGCGGCATTGCTGACGGCTTGAAAAGATATGAAAATTTGACGCGGGAAGTGGCGGCCGTGGTGGATGAAGCCATTGATGTGGCGACGCCGACCGAGCAAGCGACGCCGCAAGACATTAAAAATTTGCAGGAAGTGGTCAAAGACGCGCCCGTGTCCAAAATGGTCTCGGCGATGTTGCGCCACGCCGTGGAAATTGGGGCGTCTGATGTCCATGTGGAGCCAGTGGAAAAAAATACGCGCGTCCGCTACCGGCTGGACGGGGAATTAAAAGTCGTTTTAACTTTGCCGGTGGCGATTCATCCGGCGATTGTCGCCCGCGTCAAAGTTTTGTGCAATATGAAATTGGACGAAACGCGCATTCCGCAAGACGGCAGAATTCGTGAAACTTTTGGCAAAAAAACGATTGATTTCCGCGTCTCCACTTTGCCCGTGGTCGGCAATGAAAAAATCGTGATGCGCGTTCTGGACACGACATCCGGCGCCCTGACTTTGGACAAGCTCGGTTTTTGGGGTTTTAATTTGGAACAAATTCATCATCAAATTGAACGGCCTCATGGGATGTTGCTTGTTACCGGTCCGACTGGTTCCGGTAAATCCACGACTTTATTTTCGGCTTTGTCGCTGGTTAACAAAGAAGATGTTAATATCGTAACTTTGGAAGATCCGGTGGAATATTTTATGGCGGGCGTGAATCAATCACAAATCAATCCGGAAGTGGGCCTGACTTTTGCTTCGGGACTCCGAAGCATTTTACGCCAAGACCCGGACGCGATTATGGTCGGCGAAATTCGCGACCGCGAAACAGCCGAGCTCGCCGTGCAAGCCGCTTTGACTGGTCACATCGTGCTGTCCACTTTGCATACGAACGACGCTATTGGCGCGATTCCGCGGCTTTTGGATATGGGCGTTGAGTCGTTTTTGCTGGCCGCCTCTTTGAATTTGATTTTAGCGCAACGGCTGGTCAGAAAAGTTTGTCCGTATTGCAAAGAAAAAACTGATTTGCCCGAAGCACTTTTAAAAGAAATTCAGCCGGTTATAGATTTACTCAAGAGCAAAAAACTTTTGCCGGATAAAATGGAATGGTGGCGCGGGCCGGGCTGTCCGCGGTGCAATATGCTGGGCTACAAAGGCCGCACCGTGATCTCGGAAGTTTTGGCGAACACGAAAGAAGTGCAGGACTTAACGGTAGAACATTCCAACACGGATAAATTTGTGGAGCAGATGCGGGCGCAAGGCGCGATGCGCATGATGGAAGACGGAGTTTTGAAAGCTCTGCGGGGCGAAACTACGGTGGAAGAAATCCTGTCCGCGACAAGGGAATAGCCCCATGTTGTGGAATTCTGAATTCTGAATTCTGAATTCTGAACTAAAGTTTCATTCGTCATTTTCGTGAAGCTTGTCCTTTGAGGTTTTGGTGTAGAAGGGGGAACAAAAACCATTTTTTTCTGCCCTATAGTAAACAGCCGCTAATGTGTAAAATTCGCGTATGTGAATAATGCACATTGCCTAAAGTTAATTAAATAAATTCTCGTTTTCACGGGAATGACGAACTAAATTTATAACCTAACCCCTATAACCTATATTAAAAATTCTGCGCCATGTTGTACATTGGCAAAAGCACGGCCGAGACCATAGCGCCGACGGCGACGCCGAGCAAAATCATAATCATTGGTTCAATCAAAGTGACCAAGGAGGCGACGACGGTGTTAATTTCGCGGGTGTAAAAATCCGTAATCCGCCCCAAAATTTCCGTGAGTTTGCCGGTTTGTTCGCCCACATTAATCATCTGATGAATCATTTGCGGCACGACTTTGCTTTTGGAAAGTTCATAGGACAAGCTTTGGCCTTGCTCAATTGATTTGATGGAATTTAATAACAGAGTGCGATAAGTTTCATTGCCGACCACGGCCGCCACGATTTCCAACGCGTCCGGCAAAGGCACCCCGCCGGTCACGAGCGTTTGTAAACTGCGCGTAAAACGCACCAAAGAAGTAAATTGAAAAAGTTTGCCCAAGACCGGAATGTGCAATTTAAATTCATCCCAAGCGACTTTGATCTTATTAACTTTAAGCGCGTATTTTATGCCCACGATTGAGCCGATGAGCGCAATCAAAACAATCCACCAATAATTAACTAAAAAGCCGGAGACCGCGATCAGCATCTTGGTGGTTAAGGGAAGCTCTCCGCCGTTTTCTAAAAGCACGGCCGTTAATTTTGGCACCACAAAAATCATCATGGCCGCGCCGAGTCCAAACATAGAAGTCATAATAAAAGCTGGATAGACCATAGCGCCTTTTATTTTACTGCGCAGTTCATAGTCCTTTTCTGTTTGGTCCGCCAAATAATTCAGCACTTCGTCTAATTTGCCCGAGCTTTCGCCGGAACGAATCATTGACACGAAAAAGTTACTGAAGATATTGGCAAAGCGTGCCATAGAATCGGATAATTTGGATCCGCCGTCTACATCGTCCGCGATTTTTTTCAAAGCATTTTGCAATTTAACATTTTTAGTTTGTTGCACCAAAATTTTAATGGCGCGCACGATTGGCACGGTTGCCGACACCAAGACCGACAATTGCCGCGACATCACGACTAAATCTTTTGGTTTGATGCGGTTTAAAAATGGGATGTCCAAGTCCTTGGACATAGCCGTCAAAGAGACCGGCTCCAGTCCACCGGCTCCAGCCCGCGGTCAGATAAAGCGGATGCCGCCAAATTTTCATTGGTGCTTTCCACAATACCGGTTATCATTTGCCCGTCTTTATTTTTAGCAAGATAAGTAAACTTCATAGGTATATAATTTTTAATTTTTAATAAATTTTTAATGATTTAATGTTTAAAAATTAGAAATTGGAAATTTATTAGAAATTTGAAATTTGAAATTTAGAATTCAGATCCTGCTCGCAACTTAATTTTAAGGGATTCTTTGTCCGAGGTCGATAACAAAGCAATGTCCGGTGAAATTATATTGCCTTTAACCAATTCAGTCAGCTGTGATTCCAACGATAATAATCCTTGCTCGCGCGAGGTTTGGATTAAACTGGGAATTTGGCGCAAGCGATTATCGCGAATCGCGCCTGCCACCACATCAATATTTAAAATTAATTCTGACGCCGGGGTGAGACCGCCACCGATTTTATTCAACAGGCGCAAACAACAGACGGCCGCTAAATTGTCAGACAGCATTAAGCGAATGTGTTCTTGCTGGGCCGTCGGGATATCATAAATAATTTCTTCCAAAGCCTGCACGCCGGATTGCGCCGGCATTTGCGCCACTACCAGCGCGCCGCTTTGCGCCAGCTCTAGCATATTGAAAATATTTTCAGCGGAAAATTCGCTCGCCATAATAATTTCCACCGGTTCGTGGCGAAGTTCCAAGAGAGCCGTCGTTAAACTCGGCGTGTCCGGTCCGATTTGCCTCTGTGCGATCATACTGTGACTGGAATGAAGCAAAAATTCAATCGGGTTTTCGATCGTCACCGCGTAGGTCGTGCGTTTGTCTGCCATTTCTTGGATTAAAGAAGAGGTTAAAGTCGATTTGCCGGATCCCTGCGGGCCGGTAATTAAAAGCAAACCTTTTTTAAGATTTAATAACTTAGCAATTTCCGGCAAGTAGCCGAGCTCGGCCAAATTTGGAATAGCGAGAGGTATTAAACGCAAAGAAATTTTAGGATAATCGCGCTCCCATAACAAGGCCACGCGCAAGCGCAAGCGGTTTTGAAAAGTAACTGCCCACACCAGATCTTTTTTGGCGGCCTCAATATGTCCCGCTTCCATTAAATAAGACATCATTGCCTGCAAAAATTCCGGCGTCAGCGGTGAATCGCCCAAAACCGTTAAGCGGCCGGCGATTTTAGCCACCGGTGAAAGTCCGACTTCGCACAGCAAATCAGACGCTTTTCTTTCCGCCGCGTCTGTAATTAATTTTTCAATCGCGATCGTGTCGGTTGTTCCCATAAAGTGGAATTTGGAATTTAGAATCTAGAAAAGTTTGTCATTGTAAGACTCGGCAAACTCGCCTGCCTTGTTTTGCAATGTTAAGCAGGCAGGGCAATTACTATTCAAATCTTCCTTCTCCATTTTAGTGATATCTAGGATTTTAAGTAAGTGGAAACAATTTTTTATGCGCTGATAATGAAAAGCGGGGTGAGAGGCAGAGTGGCGCGCCAAAGTTTTTGAAAGCGGGCGGAGCAAGCGTGCGGCATTTCTAAAAACACGGCGGACGGTTGATATTTTTGTTTTTTAATTTGCTCAAAAAGTTTTAAATATATTATGGGCAAGCCGTTTTTGTAATTGCAAAAAATGGCGCTTTTGGGCTCGCACTTGCCGATAGAATTTTTAGTGTGAGGGTTAACATACGGCAAGTTGGCAAGGACTAAACAATTTTTTGGCAAAATTATTTTTTTTAATAAATCCGCTTTCTTGAAAATAATTTTAACCTTTTTACTATTCTCTAATTCGCGCGAATTAGGGGTAAGGTTTGAGGCGGTGGAGAGGAGTGCTTTTTTCTTATCGGCTAATTCGCACGAATAAGCCGATAGTTGGCGGAGGAGTTGGCGAGAATTTTTTCGGGCGGGGGTGAGGGCTTTGGTGGAAATGTCGGTGGCGGTAATTTTTTTGATTTTGTCTGGACATCTTAAGGCCAAAGAAATAGCCATACAGCCGGAGCCGGTGCCGATATCAAAAATGTTTATCCCGTTAGAAATATTGTCTCGTTTCGCATTAATTTGATGTTTGCTGGAATAATTATTGCCTCGAGTTGAATCAAAATTATTTCTAACGGGACTTAAATATTTTTCCACGGCCAAAACCAAGTCCTCGGTCGCGGGGCGTGGAATAAGCGTGTCTTTTGTCACTAAATAATTCTGACCTAAAAAGGGCTGATAGCCAACGACATAGGCAAAAGGAAACCCGCCCGCGCGTTTTTTTATATAGGCGTCAAATTTTTTTGACATGATTTTATCCGTGGGGCGGTGAGTTAATATCACTTCAGATTTATTTTTATTCAACGCTACCGCTAACAAATCCCAAACTTCCTGTTTGGCTTGTTTAATTTTAGCCTTCTTTAAAATAGCAATGGCATTAGAGAGTATCATCATTTTGGCTTTCGCGATTATCAATGACCGCGGCAATAATCGGTTCAATGTCTCCGTTCATCACGCCCGGCAAATTGTGCCAGCTAGCTTCCAAGCGATGGTCGGTCACGCGGTCTTGCGGATAGTTGTAGGTGCGGATTTTTTCCGCGCGTTCACCCGAGCCGACTTGAGCCCTGCGTTGGGCAGTTTCTTTAGCCAATTTTTCTTCTTGTTTGCGAGCGAAAACGCGCGCGGACATCACAACCCAGGCTTTTTCTCGGTTTTGCTGTTGGCTCCGTTCGTCTTGGCAGGAGACGGTAAGGCCGGTTGGCAAGTGCGTCATTCTAATGGCTGAATAAGTGGTGTTGACGCTTTGTCCGCCGTGACCGCCTGAAGTAGAAGTTTCAATTTTAACTTCTTTCGGGTCGAGCGTGAATCTAGTGGCGGTCGGCTCCGGCATCACGGCTACGGTGGCGGTGGAAGTGTGAAGGCGGCCTTGCGACTCTGTATCGGGCACTCGTTGCACGCGATGCACGCCGCCTTCTTCGCGCAAATGCCGATAGACATCTTCGCCTGAAATTTTAAAAATAATTTCTTTGATGCCGCCGATTTCGGCTAAAGATTGACTCAACATTTCCGCGCGCCA
>Ga0209211_10007183_pt1 | contig 15739 bp, 16 predicted proteins | sample RifGroA2_FD_183992 | JGI IMG/M metagenome (GOLD analysis project Ga0209211, IMG submission 183992) | Groundwater microbial communities from Rifle, Colorado, USA - Groundwater A2 (SPAdes) (version 2) | ecosystem: Environmental > Aquatic > Deep subsurface > Groundwater | place: Rifle, Colorado... | reverse complement strand
TTATTCCACTTTATTTAACTAAAGTAGCTAGGGTTGTTTTATGGATTGTATTTCAAAAGTTTTTATGACTAGTTCTGAATCAGTCTCCACTAAAGATGCAAGCGCTTTCGCCACTTTCTCGACGGGCATTGCTGTACTGAAATCAGTTTTATGGTCTCCTGCTTTTTCAAAAATATCTGTATGGAAAAATCCTGGATAAAACCCGACAACACTAATATTAAAAGGGCCTAGTTCTAATTGGATACATTTTGTGAAACCGGTCACCGCCCATTTTGAGGCATTGTAAACAGAGCGCTCCGGTTTGGCGCTAAGACCAGCTTGAGAAATGATATTTATTATTCTTCCGTATTTTTGCTGTTTCAGCTGGGACACTAAGGCATTCACTGTTAAAATTGTTCCAAGTGTATTTACCAAAATAGCATTGCGTATCTCGTTGGGACTATTTTGCTCAATTGGACCTTTAATCCAAACCCCTGCGCAATTTATCAAGCAATCAACTCTTTTATACTTTTTAACAATTTGCGAAAATGCGTTATGAATCTGTTTTTCTTCAGTAACGTCGCAAATAATTCCGTCGCATTTTAAATCCTTAACAGTTTTTTCAATTTCTTTTGCATTTTTACCTAAAATTATAACCTGATTTTGAGAAGTTAAAATTTCAGCGGTAGCTTTTCCTAGTCCGCTGTTCCCGCCCGTTATTATAATTACTTTTTTATTTGTTTTCATAAAATTTTATACAAACCCCTTCGGTATCGGAAATTTTTTTGCAAGTTTTTTAATTTCTTTATGCACAGATTCTTTTATTTTTTTATTATCTTTATTTTTCAAAACTTCAATCATTAATTCAGCGACTTGCTTACATTCTTTTTCTTTGAAACCTCTCGTAGTGATTGCTGGCGTACCAAACCTTATACCCGAAGGATCAAGAGGCTTTCTGGTATCTCCTGCGATAGCATTCATATTGAGCGTTATGCCAACCTCATCCAAAACTGTTTGTGCTTCTTTGCCTGTCACCCCTAAAGAACCAAAAACATCAGCTAAAATAAGGTGATTATCGGTTCCACCACCTATCATTCTAATTTTATTTTTATACAAAACTTCCTCCATCGCCTTTGCATTTTTAAGAATCTGCTCGGCATATTTTTTAAATTTTGGCGTCATTGCCTCGCCAAAGGCAACAGCTTTTGCGGCAATAGTATGCATATGCGGACCGCCTTGAATACCAGGGAAAATTGATTTATCAATCTTTTTTGCTATTTCCTCGCTTTCACGAGTTAAAATTATTCCTCCACGCGGACCACGCAATGTTTTGTGTGTAGTGGAAGTAATGATATCAAAACCATCGTCAAATGGATTGCGAAGTACACCAGCTGCGATGAGCCCAGCGATGTGCGCCATATCCGCCATTGTAATAGCTCCGACTTCATGAGCAATTTCTACAAATTTTTTATAGTCCAGAGTACGTGGATACGCTGAAAATCCGGCAAGAATTATTTTCGGTTTTTTTTCTATCGCCACTCGACGTAGTTCTTCATAATCAATCTCTCCCGTTTCGGGATTTTTCATTTTATATGTCACGAATTTGTAAATCTTTGCAGGAAGGGTCATCGGATGTCCATGAGTCAAATGCCCTCCGTGCGACAAATCCATGCCGAGCACTGTGTCGCCGGGATCCAAGAGCGCCGCATATACGGCTAAATTGGCAGGAGCGCCAGAGTGCGGCTGGACATTGGCAAATTTGCAATTAAATAATTTACATACACGCTCAATTGCCAGACGCTCAACGGCATCAGTAAAATCTTGCCCCCCATAATAACGCCGTCCCGGATAGCCTTCAGAATATTTATTGGTAAATACCGAACTATTAGCTTTCAAAACATCTTCCGAAACATAATTTTCAGAAGGAATAAGTTCAAGCCCTTCTCGCTGTCTTTTTTCTTCAGATTTTATTAATTTTTCCACCAGTTTATCGCGCATCAAAACATTGTATCACAGGTTATTTGTAAAATGAAAACACCTCTTTTTTTCCATCAGATTTCATAATTATGGCACCCATCAGGTCAGTTCTAAAAATTTTAGCGCCAAAGGAAGCTAAGGTATCCAATGTATCTTGATGTGGATGACCATAATTATTATTTTTGCCGTCTGATATAAGCGCATAAGTTGGAGCTACAGCTTGCACAAATGAAACACCAGTTGAAGTGCGCGAACCATGGTGGCCAACTTTTAAAAATGTGCTAGAAAGAATATCTTTAGAATTCCCCGCAAGAATTATTTTTTCTGTTTCAGTTGTGGCATCGCCGGTAAGCATTACAGAAGTATTGCCATAAGTAAGCTTAGCCACGATTGATCCATCGTTTGGAGACCAATCAAAAACATCCCTATCAGGAAATAAAACATCAATCACTGCCCCACCTCCAATATTCAAACGCATTCCCTTTTTTGCTAAAATATCCGGAATGTTTTTATTCTTTATTTCTGTTTTAAGATTCTGAAAAGTTTTAGAATCATTCAGGGTTCCGGATTCAAATACCATATCCACTTTATAATTTTTCAAAACATCAGCAAAACCGCCAATGTGATCTTGATCGGGGTTAGTAATAATAATGCCATCGATTGTGCGATCGAATGGCGACATAACTCGCGAGAGCTGGCTTAATATTTTTCTCGGCGGACCTGCATCTATCAATATTTGCGTTCCCGTCGGCGACTCTATAAAAAGGCTATCGCCTTGATCAACATCAAGCATGACAAATATTAAACCCCTATAAGAATTTTTAAAATCTTGATAAAAAAGAAAAATGGTTGCCAATAAAAGCAAAAAGGTAAAAACAAACAGACCATATTTCCTGCCACTCTGAATCATGCTACAATAATATCATGAAAAAATTTGAAGAAATGAAATTTAATATCATGGCATTGAAAGGCATATCAGCCAAAAACACTGAGGAACATCTGAAGCTTTATGCGGGATATGTAAAAAATGCAAACCTTATCCTAGAGAAAATTCCTGAATATGAAGGTTATGCAAAAGAAGACATCTTTGTTCCTTATGTTGTAAGCGAAATTCAGCGCAGATTTAGTTTTGAATTTAATGGAATGAGAAATCATGAATATTATTTCAAATCTTTGGAAGGCGGAGCAAAAAATCTGCCTGCAAATTCTCAGCTAAAAAAGATAATCGAAAAACAGGCGCCTTCTTTTGAAATTTGGCTTGGCGGATTCAAAGCTTTGGCTATGACTCGCGGCATCGGTTGGGCGGTATTGTATTACGATAAGCAAACAGAGCAATTAGTGCACGCTTGGATAGATGAACAACATTTAGGACAACTAAACGGACTTAATTGGATTCTCGGAATTGATATGTGGGAACATGCTTTTATTTATGACTATCCAACATCAGAAAAAAAGAAATATGTGGAGGCATTTTTTGCAAATCTTAATTGGGAGGTGATAGAAAATAATTTTAAAGCGGCTCAATAAAGAAACTTTTCATATTCCTGCCGAAAAGTTTATAAATAAAATAGGCGTATGCCGTGGCAGTCAATAAAAGAGGAAAATTAGGAATAGAAAAAGCGGCAAACGGCAGATGAGAGAAGAAACTGATGACTCCAAGCTCATAGTGCAAAAATAAATACGAAATATATCCAAACGGCGCGGCAAATATGTGCCAAATAAATCCCGCAAAGCCAGTAAGAAAACCAAGAAGCATTGTAATCGGTATAAAAGGAAGAATTAAAATATTCGCTGGCAAAGCGACTAGAGAAAGATTGCCCATTTTATAAAGAATGAAAGGCAAGACAAAAATATAAGCCGCGCAGGTAACTGATACGACATCCCGGAATCCAAAACGGGCAGTTACCCACAAAAAATATTTTTCAATTCTTGGCGTGAAGAAAATCACGGCAGTTGTGGCGATAAAGGAAAGCTGGAAAGAAACATCATACGCAAGCACAAATGGATTTAAAATAATCATAAAAACACCCGCCAGAAGAAGCGCCCGCGCGACATCATAATTTCTGCCAGTCGCGCGGGCAATCAGCGCCAAAGTCGCCATTATCCCAGCCCGTATCGCAGTAGAAGTGCCGCCAGTCATTAATATAAAAAATAAAATTGCGAATATTCCCATTCCAATACCGATATTTTTCGGCAGAAAAGCAAATAACTTCATAAACCACTCGGCTACTATTGTAATGTTATACCCGGACAAAGCTACAATATGGATCGTGCCTGTATCTATAAAAGACTGCCTTAAAGACTGATTAAATGATGATTTCTCTCCTAGAATAAGGCCGCCCATCAAAAGCGATTCAGGACTTTCTAAATTCATTTTCTCTAAAAATTTTTCTTTGAAAGAAAACAGCAAGTTCTTGATTTTATTTCCATTGCCCCGCGAAATAATTTCAGCGTCCGGATAATTCATTACATAAAAAATTCCGTCTTTTCTTAAATAATTCACATAGTCAAAATTTTTTCCTTGATCGGTGATAAAATTACTCGGTTTTTCCAATTTTCCAGAAAACTTTATCTCATCACCGTATTTAAAATCCTGACCGAAGTTTACCGTTGCCAGGATTTTCGTTTTGGCGGGAAAAGGTCTTGTCTTGGAATCCTTAAAGGCAAGACCTTGAGGAGCCAAAACTTCAATAGTTAATTTTTGATTATTTTCTCTAATATCTGGTTCATCTATGATTTTTCCAGAGAGAGATATTTTTTGATCTACTTGAGATTCGAAAACGGCAGGCGCGGGAATATCCACCATGTTAAATCTAAAAATTCCAAAACAAAATGCGAGTGCAAAAATTGAAGCTATGATCCCCCATTTGTTTTTGGAGATAAAGCTAAAGAATAAAATCAGTGCAAATGCCAAAATGCCGATAAGAATAGTAAAATAAAAATTTACAAACAAAAAAGAGCGCAAAAGCACTCCAAACACAAAACCAAAACATATTCCGTAAAAAATTCTATCGTGCATTTTTTAGCTTCACTGGTTCGCCCTCCGCAAAACTTGTAGCAATAAGATCGGCGCGGTCATTGTGTTCGTGCTCATTATGTCCCTTTACATAAGTCCATTTTGGCTTAAACTCCTGCGTAAGCTCGTAGAGCTTTTCCCAAAGTTCTTTATTTAAAACCGGTTTTTTATTCGCATTTCGCCAATTATTTTTCTGCCAATTAAAAATCCACTCGGTAATTCCTAATATTACATATTTGGAATCAGAAATAATTTCTACATTAACCTTAGCTAGGTCTTGCCTAGCTAGATATTTTAGAGCTTCTATCGGCGCAGTCAGTTCCATTTGGTTATTTGTACCATACTCAACTCGTCCTCCTATTTCATGCATGCCCTTCGGGTCGCCAAAGTTTTGTCTGAACAAAACAACAGCGCCCCAGCCGGCTTTTCCTGGATTCCCCTTTGCCGCGCCATCGGTATATATTTTTATTTCGTCTTTTTTCATATTTTTTGCCATCATATTATATCAACTATCCTCAATCTTAGCTCTTCCCTTCCTCTAAATCTGGACAAATCAAAAGTGGCAAGCAAACTTACAGCAAGTCCTTCAGACAGAGTATTTTTAAAAGAATCAATGTTGGAAAAAAAAGAAACAGCTTTGGCTTTATTATTAGAATCAGAAAAAATAATTTCCAAATGCTCGCCAGAACCATTTTTGCCGAATTTTTTTATCTTTTCTATCTTCACCCCTTCAAAAAGAAAAACGGGGCTAGGGTTGCCAAACCCAAAAGGCGCAAGTTTTTCTATTTCGCGCCAATTTTTCATATTTACTAAATTTAAGTCTCCGACAAAATCGGCTTTTTCAAGGACAGTCCTTTTTGAATTCCTTAAGGACTGTCCTTTTTCTGAGTTTTGGATTTTATTAAAAGTCGCAGATAATGATTCTTCTAAAAAATGTATTTTCTCATTATGAACAGTGAATCCACCGGCAAGCTCATGACCGCCAAAATCTATAAATGATTCCCTGGTTGCGGTCATAAGTTCTACAACCGATACCGAGCCATCGCTCCGACAAGAACCCTTAATGCAATTATTCTCGTCTTTGCCCCACACAAAAACAGGCTTTTTATATTCGTCAGAAATTTTTCCAGCTACAAGCCCCAAAACACCTACGCGCCAATTCGGATTTCCTATGACTATCACTTTTTGCTGTTCATCCGATTCTTCCATATCATTTCTTCCAAATTTTGAAAGCGTTTTATGAGCTTCGCGCATAATTCCCGTAACGATAATTTTTCTTTCATCATTTATTTTTGATAAATGATCAGCAAGCGCGCCTGCTTCCGTTTCGTCCGCCGTAGCAAGAAGCTCAAATGCCCTCATTGGATTATCCATTCTGGATGCCGCATTCAATCTGGGCGTTACCATAAAACCTATGTCATCAGATGTTAAATGCTTCTGATCTATATTCATTTTCGCTAAAAGTTTCTGTAGACCCGGTCGGGGAGATTTTTTTAAGACTTTCATTCCGAAATATGCGATAGCCCTGTTCTCGCCCAAAAGCGGCACCATATCGGAGAGTGTCGCCAAACCCGCCATATCCAGCATCCATTTTTCCGCGCCATTTTTTATTTTAAAGTACTCGCCATATTTTTTTATAAACCCTTGCGCAAATTTAAAAACAACGCCAGCTCCACATAACATTTTTTCCGGATAACTGTCTGTTTTGGGATTTAAAATTGCATAAGCGCGAGGTAAAGTTTCTTGAGGCAAGTGATGGTCTGTGATTATTACATCAATACCGTTCACTTCCGCCTGCGTTACTTCGGCGACAGCGGTAATTCCGAGATCAACGGTTATTAAAAGTTTTACATTAGATTCCGCAAATTGTTTTATGCTGTCGATGTTAAGACCGTATCCTTCGCTATTCCTGTGCGGTATGTAAACTTCATAATTTTTATATCCTATCAATGCAAACAAGTCATTCAAAATTACAGCCCCGGGTATTCCATCACAATCATAGTCTGCGTAAATAATTATTTTCTCGCCTGCATCTACGGCTTCATACAGGCGAACACAAGCCTTTTCCATATCTTTCATCAAAAAGATATCATGAAAGTCGCGTGCGTAGTTTGGGTTGAGAAAAACATCGGCTTGTGTTTCGTCAACAATTCCTCTTTTTTCCAAGAGCTTTCTTAATAATTCTCCGTACTTTTGCATAACTAGGATTTTAGCATATAATATAAAAAGTTATATTTTCAAAAACTTTTTATGCAAGACTGTATTTTCTGCAAAATTGTAAAAAAAGAAATCCCTTGCGCAAAAATCTATGAGGATGCAGATTTTTTGTCTTTTATAGATATACAGCCGCTCTCTCTCGGACATACTTTAATAATTCCTAAAAAGCATATTGCGTGGATGCAAGAAGCGGATAATGAAATAATTACAGATATTTTCAAGCTAACTAAAAAATTAATGCTTGCCATAAAAAATGCGCTCGGATGCGATTATGTGCAACTCTCCGTAATTGGAAAAGACATTCAGCATTTTCATATACACTTAATCCCAAGAAACTTAGAAGATGATTTGCATCAATTTTCAATAAAAAAGTATAAGGAGAATGAAAAAGAAATGATAATTAAAAAAATCGTCTTTTCTATTCCATAAGCGCTTTAAGCGCTGGCAGTTCTTTGCCCGCCAAAAATTCTAAGGTTGCGCCGCCCGCAAGACTTACGTGCAAATAGCTGTCTAAATTGAAGTATTTTCGCGCAACATCAATAGTATCTCCTCCGGCGAGAATACTTTTACCCTGTGTATTTTTCATAGCATCAAGTATTGCTTGTGAACCACGCGCAAATTTTTCATCTTCAAATTTACCCATTGGCCCGCTTACGAAAACAGTTTTAGAATTCAAAATAATATCGGAAAATAATTTTCTAGTTTCTGGGCCGATATCAAGCGCCATCCATCCTGTCGGCACTTTTCCTTTATTAATATTAATTACCCTTACTGAAACGCCGTCAGATATCACTAAATCGCTTGGACATATAATTTTATTTTTATAAGATTGAAAAATTTCTTTAGCATAGACTACCCAATCTTTTTTCTTTCGTCTTTTTTCATCCACGAATACGTCTTCAATAAAAGAATCTCCTAATTCCCTGCCTTGCGCCTTTAAAAAAACATTCGCCACTGCTCCGCCCACTAGCACCTTGTCCGCAATTTTTAATAAATTATTTGTTGCATCCACTTTGTCAGAAATTTTGGCTCCGCCAACAATTACCGTAAAGGGTCTTGCTGGATCTTCCAGCATATTCGAAAGCATATTGACTTCATATTCTAAATAAAGACCAGCAACGACCGGCAAATGCCTTTCAATTCCAGTCGTTGAAGAATGTATTCTGTGCGCTTGGGGAAAACCGTCAAAAACAATTAAATCTTTTCCAAAGCAGAGTTTTTTTGCAAATTCATCGTCATCAATCATTTCTTCTTTATAAAATCTTACGTTTTCGAGCATAAGAATGTCTCCGAGTTTCATATTTGAAATTTTATTTTCCACTTCTCTGCCGATACAATCATCTACTTTTAAGACTGGATGGTTTAAAAGTTCAGAAAGTCTTTTCGCGTGAGGAGTAGTGCGAAGTTGTTCCACGACCTTGCCGTCAGGACGCCCTGCATATGTGAGAATGATTATTTTACAATTTTCTTTCAAAAGATATCGCAAGGTCGGAAGCGTTGCTTTTATGCGCATATCATCAGCAACTTCAAATATGCCGTTTATTTCTTTAACATCAATATCGTATGGAGCGCGATAGAGAATAGTTTTGCCATTTAAATTTACGCTGTTTATGGTTTTAAGCTTCATTTCAAAAATTATTTTCTGCGATATTAATAATTTCTGCAAACTTTTTCGCGTTTAGGCTGGCGCGGCCGGAAAGCAGCCCATCGACGCCTCCATTGTTTAAAAAATCCAACGCATCTTTTTCATTCACCGAACCGCCATAAATAATCCTGATACGAGATGCTTCAGCGCCGAATTTATCATAAAGTACTTTACGAATAAAAATAGCCATTTCTCGAGAATCAACCGAAGTAGCATCGTGACGATTAAGAGTGCTAGAAATTGCCCAAATGGGTTCGTAAGCAATAATAATTTTTGAAGCGAAGGTTTTTTTTACTCCATTCAGACATTCTTCAAGTTGTGTTTTCACTAAATTAAAATAACTATGATTTTCATCTCGCATACTCTCTCCCACACAGAGTACTGGAGTAAGCCCAGCTGAAAGCGATCCTTTTATTTTTTTATTAACTAGCTCATTTGTTTCTCCCAACGTGCGTCTTTCTGAATGACCTAAAATTACATACTTAATACCGGCATTATACAACATTTCTGCCGACACTTCTCCAGTAAAAGCGCCGACATCGCCCCAAAAAGCGTCTTGCGCTCCTAAATTTATTTTTCGGGAAATTTTCTTTAGTTTTTCCAAATACAAAAGTGGTGGGCAAATTACAATTGTCGTTTTTCTAACATAAGAAACAGATTTTTTTATATCTTCAAATGACTTCTCCGCTTCTTTGATAGTAAGCGGATTCATTTTCCAGTTGCCGATAATTATTTTATCTTTTTTTTTCTGCATAAAAACATTGTATCATATTAGTCAATATCACTGCGTTTCACCCCAACTTTGTACTGTCCAAGAGCCTGAAGGACCACTAAAAAAATTATTATTAGCAAGCCCAGATTCATAAGTGACAGTCGCGCTATTGGTAATCTTAAGTTTGTTAGCTGTGACTTCTTTGAGCGCTGCGCTATTGTCGATCTCAATTTCACCTTCGCCTGCATAAAGAATCGCAGCCGTGGAACTGTTAGAAGTTTTGATCGCAGTTGAACCCATTTCTCTTTGCGAAAGAAGCATGATGTAACTACCAATGGATCCTGAACCCAAGGCTTGAACAGAATTAGAAATTTCAATGTAGCCCGCAGTCGAACTTTCATCGATGCCGGCCATAACCACGCCACTATTACCTCCAAATGAAGAAGACAAACGTATGATAGCAGTGTTGCTCAATTTTATCTCTCCGGTAACCCATAAAATTCCGGTAACTACTAATTCTGCATCGTTACTCATAATCAAATTTCCGTTAATTTTTTTGGGTCCCATGTTTCTGGTGCCGCTGCTAAAAGTTTGAGAGCCCAATGTTCCTCCACTAACCGCTTCTGATTCCCAGACATCAATTTGAGCTTCTGAAATTGGCAGAGGTAAAATATCGGCGGAAACGAAAACATCGGGATTGGGAGTGGTTACAGCTCCAGTCACAGTGCAGCTTGATCTGGTGTCATATTTAACTGTACCTCCGATCGTGCAATTGGAAATGGAATCAGCCGCGACATTGCCGGTAACAACTGTATTTTGAAGTACGGAATGAGTTGCATTACCTCCGACAGTTGAGGTTCCTCTTATGGTGTAAGACCAAGCATCACCGTCAACATCCATGCCATCAATAATGCCAGTTGGTCCGGAAACAATTGCTGTACCTTGAATTCTGGCTGAATTAGTGCCAATTATATTTCCGTTTGAATAAGTATTGCCGATGACTTTGGATGAATTGCTCATCTCCAACCCGCCTTGCCCAACTTGAACCCCATAACTAAAGGAAACGCCAACACCAGCTGAAAGCACAACATTTGTTTTTCGTTGTAAGTTTCCCACATCTCCAAGAGATGTAATTTGCTTAGCGCTGCTACCAATGGAAGTAATGGTGGTGGTGGTTGAATTGGAATCAAGTGTAATTGTTTCACTCGCCTCTATCGCCATACTATTTAATATTCGATATAACGCGTCTTCACTTCCTGATTCAGCTAAGAAATACGATTTTTTTGAATTTAAATCAACACTGGCATTCCTAAATTCACGCACTGTGGATGAAACAAGTCCGGAAATTATGGCCAGAGAAATAAATAAAAAGAAAACGACGGATATTAGCATTGCCGCGCCACTATTTCTTTTTACTTTATTAAAATTCATATTATTAATAACCACCTCTTAAAACAATTGTATCGTAAAAGTTAAAAGTGCGAGTCAAGACATCATTGATAGATTTAACAGTTAAAAACATTTTAACTGCTTTACTTTCTGCTGTGATTATTTGAGTAAAAGTCAGATCGGTAACTGCTATATTCGGCGGATTTAAATTTCCCGCAAGAACACTGTTTTCAATAAGTTGTATGTTGCCGCCAGAAAGTAAAAATTCCAACGTTTTATTTCCGCCGTCGCTGTCTGTGGTATTGAGTTGTAAATCATTGACGCTAATGGAGACTATGTCATACGCTTGTCGAATCTCTCTGGATATTTTTTCCATTATGACTCCACTCTGCATCAATTCTCCTTGTATGGAAGTTTCTTTGAAAGATTTAGCCATTGTAATCATTGCATTAATCACCACCAAAGAAAAAACGGCAAAAAAGGAAATATAAAAAAGAACTTCTAGAATGGCATAACCCTTATTTATTATTTTAAAATTGCCGATTTTTTTCATAGCTTACTCAGGAAAAAACATTCATTAAATAAAATTTTAAAGTCTTGGTTATTGTCGCACCTCCTTCTTCCCACGATACAGTGATGGTAATTAATTTTGTTTCAGGATCATATGCGCCCGTAGCTGAAATGTCCTTTGTGGCACTATCGCGATTTACATTTGTCAAAGACACAGTGCGAGTAAAAATTCCTACAGTATTAGCTAACTGTGAGAGCGTCCAGGTTCCACTGGAAAATGTTGGATAATAGTTTATGCCAACAGCCAAACTGGAAATATTGCTCCAAGCGTTATCTCGAAATATACGCACTGCCTCTGCTCCTTCTTCCAACAAAAAAGCTGCTTGGCTCGTATGAAAAGCTTGGCGAGAAATGTAAACAGATTTTTGAGCAACCGCCATTGCAACCAAAATTGAAGCAGTAATAATAGAGATAGCCACCAATATTTCAACCACCATAAATCCCTGCCTTGCCGGCGGAGAAGATTTTTTAATTTTAAAAAAATTTATCATCTGATTTAATTTACGCTTGCCACACCCGTAGCAGAAATTGTAATAATTTTAGAATAATTTGTAGTAGAAAGAGTGATGGCGCCATCCGCGCTGGGAGTTCCGGAAAGGCGATTAAAATACATATCGCCTGAAATTCCGCTAATTCCTCCCAATGTGGTATTTGTAATGTTGGCAGGCATAGTTATGTTAATTATTTCATTGGTCGGATCAACATCGGAAAAAACTTTGCCTTTAAAAATTATAACTTTATCTGATTCAAAACGCACTCCGTATTCCGAAGAATTCAGGGAGGAAAGGGTTTGTGAGCGCGCTTTATTTATAGAAGACAACACGTCAGCGACTCCATTTTTAAGAACTTGATTTTCTCTTATTTTTGAAAATTGCGGAAACACAATTGAAAATATGATGCCGAGCACGACAATTACAATCAATAATTCTACAGTGGTTATTCCTTGTTTGTAACGATTTATCATAATGTTAATCTATACTGCCTAAAATTGAATAAAGCGGCGAAATCATTGAAATAGCAAAAAATCCCACTCCGGCGCCGATAATAATCATTAAAAATGGTTCAATAATTGTGGAAAGATTTTTAGTTTTGTTTTCAATTTCTTCTTCATAAAACAAAGCAATTTGAAGCAACATATCTGACAATTTTCCAGTTTCTTCTCCAACTTGTATCATTTCAGACATCATTACGGGATAAAGATTGGCATTTTGTTCAAAAACTTTGGAAAATGGAGCGCCTTTTTCTATTGCGGTTTTGGCTTCATTCAAAACTTTTTTGTAGTAAATATTTTGTACTACATCTTCAGTAATTTCAATTGCTCGCATTATAGAAACTCCAGAAGATAAAAGTGAAGACATGGCGCGAGCAGTGCGAGCGGTATTTAATTCTTTCGCTAAACCTCCGATGACCGGAATCTTCACAATAATGTAATCAATATATCTAGCCATAAATTTTGCGCGAAAAAATAAGTATAAGCCGAGAGCTATGCCGATTACAATGACAAAAGTCAGTATTAAATTATTTGAGAAAAAGTTACCCAAAAAAATAAGAATACGGGTGGTCGGAGGCAAAACAACTCCAAGTTCTTTGAAAGTATCAGCTAAAGTAGGCACCACAAAAGCGAACATCAAGACACCAATCACAATCATTGCGAATATAATCACCCCGGGATAAATAAGCGCCCCTTTTATTTTCTTGGTTAAAGAATGCGATTTCTCCAAATTTATTCCAATATCGGAAAGCGCGCTGGCAAGATTGCCGGACTCCTCGCCGGCTTTTGTCATTGAAACAAAAAGAGTTGAAAAAACATTTGGAAACTTTAAAAGTCCGAAAGATAAGCTCTCTCCAGCATTTATATCGCTGGAAAGAGACATTAAAATATCGCTGAGTTTGGAATTTTTTGTTTGTTTTTTCAAAACAGACAGCGCTCTATAAAGAGAGAGTCCGGCTTTTAGCATTCCGCTCAAATTTCTTGTTAAAATAATCTTCTGGCTTGTGCTTACTTTTGAAAAGATATTTGTAAATGCCAAAATTTTATTCAAAAAACTTTCACTCTTCTCGTTAATCGACAAAGGTATATTTCCGTGAGACCGCAGATCGCGGGCGAGCGTTAGGCGATCCTCCGCGTACACAACACCTTCCACTATTTCGCCTTCTTTTGATTTTGCTTTGTATGAAAAAAACATATTATTCTTGTGATTTACAAAACTTTTTTTCAACATAAACTTTTCTTTGGTACGGATTTTTTGAAGCTTAAAAAATCCTGAAGTTCTCGGCTCGTCAGCCTCGAAACCCCTACGAAAAGTTATGTTTCAACAAGTTTTGTAAATCAATCATATAATTACTCTGAAACAACACGAAATATTTCTTCTAAAGTGGTCACGCCCAATACCGCCTGATATACTCCATCCTCAAACATTGTCATCATTCCCTCTTTCTTTGCCTGTGTTTCTATATCATCTTGAGATTTTCCGCCAATAATCATCTCCTTGATAGTACTAGTTATTTTTAATACTTCGTGCATACCAACGCGATTTGAATATCCATCTTCAAATTCAGCGCTCTTGACTGGCTTATAAAAAGGAATTTTATCCCAAGTATCTTTAGGACCTATAACTTTTTCCTCCTTTAATAATAGGAGCATTCTGTCTAAATCAATTATTTTTGATAAATTTTTTATTTCAGCTTCCGACAAAAAATATTTTTCTTTGCTTGGAACAAGCTTGCGAACCAATCTTTGCGCGATGATTGTTTTAACGGTGGCAGTTATTAAAAAAGGTTCAACACCCATATCTATCAGTCTTGGTATTGCGCCAGCCGCGGAATTCGTGTGAATGGTTGAGAGAACTAAATGACCGGTAAGCGAAGCATTCACCGCAAGGTTGGCGGTTTCGCCATCTCGGATTTCCCCTACCATTATTATATCCGGGTCCTGGCGAAGAAGCGAACGAAGCCCATTGGCAAAGGACAAACCTATTTCAGGCTTGACTTGCGTTTGATTGACCCTCGGCATTTGATATTCAATCGGATCCTCCACTGTTGAAATATTAACTTCCGGCTTATTCAAAATATCAAGCATGGTATAAAGCGTGGTTGTCTTTCCCGAGCCCGTGGGCCCCGTGGCTAATACCATCCCCGTTTTTTGTTTCAATGAAGCGTGTATCCGCTCCAATCCTTCTCCGTGAAAACCAAGCGTCTCTAAAGAAAATCCATGCGTATTTTCTTTCAAAATTCTCATGACAGTTTTTTCTCCAAAAAAAGTAGGCAAAGTGGAAACACGAAAAGAAATTTTTTCTCCGTCTTGCTCTTTTTTAAATCTTCCATCTTGAGGCAATCTTTTTTCATCAAGTTTTAAATTTGCCAATACTTTAATGCGCGCAGTAATCCCCGCGCCGGCATTTTTTTCTAAAACCATGGCATCGTGCAAGATGCCGTCTATTCTGTAACGCACTGTCAATTCTTTTTCTCCCGGCTCAATATGAATATCAGACGCATTTTGCAAGATCGCGTGGAAAATTAAAGAATCGACAATTTTAACTACGGGCAAATCTTCGGCCATCTCTTTCAATTCCGATTCGGACTTTTCGCCTGATTTTTCACCGTCTTCATCAAAAGAAGTTTTAAGCGTTGTAGATTCTTTTTGGATAATATTTTGAAATTCGGCTTTTAAGCTTTTTCTGTATTGCACCAGCACCGACTTGATCGAAGAATTATCGGTAAGTCTCGGCAAAATCTTGAGCCCGGAACGTTTTTTAATAAAATCAATTATCGGCAAATCATCAACATCCAGCATTGCGACTTCCAGACTATTTTGGCTTTTTTTATAAGCGACTATGTTGTAGTTGCGCGCAATAGGCTCTGGAATTAGGGAGAGCACAGCAAAGTCAATTTTTTGATCAATTAAATTAATAAAAGGTATCCCTAATACAAGAGCCTCCATCCGCTTTAAGTCCGTTTCTGATATTTTTCCTTCAGAAAACAAAATATCTCCAAATTTTTGTTTTTTTGTTTCAGCTTTTTTTATCGCGGAATCAAAATCGCTGCGGGAAATGAGTTTTGATTCCAAAATAAATTTCTTCAACTGTTCTTCGTCTATTTGCATCTTAACAATCAATCACCCCGCGGCAAGCCGACGGGGTATGACCGAAGGCAGAGCCTAGGTGAGTAACTTAAGTTGATAAGGTGTCGCCATCGTCTTTCCTTGGTTGGCGACATATCGTTCGACCGATTTCCA
>Ga0209211_10007182_pt1 | contig 15742 bp, 12 predicted proteins | sample RifGroA2_FD_183992 | JGI IMG/M metagenome (GOLD analysis project Ga0209211, IMG submission 183992) | Groundwater microbial communities from Rifle, Colorado, USA - Groundwater A2 (SPAdes) (version 2) | ecosystem: Environmental > Aquatic > Deep subsurface > Groundwater | place: Rifle, Colorado... | reverse complement strand
TTCGCTTCCAGACTGTGCCAAATGAACGATTTTACCCTCGTCCGAGATGTTTCTTCCCCACTTTAAAGGTTAAAATGCCTCTAAACGCCAGAAAATGAGGACAAAATGGGCAATATTTAAAGGTTTTCCCCCACTTTTAGAACAAAAAAGTTCATTTGGCACAGTCTGTTCGCTTAACCCATCCAATTAAACTACATTACTGGGCAACATGATTTTCAAGACTTATTGAAAGCGGCTCTGCTTTAAGCGCACTTACTTTTAAAATAGAAAAACCAATTACATTTCCTTTATCATCGACTTTTTCCATTACTGCATCGTTTTCTGTTTCTTTGAAGTAGCCCATCTTTCGCTCGAACAGAACCTCGAGATAATCTCCTTCTTTGTCATACCATACTTTTATTTCTTTTCCCATAGTATCTCACCTCTTTTTATCGTATCTGTAAAATACGCTGTTATGATAAATAAGTCACCAACAAAAGTTTTTACAACAATGCATAAATATTTATTGGTTACAGGTGTAACATCATAGTATCGGTAAAACAATTCAACCTCTGGATCGGTTTTTGACCTTATAATTTTATCAGGAGCCAATAAAGTTTCTTGTATTTTCTCAGTATTTTCAGACATTTCCGGGTGATCAATTTTGATATGTTTCAGTCGCTCCTCTGTAAATCGAATTTGGCGGCCATGAATATCTTTATACCATTTCATTCCTTTACACCAATTACTTCATTAGTGATATGTTCTATCACTAACAACAATATACTTGTGGTTGTACAGTTTGTCCAACGCTACTGGAACCACGAGGTGGACGTTTCTTTTGGATTATACTTGGCGTGACACTCGTCACAGCTATTCACCACCTTGAAAAATGCAGCGGTTACCCTATCTTTATTATTTTCCTGTGCTGCGCTGATTAACTCCAGTGCGCTCATGTGAAATTTGACGTCAAGATTCATAAATTCTACAGGCATGTCTTCTTTATTTGAACCTGTGAATGCTACAGGGCTGGAGTTTTTAAGTTTCTTTGTATCATGTTTAATGGAATCCCAGTCCAGTTTATTAATCGAATCTGATAGATGCTTTAACAGTACCTTGATATCCTTCATATGCACTATGAAGCCCTGCTCGTTCTTGATAAATTCAAGTCCTTCGGTTGGATGGGTTTGTTTAACTTCTGAAGAGGCAAGGTTTTTTTCTATGCTTTCAATTTCACCTTTTCCACATCCGGTTATACAAGACAATAATAATATAGTAATGATTGATTTTTTAACCATAACACATTAATAAATTTCTGAAAAAAACGATATAAAAATAATTTACTTATGCTAAATTGTTTTTCTCAAAAAATCAATTGAAATGAGTGTCTTTGTTAAATCACCTTCAATGCCTTTCCAATCTTTTCAAAACGCTCTATCGCCCAGGCAAGGTCTTTCTTGCTGTGTATAGCCGATAACATCACACGGATACGCGCCTTGCCTATTGGTACAGTGGGATATCCAATAGCCTGCGCGAAGATGCCATCTTCAAATAGCATCCTGCTGAAATCTCTGGCAACCTTTGTGTCACCAAGTATAATTGGTGTTATGGGCGTTTTTGTATTGCCAATGTTGAATCCAGCGTATTTTATTTTCTCCTGAAAAAATTCAGTATTTTGCCAGAGTTGTTTGACGAGGGCATCTGAAGCACTGAGGGTATCCACTGCTGTGATACAAGCCGCCACGTCGGCGGCTGTTACAGCACTGGAAAAAAGGAATGGACGTCCCTTTTGTGCCAGATAATCCGTTAATCTTTTGCTCCCTGCAATATAGCCACCCACAACGCCAAATGCCTTTGACATGGTGCCCACCTCAATATCAACCCTGCCATGCAGATTGAAGTGGTCAACAATCCCCCTGCCACTCCTGCCCAAAACACCCTCGCCATGCGCATCATCAACCATCGTAATTGCCCCGAATTCATCGGCAATCTTTACAATCTCCGGCAACGGCGCAATATCTCCCTCCATACTAAAAACACCGTCGGTGATAATAAGCAAGCGCCTGGCATTCTTTTCTTCGGAAATCTTCGCTTCAAGGTCTTTAGGATTGCAGTGCTCATACCTCACGATCTTGGCCTTAGAAAGGCGAGCGCCATCAATAATGCTTGCATGGTTGAGTTCGTCTGAAAAGATAACATCCCCTTCACCAACGATTGCAGGAATAACGGCAAGGTTCGCACAAAATCCCGATTGAAAGGTTATCGTGCTTTCAACTCCCTTAAAGAGTGCAAGTTTCCGTTCGAGTTCCTTGTGGAGTGTTGTTGTCCCGGCGATAGTCCTCACCGCCGCCGGACCCACACCATACGTTTCAATTGCCTTTTGTGCCGAAGACTTTAATTGCGGGTCGTTGGCAAACCCAAGATAGTTGTTCGAGCAGAGATTGAACACCCTCTTTCCATCTGCGGTAATCCATGCGCCCTGCGGCCCTTCAATTGTGCGGATATTAATAAAGAGGCCCGCCTCTTTCAGTTTCTCTAGTTCTACTGTGATAAAATCCAGTTTGTTCATATAAATCAACGAACTATGATTGTCTAGCCTCTATGCTTAGATAAAGCCAAAACTCTAAGTTATTCCAATTAGCAAAATCATTATCTTTTAGCACATTACTTTGTTTATCATTAAAAACTTGAAATCAAGATACGGTTTTTTTAAATAAATGGCTATAGATAACTATTGCAAATATATTTTGTTTTTGCTAGTATTTTTCTAAAGCAAGTAAATCCTCGTGTGTGGGCTTCCGGATGGTTGCTCGTAAATAGCACACGAGGTTTTGCATTTTTAGGGGAATAGTGGATTTTCTTCTACCATCATAAATATTGAATTTTGCTTTTCTGTATTCATCCTTGTGAATCCTGCTATATCCGCATCCAGCGAGCAATTCGTAAAATTGTTCGATAATATTCGCGTTATTTTTCAAAATATAAATTTTTTAATCAGTTCATAACAAATTAATGAATAATAAGACCCATTCTGATTTATCAGTCATTTTTCATGAAAGTTGTTAATTTTCGTTTAATATCCTCAATTTGTTTTTCAATTTCACATTCCCATAAAATAAGTACTTTCCATCCCAATTTCTTTAAATTCTTTACATGAAGTTTATCTCTTTTGATATTTCGTTCTAGCTTAGTCTTCCACTTTTCATGCCCTGTCTTGGGAATTGTGCCATCTCTACAGCCTTTATGTAAATGCCAGAAGCACCCATGAACAAAAACAACCTTCTTGTATTTGGGAAGAACTATATCAGGCTGCCCAGGAAGGCTTTTTGCATGAAGCCGGAATCTGTACCCAATTTTATGTAGAATACTGCGGACTTTTTTTTCAGGACCCGTGTTCCGGCTTCTTATCCTGGACATAACATAACTTCTTTTTTCTCTCGACCAAATATCCATTTTACTTAGATTCCACAGCCCCTTTAATTACAAACGCATCAGTTAGTTTTACATAAAGTTCAAGTGATTTTTCTATCTCAGTTTTAATGTTGGTATAAAGAGATTCAGCCATCACCCGTATGGCATGCTTTTCATTATCATTTAAAGATGGATAAGCAAATTCTCCAGTTGTATGGTGTTCATAAATTCGCATGCGTCTCTCTTCAAATCTATCTTGCTGATCCAACTCTTTGCATACAGTTTTAAGATGTTCTTCCCAAGATACATGTTTACCGTTATTGTCTTTTCTCCTTTTATTGCAATCAGTACAACAAGGCACAATATTGCCAGGATGATGCAACCCATATTCCTCCCTATTGAACATAACAAGGTGCTCCATCTGAACTTTTTCAGAATGTTTACCGCAATAACAGCAACACCCTTTAAAAACCTGATTCTTGATTTTGTCCCAAACTGCCTTCCCGGATCCTGTACCTGTATTAAATATTTTACCCCAATATTTTTCCCCCACTTCGGTGAGGAATGCCCGGACAGCAGTATTAGCGGCATCAGCTGAAGTATTATGGACAGCCAAAAGAATACCCCTCTATTCTATTGATTGTGTTAAAGGTCTTAAGAAGTTGCAGAGACTTATGGCAACTTTTTCAGCAAGTGGCACTGGCACACCATTGGCTATCAGTTTGAATTTGGCGGTTAACGTTACAGTTCCTGGCAATGCATATTCATCGGGAATTCCCTGAATGCGCATTGCTTCTCTTACTGTCAACCGCCTGTGTTCCCAAGGATGCAAATGTACCTCATTATTCCCATAACATGCAGTTGGACTGTATCTGTATCGATGCAACCGTTTAAACGATTTTCCAGAAGTATCTCCCTCGCATACGGTTTCAAATTTACGAGAGTACGGCTTGAATCCCTCTGTTGCATTTGGCAAGCCGTATGGGATATGAGAGAGTAAATTAAATACCATAAGTTCGTCGGGGATTCCTTCAGGCTTCCTGGGATCCCGCCCATTCGTATTTATATCCGGCCAGTCAAAGCGGTTTTTAGCATCCTGATATTGTTTCACTACAGGCCAAGGGAACCAACCCTTTTCTGAAGCCTTTAGCTTCCTTCCAAGGCATACTTTTACCAGGCTTTTCTTTATCCCAAGCAGGAATAGCCGCTCCCTGTCCTGTGCAAGACCTATATCCAGGGAATTTAATACAGCCATATCTATACAGTAACCAGCATTTTCAAACTGTTTTTCCAGTGTTTTTAGAAAGGCCCTATGCTTTTCCATTCTCAAAAGTCCGTGAACATTTTCGAATACAAAAAAGGCTGGCTTAATTTCGCATATGCGGCTGGTGTAAGTCTGTGACAAGCGGCCATGGTCACCTTCGTGTCCTCTATGTTTTCCGCCGTTTGCAAAGTCAGGGCAAGGAGGACCGCCGATAATACCAAATAACGCTGGCCGTCCTTCAGGGAATGCAGCTTTTACAATACTCCGTGCACTGATATCTTCGATGCTACGCCGGTCACTGATCTTTTGAAAAATCTCGCCCTTTTCAAATGACGTTGCTAATGATGACATTCCGTATTCATACATGTCGGTAAATATTTTATTGTTCTCATTTGTCCAGACTACTTTAAAATCTGCCTGTGAAAATCCAACGTCAAGAAAGCCGCCACCGGTAAAAAAGGAAAGAATCGGTATGGGCAGTTTACCTTTGTTTTTCCGGCCGTAATTATTCATCATGATAGACTGTATCCAGTTGTCATGGGTGTTTCTTTAAAATAACTTTGCACAGTATCCCTGCCTAAGTTGCAAAACATTACCTCTTGCATGTTATTGGTTAAAAAAGGATATCTTTCTGGAGAAAGACCCCGTATTGTGATTTTTTTCTCTCCATTTTCAACCACTATCTTTAGCAAGCCATTCCCCAGAACCTTTTTTTCTACGACTACCCCTGCAAAGTCTGCAGGCCACTGTTCATTACCTTCTCTATTTGTCCAATACTTCTTACATGCTGGCCTGTATACACAATACCTGCAAGCAGCCTGAGAAGGCGCAGCGAAATCGGTTGAATCCAATCCTGACGTTATGAGTTTATTTAGTTTATCAAAATGGCTTTTTGCATCATTGAGCAAGTTCAAGCATTCTTCGTGATTGAATGGAATATTGTATTCACTCTTATCAAGACCAATTAAAATCAGCTTTACAGGCCACACACCGTGTGATTCATAATATAATCCTGCATATATTTTTAATTGTTCCTGGTATTCCTCTTTTACTGAATTGTCATTAGAAAAATAATCTGTAATCGCACCAGTTTTGTAATCGATTATGTAAATCCCATCATCAGCATACTTGACTGAATCAATTTTCCCACCTATTTTCTCATCCTTTGTTTGAACCCACAATTCACTTTCCGCTTTTCTTACCTTTTTTGTTTGGATATTGAATTCTCTCAGTAAAATGCGAACGATGTTAAAGGTCATTATCTGTTTTACTTTATAGTTACTTGTATTAAGAGAGAGGGGCACAAGATGTTTTTCTAAAATGTTATTTCTCATTTCAAGTTCATGATTCCTAATTTCATTTTCCCAGCAATATAACATTGATTCTTCATCTTTAAGTTGTCCTGAGAATGTTAGCTCAAGCAATTTATGAGCGGTCATTCCTAAACGTGCAGAAGGAGAAACTGGCAATAAAGGCGGTTGCTTGCCGGCAGTCCATATTTCCCGTAATGCACACAACCGCAAGGCAGAATACCTGCTTGGAGAAATTCTTGATAACGGTTTCAAAGGCATCATTGGTAACACATTAACAGGTATGGTTTAATTCTCTGCAAGCCGTTCATGGCACCATCCCGGTCTTCGCAGAAGATTAAAGGTGTCTATATAAACTACATCTCCACCCGCATCGGCAATTGCTTCAGCAAGAATACCCTCAGGATTAACTGTGTTCCAAAGGGGATGCACAATGAGGACTCGCTTTGGTCCAGCGACGAACCCTAGTAATTGACCCCATCTATCTGCCTGATCTTTGAAATAGGATATAAAATTGTCCCGCAGCTCTTCAGCAGTTTGTAACCAATTATCAAGTTCTGGGCTTGAAAAAGCCCCATCCAGTCCTGCTTGGTAATTAGGATCATAAAGTATTTTCAAATAAGAAAGTGCAAGACGCCAGTCAAGAAGCCCGTGATATACCATATTTCTATAGACTTTTAAGCAGTCATAGCAGGCCGACTTGCAATCAGCAAGATGCCCTGATTTTATTATATCGCCAGCAAACGGATCAGTTCCAGTACATGCATCCCGAAGAATTGTTACAAAATTATCGTGAGCCCAGCTAACAAAACCGGCTCCATTCGGCAGGCGGTCGCTTAATATCATATCTGCAGCAATGGATTGATTTTCTAAAATTCGTTTTGAAATATTTGCAACTTCTATCTCGTCTGGTTCAATATCAAGTTTATCAGCTATAATACGTTGTAGTAAGAAAGCCGCTGAAATTATTGCAGCCCTCACGGAACTGCGTGATTGCTGATGAAAGGGGTTAATATTTATCCCTAATGGAACTGTCGCTGGCGCTATACGCAAGATTTCAGTTGTCTTTCCCGCTGCAAGGGCTATTTTTTCAACACTACTAAAATTCGATAAATAGCGGATGTCTATCCACTGATTGGGTAACGGTGGAATTCTTTGAGTATTTCTATCTTGCGGAGGAGGCGGTGGCGGAGTTTGACAAATTGACCCTTCAAATAAACGTCCTGCATTGTCATTAATTCTCCATACCCTGCCCTCCCTGGAAAGAGATCTAGTACAGTTTGTATCTGATAATCTTACTGGTTGTGTTGTTTCAGACTCTGCTAAGGCAGTTGGTATACCCCGGAATGTATCTGAATCCTCTTTAGCATCGTTTCCGCGTGATAAATCTGTGCGAAAAGCTTGTGGAATTGATATTTGGAATTGATTAAACAGTCCATTTTCATCACTTGGTTGTCCACAGTTGGGGCAAGAATTAACATTTTCTTGTATCTCTTTTGGTTTAGCATAACCACAAGCCTTGCAACACTGAAACCACCTTCTGTATGGCAGGGGATTTCCAGGGACAGGACCCCATCTGATATTTTTTTGCCTTAGAGGGGCAGTAAAACCAATTGCAATATGGATAACCTTATCTTTAGTCTTTTCAGCACCGGGAGCAAATTCGGTAATCGCAATTTCTAAATCCCGGTCTATAGCTTTTTCACCATTACTGGTTAACCGATGATAGAGTAGGCGTGTTCTGGATGGCATACCATACATTGGGAGAATAGCACCTTCTGCAAGCCGTTCTGCAAGTCCGTCTCCAGTAATCTCAGGGTTATCTACCACACGGTCAATCAAATCAGGTAGTTCCTGTTCAAGCCAGTCTAAATAATCTCTGTTAACAGACCCAATAAGAGCCCGAATGATTTCTTCTTGATCAGACTTGTTTGTGCCGATCCATTCCACTATTGACTGCCGGTTTTGCTCCCATCCAATATTTTCGTCAGTATCAACAGCACGACCAAATTCTCCATGACTGTCAGGTGGTTTAGTACTATGCCACCAGCGCACGCCCGCATGTCTGAAGGCACGCCTTAAACATTCTTTTGCAAGCATGCGCTTCACAATACGCTCTTGTCCCATTGTTAAAAAAGGGACAGGTGGCGGATCGGCGGTTATCCTTTCTGGATGAGTAAAATAGTGCTCATCATGGCTGCGTCCCCTGCACAATGTTAAAACAACTGCAAATGCCTGTCCTCTTCTTCCAGCGCGGCCGACGCGCTGCTGGTAATTAAATCTCATTGGCGGCATATTGGCAAGCATTACTGCCTGCAGGTTACCAATATCAACCCCAACCTCCATAGTTGTTGTAACACTAAGCACATCAACTTCATCTATTAATTTATTGAATTGCCTCTCCTGACCAGGTAAGCTTACGATCATTCCCCGGAAATGACGCTGTCTTTCTGGCTGATTATCGGTTTGTGCAGTAAGTTCCTCACAATGCAAACGTAACGGTTTACGTCCAGTTGCAGCAGCCCACGCAAGGTGATTTTGCTGCCATAGTGCATTACATAAAGTATCCGGGTTTGTATTAAGTCTTGCAGTACAATTTGTACAAATTCCAGCAGATGGATGCAAATGAGACCTGCGGCAAACAGGACATGCCCATACCGGGTCGTCTCCAATTGCAACACGGATATTCAAAAGGCGTGTTATCAGTTTTCCGTTTTGGTGTCCTGACATCCTGAGGGCGTCAAACACAACACTTCCTAAAGACTCTTCTGTTGTGCCAAAACTATTTGATACTGCACGAATATAATATTGTAAAGAAGCTTTACAGTTATTATAACTTGGGTAGTCATCTTGGTCATATTCAGATCCCTCATGACGGTAATTGTCACCCAATATGCGAACATATGAGTCGCAAATCTGCCGAAAAATATCCACACTAACATTTGCACGTGCAGATAAACTAATCAGACTATTTTCATCAAGTGCCAACTTTGGCCAACCAAGCCCTGAGGATTCAAAACCAAAGTACAGCCGGCTGAAAAGCAGATCACACAAAGCAACAGTTAAGGCATTTACTACCCTAATTCTATTATAATGAGCAGTCTGTGGTAGATCTTGCCAATTATAATTTTGAAAATCAAAAAGCATTGTCCAATGATGCCATCTGTTATCCCATCCGAATTCTTGCAGCAAGACGTCATTACCAGCAGGATTCACACCAATTTTAAGCAGTCTTTTAATAAGCAATCCACAATCAGCAAGATTATCGGTGGGCGGGAGAAGGACTGCCATTGGGATTACTCTTTGCTGTCCTTGTAATTTAATTCCATCTAATTTCTTGGTTGCTTTCTCAATTTCTGCTTTCAATGCATTGCTTGCAGCACCAGTAAATGAAGAAGGTATTTGTGTTTTTGAGAGGTCTATCAGCGTCCGTATTTCTTGATCTGCCCCAGGATTTCTATTATCAAGATAACTTTGGGCAATCAGACTTAAGGGATTCCGGTTGTTTTCAATATCATCCAGCAGTTGAGGACATCCTAAAACCTGCATGCGGAGTTCATCAACCACTATTTCCCTGACAAGCTCTGTATAATGATTTCGTTCTACTCCGTTGGATATCTGGGCTGCATCCTCCCTGCTGTCAGAAAAAACAACCAGTTTGCGGCTATATGATTGCTTCTCAGGTAATTGATAAAACAATTCCTTTGAGAAGATTTGGCTGACTTTTGAGAAACCGGTGCGGAATCCTCGTACAGGGGACTTTCTGCGCAGCCTACGGATATAATTTTCACCACAGGACGGACATACAGACGGAAGCGCTTTATAATTTGCGCGCTCCTCTTGATTTTGTATATCCATATTGAAAAGGTAACCGCTTAACCATTCTTCAGGATTTTCTCTTGCATCATCATGCGATGAACGGACATGTCCAATTCTGGTATTAAAACTTGCGGGGTCCCAATGAGCCCAGGGCGATTGACTGCCTGCTACCCGCCATCTGTCTGGATTACAATAATTCTGATTGCCAATTGGCCAAAATATTGCAAATTCATCAAATGTGCGTCTCTCAACAAACCTGGCAGCTTGCCGTTCAGGTATCCCCTCAATGTCGGGCGTTGTCGCAAGCATTTCAATATCTCCATTATCTAATGGGAGTCTACTGCCACCAAGGAAAACAGTTCCACAATGCTCACAATACAGAAGTTCAAGCACGCGCCGCGCTCCCCCCGTATCACAAATTATCCTTGAAGAAGGATAAAGTTTCCCCACTGGACGCGCGTCGGCTGCTCCGGATAAAGGCTTTGTAGATGCCCACAGACCCTCGATATTTCTGAAAAAATAATGAAGCCTGAAAGATGGTAATACCGTTTTAATACCACCCTCGTCAATCAAGCTCCGGGCTATAAGCAAGCCCCGCAAAGCACTTTTCAGGATATCCTTACTAATATTTTGACCAAATATTTGCCTGGCAAAATAATCAATTGACACTGCCCTTACTTTGCCTTCTACTTCACATGCTTTTAACAGTCTTGTTTCGAGGGATAATTGAGTTTCAAGTACATTTATTAATTGATTAAATCCAGATTTATCTGAGGAAAGGCTATTTAACTGTTTTGTGACTTCAGAGAAAACAGGCTCATTTTCAACTAATATTTTACCGTTAAGATTAATATTTTCGGAAAGATATATAAATGGTTTATGGGGTAATGGAATATTGATATTTGGATCCGCCGGAATTTCTTGCTGCTTTCCTTCTATAATTTCAAATTGACTTGCTCCAAAAAAGTCCTCCAAAAATTGGCGGCTTTTTGGATCTCCTGGTTCTAACGAAGCACTTGATGCCAGAATTCTTAGTTGTGGGTGGTTTGGATGCATGCCCAGTCGCAGAAGCAATAAACGCAACAAGTATGCTACTTCCGTTCCAGACGTCCCCCTGTAAAGATGCAATTCATCAACAATAAGATGAAAGATACGTGAATTTTTTACTGATTCACGATCTTCTTCTTTTATGTCTTCTCCTGCAAGCCAGGCACGGGTCTTACTAAAGATATTCTCGTCACACTCACGCATCAGCATTATACTGAGCATCGAGAAATTCGTAATAAGTATGTCAGGTGGATTATCCTGCATGTCCCAACGGCATCTCATTTCTGCACCATCTAGACGAGGGAAAAATGATATGACATCATGTTTGTAGGGATCATTGTTATTTGGATCATTTGCATATTCTATTGCAGCTTTTGAAGCCTTGTCTGCTTCTACTAATCTTTTTTTAAGGGTATTAAGTTTGTCCGTATTGACGGAACGTTTTCCTCTTTTATCTGGGCGTTTAAATTCGTGTCCTGGAAGGGGGGTAGTACTATTGTACCTTCCTAAATAGATTCTATTCCCACTAGCATGCAAATTAAACCATTCACGTGTTTTATCTGAATCAAGCGCCTTTCTTAATCTTGTCATCTGATCTTCTACGAGTGCATTCATTGGATAGAGTATAAGCGCCCGGACGGCCGAACAGCGGGTTTCGTGCCCTCTTTGTGACACCCTGAAAGTATTATTCGAACATTGATTTTGCCAAGTCTCATTTTCCCACCAGTTATTTAAATGGGGATGAACTTGTCCAGGTATTGACCAGGTTGCTAGCTCTTTTGTAAGATTTGAAAAAAGAGGCATTAAAAATGCTTCTGTCTTACCAGAGCCGGTACCAGCGGTAATCACACAATTTTTCCCCTCAAGTGATTTTTTAAGCATCACAGCCTGGTGTTTATAAAGTTGTCTATCTTCACGGAACAATCCGCACTTAACTAAATCCTTGAAATTTTTAACTTGTTCTTCGTTTAAGCCAGGAAGATCATCAGATGTAAGTTCATCTATAGTTTTATCACTGCTTTCATAGAGGGGAAGTGGTTCAATCCAAGGTTCCTGACACAAAACACGTTCCGTACGCAATAATGCTTCACGCTCAGCTTCGATAGTCGGAAAACGCGTTCCAAAGGCAGTTTTAACATACCGGATAAAATTGTCCCGGATGGTATCGAATGCGCGAATTGGATCAATCATTGTATTTCCCCACTTTCGTCAACTTCTAAATTATATTTTATAAGCATTTGACTAAGTTTCTCGGAAATTTTTTCTGCTATTGAAGGTACTACTGCTTGATAAACATTGAAGCGGCAATCCGCAGGAAATTCTTTCATAGGTTGACCCTTTAAAACTACATTTGATGGAGCAAGTCCTGTGCAAAGGGTGAGAGCTCTGGATATTATACGGGGTAGAGGAACATTAGCAGGAACAGCCAATAAAAATCGTTTTGAATCATAAAGTATCACATTGTTGCCTGTGACAGTAAGAAGTAAGAATCTTCCCCAATCCCTGTCTATTTCAGCGGCTTTATTGCCAGTCCAAAGCCAATGAAGTTTTTGCTGATTCATAGGGTTGGTATATTCTGCAAGCCTTATCTCATCCTGCTCTTTGTAGTATTTGCTAAATGTGAGACTTATTCTGGAAAATGTCCTTTTTTGCCAATTAGGTTCTATCCTAGTCTCAGGAACAATGTTCTGTTTAATTCTTGCGATATCTGCACTGAAATTGATTAAACGCCATGCAGCAGGTTCACCTAACTGTGAGTTAATTCCAGTTCCTAATGTAGCCGTTTCTATTAGGCTTTTACTTATAGCCTCCAGGTAAATAGCCGGAGGGAGTAAGAAATATTTTACTTTTTGAGGTATTTCATAGAATCTGATAGAGTCCTTATTTTCACCAGCATACTTTTTAATACGTGTAACTAATTCTGGGTTGCGTGCACCACTCAATACTGCCGTTGGCAGACCAAAACTTGGAAGTAATACAAGGGAAGGAGGGCAAACATATACATAACGTTTTTCGAAATCAAATTCACAATGGCCCAATGCATCAAGAAATCTTAAAGTTTGATATTTTAAATATGTAAAACTCATATCCTCAGGATAGTTCTTGTAAACCAGGGAGTAAATGGTATCAAAGGCATTATAAAAATTATTAAAATTCATTTTGCCCCGAGTGCTTATGGAATAAAGCAATCTTTCAGGCATTTTTAACGGCCTCCTTATATTTTTTCCAAATACTCGAGAGATGAGGAAGCGCTGGTGGTTGGTTTATTTTGCGGTTAACCCATACCGCCTCTTTCCATCTTTTAACAGTTCTCCGGTCTGCCAATGGTGACCCTGGTACGTGTTTATCATCTAAATGTTCGGGACTACCACAAAAATAAATATCCCACCGCTTGTGTGTATCTTTTACAATTGCCCACACAGGTTGCCATTCATCGGGAAGATCTTCTGTCGGCCAATCTCTTATTTCGCCGGGTCTTGAACCTATGAATATAATTCTTGAAGAGAGATGCGTTGGAAGCGCAGTTGAGAAAACGTTAGTTTCTCTTTTATCTATTCCTGTAACTTTTGCGCCAATAACGTAACATACTGAAACCTTAGCATCCACGACATTCCCACCAGGTCCCCTGCAAGGAATATCGTCAAACTCAGATTGAATCCGAGGCGCTTCAATTTTAATTATCCGGGTCTGAAAGGATTCTGAACTGTCAGTAAATACTTGTATTTGTAAGGGTTCATAAAGGGGATACTCTCCACGCAACTCCCAACGTAGTACGTTTTCATCATCCCTTTTAATCTCAACACCATTAATTTTTATTTTTTCATTGCCGGAGATATTTTCAAGACTTACGAAAGGAAGACCAAACTTTAAGTATGTATTTCCACGGCCAGTCTTGATGCCACCTTGTAATCTCATCCTAAGCAGGTCAGAAAGTGCAAGTACCTCAACTCCATCACATGATTTAGTGGCATTTTTCCCATAAAAGAGTATCCATCCAGCAGGCAGTCCGTTGTAAAATTTATCCTGAAATTTTTCACAAAATTCCGAGCCCCAGTTTCTTACGGTTTCTATCATGCTTGAATGGGCAGCTATCATAAACTCACATTTTCTCTCCAAATGATGTGATTCAATCCAATCTGGCAATACTTCCCTTTTACCGGACACAAAAAGCCTTACACTCGACCCTTTGAGCTTTGTATGCCAATTGTTTTCGGGATCTTTCATATAGAATCCTCTTAACCAATCAATAGATGAAGCATCTAATCTTTGAGAAGCAGCTTGATCCTTAAGAGGAGATGACCAGTTTGCATTTGTCTCGAAACATGTCAATATTCCACTATAATCAGAACCTTGAAAATTTAATCCCGTATCCGGTATCGATTTGTTTGTCTTAAAACGTAAATATGACTTAACCCTATTTGAAACATTATCTATATTTAAACATATTCGTAACCCCGTTTTTGCTTCCTTAGGAAATTCTTTGTCTTCATGCTGAATCTCAGGGACAGTTCCATCCCATTCTGCAAGCTCATCTAAAACAAACTCAAGGAGGGCATTTTTTAATACCATGTTTTCGCTGTCATTTGCTTCTAATAATTTTAAGGTTCGCTTTTCCAGAAGATGCCCCTGGTTGCCGTAATACAACATTTTTCGTTTTATTGTATCAACAGCAGGAATATCTGTAGGGTCAAGTTCTGCTTGATTGAAAATAACATATAATTTCTCTCTCTCATCATGAGAAAGTAACATTTGAGATAATGGTAACCCAATGTGAATCCAATTTCCCCGGACACGTGCAGTAAATCGTCCTAATTCTTCATTTTTATCTTCCTTACTCCATTTTTCTAAATCGTCCCACAATTCTATCATCCTGTTAAAAGATGGCAGTTGACCTGTTTCAACAACATCGCCTAATAAACTTCTAAGCCGTGGATAATATGCGTGAGGAGAAAACTCTCCTTCTGTATCGCCTGCTAACACAAAGAGTGCTAAGTAAGCAATATATGGTGGATAATCAAGGCCTCTTTCTCTCCGTCCTTCGTAAGCCTGTAAAGCTTTTTGACAAAGACCTTGCCTCGTTACCCATGGTGGGCCATTTTTTACATGCTGTAAGAAACTATCAACGTCTCCGAGCCCTTCACCGACTGTATTAATAGTTTTCTTATCAACATAAAGTAATACTTCACGGCCAGCCATTTCTTCATTAAAGAAGTATTTTGCCAGCCTATTGTTCCACTCTAAATAGCTCATTTTTTATTTGCTATACCAGGCTTTGAAAAATCAAATATTCCAATTTTTCTTTCGGCAAACGCTACCTTTTTAAATATTTACTAGAGATCTTTTTCATACAGCAATTTCCAATACCTTATCCTCTGGTTTTAATTTAACGTCTTCTATTTCCACTGATAAGAATGCTTCAATTGCTTCATAAACATTTGGCAATAATTCTTCCCAAGTATCTCCCTGTGTAAAACAGCCAGGAATAGCGGGTACTTCTGCCCAAAATCCTCCTTCTTCCGCCTTATGAACTATGATCTTGATTTTCATAATATTCCTCTAACATGTATAGATAAGCCTTCTGCAGCATTTTCTCAACTAAATTCTAAACATTTAAAATAACCTTCCCGCACTTCCCGTCCTTCATGAGTTTCATGCCCTTTTCATAGTCCTTTAATGCAAACCGGTGGGTAATTACGGGGGTCGGGTCTACAAGCCCTGCAGATAAGAAACGCGAGGTCTTATGCCATGTGGAAAATACCTTGCGGCCGGTAATCCCGTAAATACGGATCTTCTTGAAAATAACATCCTTGTTCAGATCGATATTGACACGCCTTTCATAAATACCCAAAATGGAAATCCTCCCTCCGGGCGTAACAACCTTCAATCCTTGGTTCAGCGCCTGATTGTTGCC
>Ga0209211_10007181_pt1 | contig 15743 bp, 13 predicted proteins | sample RifGroA2_FD_183992 | JGI IMG/M metagenome (GOLD analysis project Ga0209211, IMG submission 183992) | Groundwater microbial communities from Rifle, Colorado, USA - Groundwater A2 (SPAdes) (version 2) | ecosystem: Environmental > Aquatic > Deep subsurface > Groundwater | place: Rifle, Colorado... | reverse complement strand
TTATTCCTGATTTAACAGTTTCAGGAAATGCACAAAATTATTTTATAACTATGCACATTTTATCGTTATAATTCACAAGTAAAAAAGAAGAATGGAAAAGTAGTAATAGCGCATGCAGGTAGAACAAGTGCAGAGGATAGTGAAATAACGGCTAGAGACATTGTAAAAATGATAAGCGCAAAAGACTATCAGGATATTAGTATTTCCCAAAGAGGTGGCAAAATAGTAAATTACAAAATTGAAGAAACGATAAAACTTTGAGTTGAGCAAAGAAACTTGCAGGCTTAAAGTTAATGACCTTTAGATTACTTTAGTATCAAGAAGCACTTGGGCTAAGGCGGCTGTAAAGCCACTTAGCCTTATGATAGACAACGACATACTAAAAGCAAAAATTGCAAAGGAACTAAAAAAACTAAAACTTACCAATGAACAGGAAGATGTTGTAGTTAGAGAGCTTAATTATTTAGCAAACCTCCTGATAGATATTTATATCGATAAAACGAAGGGAGGTGAAAAAAAATTATGAAAAAATATATTTTATATGCGCGTGTTGCATCACAACAACAAGCAGATGCAAATAGCCTTACCCAACAGATAGACGATTTACAAGAATATGCGAAAACTAACAACCTAGAAATAGGTGAGGTGATTTCAGAGTTTGCATCAGGAACATCAATTGATAGAGTCGGCATTAAGACCATGCTAAAAAGGCTCTCTACAGGTCAATATAATGGCGTTTTATGCACAAAGATTGATAGGCTATGCCGAAACTGGATAGACTTTTCTGTATTCCATAGATTTATGGAAGAGAAAGGAATGGAAATAATAACTACGCAGGGAAAATTTGAAAACAAATTGGAAAGTAGTCCTGCTGATAAGTTTATTTCTACAGTTATGGCTGCTGTTGGAGAATATAATAGAACTCTGATGAGTGAACGAATAAAGGCAGGTATTAAAAAAGCTAAACTTGAGGGAAAAAATGTTTTTGCAACTCAAAAGCAAAATTAATTCTTGGTAGCAGGGATTACTCATATTAGTCCCTGCAAATTAGGAATTAAATTGTAGTAAATATAACTATGAAAAATTTAGTTGGATATGTAAGAGTTTCAGACAAAGAACAAGTTAAAGGCAACAGCCTTGAAACTCAAGAAAAAATAATTACTGATTACGCGTTAAGAAATGACGCAGAAATAGTCAAAGTTTTTGTGGAAAAGGGTGAAAGTGCAAAAACCACAGATAGAACAGAGTTGAAAAATCTTCTAGAGTATGTTGCTAAAAACCACAAAAACTTATACGGAGTTATTGTTTACAAAGTTGATAGACTGGCAAGAATAGCTTATGACCATGCCACATTGAAACTTTATTTTAATCAGAGGGGATTAAAATTGCTGTCAGCAACTGAAAGTCTGGAAGATACACCTGTAGGCAGATGGGTAGAAAACATGCTTGCTGGAACTGCACAGTTTGATAATGAAGTAAGAACAGAAAGAAGCGTAAACGGCATGATTGCGGCTGTAAAGGGTGGGAGGTACGTATGGGGTGCGCCAGTTGGATATATAAATACGGGTGGTAGAGGAACTTCAAACCTTGCGCCTGATAACCCTGAAACAGTCAGGTTAGTGAGAAAAAGTTGGGAGTACATAGATACTGGCTATACTCAGGAAGAAGCTCGTAAAGCGATTACAAAAGAGGGTTTAAGAGGCAAAAAGGGTACTCCAATCAGCAAAAGCCACTTTCCCAGAATGCTGAGAAATAAAGTATATATGGGAGTCATTGAGAAGTTTGGTTTAACAATTGTTGGTACTGGCACTTTTAAGCCAATAGTAGACGCTGAACTTTTTTTAAGAGTGCTGGACAAGCTAGATGGTAAAACTAAAAGTATACCAATTTACAAAAAAGACCATGAAGACTTTCCTGTTAGAGGTTTGCTTTTATGTGACAAATGTGGCAGAAAATTAACTGCGAGTTGGTCAAAAGGTAATGGCGGTAGGTTTGCTTATTATCGCTGTATTTTTTGTAAAAAAGTGAATTATAAAAGAGATGATGACAGGAAAGGTAATGAGGGTGTTGAAACCAAGTTCCTCAAATTTTTGAAAAATTATCACTACAAACAGGAGTTAAAAGAAGCATTGATTAAAGCCATCGAGCTTAATTTAGAGCATAGAAACCAAGGCAATAAAAAAAGGGTTGCAGAGATTGAAAAAGCACTATTAGCACTGAAAGCCAAAGAAAAACAAATTGCTGAGAAAAATTTTAATGGAGTCATGAACGACACACTTGCTAAAGAAATGTTTGATGAAAATGATGATGAAAAAACCGCATTAGCCTTGGAACTACACAGTTACCAAGAAAATCAAGAAGACGTAATGGAAGTGGCGAGACACAGCATATCAGTTTTGGAAGACATTAGCGGCGTTTGGATGAGAGTGAATTTAGATATTAAGAAAAGGTTCCAAAAATTCCTATTTCCTCAGGGGCTAACATTTGACGGACAAGAATTTGCAACCATACAATTAGCCTATTGTATCAGTCCAAAGTTAACTAATACACCTCAAAATTCCCTTGATGTGAGCCGCCAGGGACTTGAACCCTGAACCAATACCTTAAGAGGGTACTGCTCTACCGTTGAGCTAGCGGCCCTAAAAAAATTGTGCGCAATTTTTCCAGGGTAAACCCTGGTAAACTTTGGTAAACTTTGGTGAGACCTTTGAGTTTATTCTTATAATTCTTGCGTTCTTTTAATTAAGTTTATTTTAGATTCCCTGTGCCATTTTTTAATAGCTGCTTCTCGTTTTCTCGCTTCCGATTGCGTCTCGTATTTTTCGAAATAGACTATCTTTACCGGTCTCTTTCCTCTCAAAGACTTTGCTCCTAACTTACTATCAGTATTATGCTCCTTTTCTCTTCGTTTAATGTCGACAGTAATTCCTGTATAAAGTGATCCATCGTTACACTCTGCTATATACACAAACCAATTTGTCATAACTACTAGGGTTTACACTGAAAAAATTCCGCAGAATTTTATCAGTGCGCGCCTGGCAGGAATCGAACCCGCAGCCTAGTGGTCCGAAGCCACTCGCTCTATCCGTTGAGCTACAGGCGCATGATGAATCTGATTATATCATGTTGAGCCTGTATTTCCATGAGATTATTAATTTCGGAAAAGAAGAATTATTTCCAAGTTTGGAGTATAATGTCGCTGAAAAGCTGTTTAGTGATAATATACTTTTATAAACTTAATTTTGGATTTATATTATTCCAGATTAAAAAAAGGTGTCTAGGTAATCCACCTGGAGGGTGAGAGAAAGTATCAATTTATAAATTAATATATGAAAGAAAGAAGATCGAGAAACCATAGAGAAACGAGAAACCAGAGAGAAAGAGGTGTTACTTTACGAGATAAATTTTCAACATGCGTATATGATCTATATTTACGGATAGATAAGAGTAGACATAATGCCAAAGAACCCGTTAGAAGCATTGCTCATGTTGTAGGTGGTATAATGGACATAATTGCAGGTAATAACAAGTAAAGAAAAGGTGTCTAGCTATACCTCAAATTAGAAAAATATTCTACTTATATTTCTTTCCAAAGCAGTTACCGGATTTGATGTAGTTGGCTTTTTCGGCTTCTTTTTCGGTGCAGAACCAGCTTTCGCCTAGGTCTTTTTCGACTATGACTTCGTTATATTTGCTGCAACCGGGGAAGAAGTAGCGTTTTGCTCCTGTGTTTCTCTCGATATTTCCTTTGATAAAACATCCGGGTTTGTCGGGTTTAAGTGCGCGGCAGGGTGGTCCGTAGATTCCTTTTTCACTCGTGACTGCGGTTTGATAAGCAGATTTAATTGCGTCTCTTCCAGGTGAGGGGCTCCCGTCATAGCGGACAAGTCCTTCTCCGGCAAGTGTCTCGTTAATTAATTTATCCCCGGAATATACAAGGACTATGGAACGGTTGAAAACATCATCTGATAGAGCTTCCAAGTGAACATTTTTCCTTTCCACGAGTTCCGTAAGACGTTTCTTGGCTTCCGGTCCGCCGCATTTGTCCAGTTCCGGTGCTTCAATATTGGATAAACGTACCCGGGCGTTTCCGGGATTAATTATAATTGTATCTCCGTCAACTACGCGTGATACAGACGTTAAAGGTTCACGATTTTTGCTGAAGAACTGGATAAAGTTGAAAAGAAGAGAGATGGAAAAAAGAATAGAGACAATTAAAAACCCCAAATTTCTCTTTTTTGCCCATGTTTAATTCATGTTAGCAAAGTTAGAGGGTTATTTCCAAGGGTTTTTTATGAAAGTCTGTAGTAAAGATTTTATTAAAAGAAACAGGTGTAAAGCTATCTTACCCGGAGGGTGGGAGAAGGGGGTTGAAAACCTTAGATTATTGTCGAATTACTGTAATTTTAGCTTTTGTTCCTCGTATAAGATCGTACACTCTTACGTTAGCCCATCTACTCCTACAAGGGCACTTGAAACACCTCTTCATAACTTTATTTTCGGGCGGATCACACTTATAGTTGAACAGAGAGCTAAGATCACCTCTGGTGATTTCAGACCCCCAACTGTTGAAACCTTCACATCTTAGACGATATCGAACTAATTGACTTCTTGCTGTATTAGCGAGGTTAGTTCCGGATAGAGACCCTATGTATGATGCCATAAAATTAGGTTGAATTATATCATAAAATAGATTTTTTTCAATATTATAGGGCTACGAAGGAATCAAACCATCTCCTCTTTTTTTACCCTGACAAAGTGGAACCATTCTTCGAGGACTTCAAAGAGGGCTTTGAAAGGGGCTTCGATGATGAAGTCGAAGATGAAAATGAAGAGATTAAGCCTGGATATTTCGCCGCTGAGCCACTTCCCTACTCCCAAAATCGGAAGCAGGAAGAAATCTCCAAGCGGGGAAAGGGCGCCTTCTTTGTCCATGACCTGATATTCTGTGGAAATTTGTCTGATGCGATAACCGAAAAAAGTAACCAGTGTCAAAAAGAATATAAAGACAGTTTGGCTGGCGAGATTAAATCCCAGGCTGGAAAGGATATAGAAGATCGTTCCGAATGAAAAGACGAAGGCCAATGCATAAACAAGGGAAAAACCGACAGTGAGAAAGGCGCTGGTTTGTCTGGCAGTACGCCCTAAAACCAGTTTATCGTGAGAAGCGACAGGATCATCAGGATCTTCTACAAGTATAGTTTTCAGATGTTCATAAATTCTCTTGGTGTTATCCTGTCCCGGTACTCCGACCAACGAAACTATGGCAGCCATCACAAGAGCCGGGAAAAAAAGATTGACAGCTACCGGTAGGTATGCAATACGTCCGGTAAGGTAAATATCAACAGGGACTTCTATAGCTACAGCAAAGATAATTTTGGTGAGGACTATATAAATGAATGACCTGACTCCGGCACGCCTGAGTTTAGCTCCTGTTTCCTGATATTTTTTCCTGCAGATTTCATCAGTTTTGAATTTCAATTTGGCATCGTCGTGCAGAATTTCACTTATATTATTCGGGTTGGCTTCGAATAAATCCCGAAGTATCAAAAAAGGGGCAAGGTTTTTCTTCACGAAGCGTCTAAGCTGTTCTCCCAACGGATGGTAAAATTCTTTTTCAATGGCTTTATATATGTCATAAAATTTGGGAAGTATCCGGTCAACATCCTGCCAAGTCATGTTTATAAAATCCGGAAGAAGCAAACGGAAGAGGTGATAACGGATAAGCGGAGGATCGCTTTTGGCAAAAGATCTTTCCACAGCTATATAAACCTGGATATCCTTTTCTTCCTCCGGTTTTTCCCAGAAAGCCACTTTGGGTCTGAGCACCTGATATACATAATTGGTAAATGCCTCACGCCTGGGATTCGGAGCCAGCCTTTCTTCAATTTCGGCGGATAGAAGTTCCATGATAAAAAGAGTAAGACCGGTCTTTTCTTTTTCCGGCCGGCCACCTGTAATTTCATTTCGAAGATAAAAATATTTGTCGATAATTCCCTGGACAGTGGGTATCATCTCTTCAGGAACACTGTTGTTTTCCATATATCTGGCCCAGAGGAGTTCTTTGATAAGATTGTCTGCTATGCCCTTGCCATTGGCATTAAGTACCAGTCTCCTTTTCAGGATTCGCTCTATAGCTGCACGTCTGATAAGATGCTCTTCGCGGTATTCTATGGCGTTCCGCATTTTTTCGTATAAAAATGCCGCAAAGGAAACCGTCTGAGATACTATCAGTTTGGGAATGTTGGCAGGAGGAGGTTTGGGTGTCCCCAAGATAAAGGTTTTAATCAGGGCTTCAGAATATTTTGACAAACCAAGATTTAAGCCTTGGGACTGCAAGTCTACTGATTGAGTAATAGGTGTATCCACAACCTGAATTTTAACATTTTTTGGTCTTTGGTTAAAGTACTTGATGTAAAAAGTTACATTGAGTATATTATCAACAATGCCCCCAGCATCATGAAAATTCTGATTTTCAATTGGAGAGACATTACTCACCCTTGGTCAGGCGGGGCAGAAAATTACCTCTATGAGATGGCAAGGATATGGGTAAGGAAAGGGCACTATGTGACTTTCATCTGCGAAAGATACAAATACGGGAAACGAAGGGAGAAAATCGGTGGAATGGAATTTATACGATTGGGAGGAAGATACTTCATATATCCGCTGGCAGCCTTATATTATTTACTGAGACTGAGAAATAAATATGATGTAATTATTGATGCAGGAAACGGAATACCTTTTTTCACTCCTCTCTATATCCGAAATATCCCTATCCTACTCCTCATCCATCACGTCCACCAGGAAATATTTTTCACCCAGCTTAAATTCCCCTTTTCATGGATAGCAAGGACTTTGGAGGCTAAGGTCATGCCGCCTGTTTATAGAAATATCCCTATAGTTTGCGTCTCAAAAAGTACAAAAAAAGATATTATGAAATATAAAATCAAGAGAAAGAACGATATTTATATCATCAAAAACGGGATCGATACCACTAAATATTTTCCTGTAAAAAATATGAAGAAAAAATATATCACTTATCTTGGCCGACTGAGAAAGTATAAAAGTATCGATACATTCCTCAGAGCAATCCCCTTGTTGCTGGATGAATATAGGGACATGAAGTTTCTGGTAGCAGGTCATGGAGACGATTTGACGAGACTGAAAAAAATTGCCGAAAAGCTGAATATAAGCAATAAGGTAAAGTTTACAGGCAAAGTGTCGGATAAAAAGAAAATAGACCTGATAAGAAAGTCTCATATGCTGGTAAACCCTTCACAGATAGAAGGCTGGGGTATCACTGTGCTTGAAGCCAATGCCTGCCAGGTACCGGTAATAGGGGCTGACAGTAACGGGCTACGGGAGGCAATCAAAAACGGCCGGACAGGACTTCTGTTTAAGCACGGAGATTATAGAGATCTGGCTGATAAATCAATTAAGTTGCTTCGGGAAAAGAGATTACTTACAAAGTATTCGATTAATTCTTATAACTATGCAAAGTTATTTTCCACAGAAAAAAGCGCTGAACAGTTTATCAGACTTTTCAAAAGCATAAGGAAGTAAATTCCGGAAAATCCAACAAGGCCTCGCCTTGTGACAAGGCGAGGCCTTATAGAATTATATGAATAAAATGTACGATAAACATTATTTTGACCGGGGATTCGGATCCAATTATAAAAGCGGATATAAAGCCAAAGAGAAATCAAACGTGAAGTATTTTCATTTCGTAAGAAGAAAAGCAGGGAGTCTAACGGGTAAGAAAATATTAGATATAGGTTGTGCATACGGATATTTTTTAAAACATTGCTGGGACTCCGGAGCCAGGGTTTACGGTATGGATAATTCACTTCATGCCGTAAAAATAGCAAAAAGATTGTTGCCTGAGGGAAAAATACTTAGTGGAAATGCGGAAAATAAATTGCCGTTTAAATATAATTATTTCGATATAGTCGTGGCTTTTGATCTTATTGAACATCTGACTTCGCCATATAAGTTTCTCACAGAAACTAGCCGTATATTGAAAAAGGACGGACTGCTTTTTATTGCGACACCCAACGCGGATGCTTTACAAAAAATATTACTGAAAGAAAAATGGCACGGCTTTGTAGATATGGGACATAAATATTTGATGAGTCCCCTGTCTCTGAAATTTCTGGTAAAGCGTGCCGGTTTCCGGGAGATAATAATTAACACTCCATTTTATCCGCTGGGCAGGTTTTCAAAAATTCTGGAATGGACAGGGAGAGGAGGACAGATATGGCTGGAAGGAAGAAAATGAAGAAAAGCTTCAAAGAGAGAAAGACTCAAAGACATAAAGATAGGAATTTAATACTGACGGGCGGGATTGCTTCCACTAAAAAATTCCGCGGAATTTTTCAGTGTCGCAATGACAAATTAGCATACTTTATTTTCTTCATGGTAACTTTTGTTTTTTTCTACAAAATGATCGTTTCTTCCGGCATTCCGCTTTATATCGATATGACATTTCCTTTGACGGCTAAGGAGTTTATAAGGACGTACACCTCGGCCTGGTTTTATTCATCTTCGAGCAGTTTCATAGAAGGAGTCTCAAGAAGTTTTCTCATGTCGCCGTTTCTTCTTCTGACGTATCTCTCCCCCTGGGCATACCCGTTTTTGCTCAAGGTATTTTTCTTTCTGCCATTTTTCCTGAATCTTGTTTTTTTCTACTTATTTTTATCCTGTTACAGTCCGAAAAGCAGATTTCTCAAAATCGTATTTACTCTTATATACGGATTTAACCCCTGGATATTCAATCATTCGTGGGGAATATTTATGCTCTGGGGATTTATATCAATTCCTTTGGGACTGTATTTTATAAAAAAATATATCGATAAGCCGGGTAGATTTCCCTTTTGGGGGCTGGCTTTATCATCAATACTTTCAGCTTCGTCTCCGCATACTTTCATCTATTTCAATCTGGTAATAATTTTCTTCATTTGTACTTCCCCTTTTCATTTCAAAACCAAAAAAATAAATATTGTAGCGGCGGTCGCCCGATTTCTATCATCAGTTTTATTAATAAATGCTTTTTGGATAGCGCCTTATGCATATATGATCTTTTCGACAGGGCGTACAGTACCGGAATATTCTTTAAATAATTCCCTCCTTGCGGCTCTCTCAAATGCCAACGATCCCCTAAGCCTTCTTCTATTTATCGCCGGCTGGGGAATACCCGGGATTACGATTACGCCTTTTATTCTCTGGTCCAGAATTATATTTCTATTAAGCACGCTGCTTCTGGTTGTAAGCCAAAAAAAAGACAGGATATTCATTTTCTGGTCAGTGTCATCAATTTCAGTACTAATCCTGGCAACCGGAGCCAGACTCTTTCCGGACTTTTATAATTTTCTGGCTTTCAGTTTCGCGCCAACCAAAATATTTGCTTTCGTACTCAGGGCTCCTGACAGATTTTTCTATTTCGTACTTGTCGGATGGATGTTCCTGACTTTCAGGGGAACGGCTAAGACCTGGGAAAAAGTATCCACTAAATTTTATTTTGTTCTGGTATGTCTTTCTTTTGTCTTTTTCTCAACTCCTGTCACAATTTTTTTCCGGGATAAAGTTTTCAACCCTACTTATCTTCCTAAGGATTATCAAACGGTTCTGAAACTGGTAGGAAATTCCCGGGAAGTTCATTACTACCCGCCCATGTCTACAGGAGGATACTTTGCGAGTTTCGATGGAAAAAAGAGAATAGGTCCCGCCTTTTCATATTCTCTGACTAATACTGTTTCTGCCGATGACTTTCTCAAAAGACATATTGATTACTACTTTTACCGGGAACTGCTGAAAAAAGGGAAAACTGTAAACCTGGGTCACTTTCTGAACCTGTTTTATGATTCTAAATATCTGGTTTACGACAAATCAGTCAGGAGCGAACCTTTCTTTACCGACCAATCCGGACAAATTGAGGCAAATCTGGGAAAGCAAAAAGATCTGAAACTAGTATTTGAAGGAAAAGATCTCAATGTCTACGAAATAGGAAATATTTCCGGGAAAAACAATTTAATAATATTCGGGGGTTTGGAAAATCTTTTGTATTTGGATAACCTGCCGGAATTTGACCAATACAGTACTGTAATTTTCAGCGACCAGCAAAAAGGATTAAGCACCGATATTTTGAAATTGTCAAAAGTTGTATCAGGAAAAATAAATGAAGACGACTTGGTTTTCCCGTTTCTGCCGGATAAGTATTTTTACAGCCCCAAAAATTTCATCACAAACGGTGATCCGAAAAAAGGATGGTTTAAACACGTCTATCCCGATGAGGATGAGGAGAGGATGAAACGGCATGGAATATTAAATCACGATTTTGACTTCGGATTGGGAAATATATTTTCTTATTATCCTTCCAAATTTACCTTTCCCGTACAGTCGGATACGGGCAGCAATTTAATTTTTATAAGATATTTACCCAATAAAAACGCGGAAAACCTGAACGTTTTTCTAAACGGAAAACTGATAAAAACGATAGTAACGAATGAAAATAATAACGATTTCCGCTGGGAAACGGCCGGTCAGTTTTTTTTGAAAAATAAAAAAAACAATATAGAAATTGAATCTTCAAGCGGAATGGAGATAGTAAACAGCATTGTCGTGATACCGGAAAAAGAATACGGCAGAGTTAAAAAGATTGTGTTCAACAATATAAAGGACATGGCGTTGTTTAAGGATTTTAAAAGAGCCAGAAACGATGAATCTCTCGGAATCTATACTTATTTACACCGTCCGGGAAGTATCTATATGTCTGATGCGGAATCCCGGCAAACATTGGATTTGGCGAGTTTGAAAATCAGTACTCTGAGTAACAGTGCAGAGTGGAGTAAACAGAACCGGACCATAAGCGGAAAGTATAAAGAAAATTACGGAAATCTGGTGTTGCAACTGAATTTTGACCCTGAGAAAAAATACATAGATTACGATGGGCTTATGCTCAGATGGAAAAACAGCGGAAAGATAAAAAACGAATTGTCAGCAGTATATCATCCGAGAAATCTGAAAGGGGCATGGCCATTTATGGATAAGGATTTAGCAACTACCAATTCCGATGGAATAATAAGCCGGTATTTCAGTTTTCCGGACGGCATAAAATCCGGGGATATTGACCAGGTACATATATGGATAAATGGAAATAAGAATCAGAATTTCTCCCTGGAACTCGAATCCCTGGAACTGATAAGGAAAGGTCAGGAAGTAAATTTCCCCGCCTTTTCATCCCTCTCTGGAGACTTTAATGTGAAGATTGGTATAAGTTCAGATAAAGCGGGAGTTGGGAACCTAAAAATAGATAATAGTATCTATTATTTCAATTATTCGGAAGGCAAAAATCTTATCAATATTCCAGTCGGGATAAAAAGAGGATTTCATACTTATGTTTTCATGTTCTCGACTCCTGTCGGGTTAAACAGTGTATCTGTTTCATCACCAAATAATAAAATTGTAAATGACAAAGTCAGTATAGAAGCATACAAAGAAAGATATGATCCTGGCTGGGTGTCAAATTCAGCAGGAGGAGAGCATTTCATATGTTTCGGATATGCCAATTGTTTTTATCCTTTCCGCTCCGCGGGATATACTTATGTTCCGGATAAGATGTTTTTATACGGAATAATAATATCCATTTTTTCAATGGGAGGATATTTTATGTTATATTTAATAAAAGAAAAAAAAGGAAATTTTAAAACTAAATCAATGAAATGAGAAATATTCAGATAGTGAAGAAAGACATTGTCAGAAAAATAATATTTAAATCCGGGGTTTTTCTGTCTGTGTCTTTTTTATTATTTTCCGTGGAATCCGGAGTTTTGGCCCGGCAGATGACAGATTGGGGAAACGGCTGGGAGAATAATACATACGGTTATGGTTTTCAGCTTTCTTCAGCCATTCCAACCAAACCGACATCAGTAATGATAACTTCAAAAAATGCTTTAAGTGTCAAAGTCACCTGGCAAAAGCCTCTTACCAGCGAAGATGGGCTTCCTTACGACAATCACAAAGATTATCTGGTATACAGAAGTGATAAGAATGGTGAATATATTAGGACTGCGGTAACGGCTGATACCAGTTATACAGACCAATCCGTAAATTCTGATACTACTTATATTTATAAAATCCAGGCAAGAGATACGAAAAATAATATATCCAAGCTGTCCAACCCTGCTGTGGCCAGAACCAAGAGCGGAGCGCCCAATAATTTAAAAGTAACGAATAAGACGAATAATTCTATTACTATCTCCTGGCTCCCCCCAAATGATCTCGGAGTATCAGTCGGCCTTTACGAAATATACATGTCCACCTCAACAAAGGGTAATTTTGATATGATAGGCAGAACCGGAGATACACGCTTCACAGTCGAAAATTTAGTCAAGCGTGTACCATATTATTTCAAAGTCAGGGCGTCAAGCACAGACGGTATACAAGGCGGATTCTCACGTCTACTCCCAGGTGTTATTTGAAAATTGTGGGTGGCATACCGGGGTTGAACCGGCAACAACCGCCTCCACAGGGCGGTGCTCTACCATTGAGCTAATGCCACCATATCGGGATGCTCTACCATTGAGCTACGATCACCAAACTATACGAATTATACCTGATCTTATAGGAAATGTCATCGATAATACGAAGTTCTAAGGAGATCTTGTTTGGGATTGTATCTTTCTCCGATGTAACATCGGAGTCCTCGCAATGACATTACTCAAAAAATATTCTCTAGGGCGAGTTCTTTGGCCAGAAGTACTCCGAAAGGAGAAACCGGACCAAGAATTGGTTTAGCCATTACTTTCGGCAACTGTTTAACAACATCATATTGTTTCAGAAAACTGTTTTGGCCGAGTATTTTCCATGAAAACCTCGAAAAAAGATTATCCTGATAACTTAAGACAAAAGGTGTAATAGCTACAATATTTGTATCTGTCCAAATCTCCGTAAACGCTATTTTATAATAATCGGAAACAGTATCACTGGATAATTGATCCGCATTCCAGCCGGTTTCCGTGATAAAAACAGGTCTGGATCCGGTATTAAATGAATTTTTCAAATATTCTTCTTCCCACTTGTAAGCCTGTATGGAATAACGTCCTGATTTATAGGGACTGGCCAAAAAGTTTCCATCAGGATACGGATGCGATACCCAACCGTCTATCATGGTAAAAATGCCCGGAACCGCTTCATTCATCCATTGCCAATAGAGTGTCACGTCCATGGTTTTTCCGGAGATATTTTGAGCTGTGGAATTAAATCCCGCATTTAGGATAAAGAAATTGGGATCTGTAGATTTAAACACAGAAACGGCCTTGGATAAAATCCTTGCATATTCAGCCGGTGAGAGATCCCCGCCCCACTCCCCTGCCATATTCGGTTCATTAAATATGATTACATAACGGTTTTCAATCGGCCAAGGCATAAATTCCAGAAAATCCGCAAACTTACGAAGAGTCTCCTCTGTGGGCTTTGCCCAGTTTCCATTTTCTACATGGGTGGCAATTCTGACGATCGGAATTAATCGCTTTTCCCGAAGCGCTAGAAAAAAAGGCTTCCATTTATCGATATTTAAATCATCGTCCTGGATGACAAAGGTGACATTTCCCCAGTTGCCTTGGCCATTGACGAGTTTAGCTGCGTCGTCTATATCACTGATGTCAAGAATATGAATTCCGTATTTGTTTACGGGGACGTCTGTAGGATTATAAATTGCATACAAGTGTGCGGGAAATGCTAAAAATAGGTTAAAAATAAGAACAAATAAAAATAGTCGAAGCGCTTTCATGGAAGTAGGGGTATTCTAGCAGAAGAAGGCCTGCCTTGCAATGGAAATATCTTTCAGCTAGAATTAATCAGACTGTAACGGGATGTAGTTCAGTTGGTTTACACTTTAAATTTTCCTCAGAAAATTTACAGTGCTACGCTTTGCACATGTAAATTTGGTCGGGACGTAGTTCAGTTGGCTAGAATGCACGCTTTGGGAGCGTGAGGTCGCCAGTTCAAGTCTGGCCGTCCCGACCATTTTTTCATCTTTTTCTGTTTACTTTCTTTTATCCCTTTCACACTTCTCTTACTATAATTTCTGAATGGATGATTATAAGAATCTGCCGATAAATAATTTTGGAAGAAAGATAAGAAGTGATTTCGGTAATAAGACTTTGAGTGGATTGATCTTCGGAAATTTCGGTTCTTACAATATAGGGGACGAAGCAATTTTATCCGGTGAGCTTGAGGAATTGGAAAGAAATAATATAAGGAATATTAAAGTTATAGCAAGATACCCTGAGGAAATCTATAGACTATATCGTCTGCCGGGAATCAGGATGTTTGATATATTCTCGGTATTATCAGCATTATATATATCTGATTTCGTAATATTCGGAGGTGGAGGTCTATTTTGTAAAAATAATGCCGGCATAAAAGGCATAATATTTCAGTTATACGGACTCATGCTCATTTTTGTGAGCAAATTGTCCCGAAAGAAACTATATATTATCGGACTGGGATTCTATGAAAATGCGCCTAAAATTATAACTGTTCTTGGTTTCTTCGTTCTGAAACTTGCAGATGAATTGGCGGTTCGTGACTTCTATACTTATCATTTCTTAAGATCCAAAAATATTAAATCTGGACTCTATAAAGATAACAGTTTTCTTATGAGTTTGCCCCCGCTAAAATCAGTTTCTTACCCCGGAAAAAAAATTAATATAGGAGTAGCCTTAAAGCGACCCGAAAGTCAAAAAGAAATTATTCAATTAGATAGCGAGATCGGTGAATTTATCAAGAACCATAAAGAAGCGTATTTCTGGTTTTATACACTGGATAATCATCCTCAATATTCCACCGATAATAACTTTATTAAAAGTATCGTAAATAAATATCTATATAATAGTAAATCTTTTCATTTCATCCCCAATACCTGGACACCCCAACAAGTGTTTTCAAGCTTTAAGCAAATGGACTTCTTTATCGCGATGAGACTTCATTCGATGATTTTCTGTTACCGGTTAAATATTCCTTTTTACGCCATAACTTATGATCGAAAGTGCGCAACTTTTCTGGATTCAATCGGCCACACTTCGCATTCCATTCACGATACTACCGCAAGGGAAATTGAAAAGGATATGCAACCCGCGATAAAAAAAGATAATTATTATTATGGTAAAAAACAAAAAGCTGACAACTTTGCCTTCTTATGATTATCAGAAATATAAAAAGATTAATATCCGGGGAAAACATTACTGCATCTGCAGAAATTCAATTTAACGGCAGTAAATCTGAGACAATGTTTTTCATCATTCCCAAAAAATTCCATTCTTTCCTCTCTCCTGATGCTTCCCCATATCTGGCTGCGCTTCTCATTCCATGTATGAAAACGGGTGAAGACATCACTATAGAAGGAACAATATCTGACAAGCTAAACAGTAGTATCCCGAAAATCATGAACCTTCTCATATCCTGGAAAAAAGGATTCAGTAAAATAAATATTCATGCTTCCCGAATAAGAAGAGATGATGAATATTATGGTAATATCGGGTGTTTTTTCTCGGCGGGGGTGGATTCCTTTTATACTTATCTTAAGCATAAGAAAAAAAGAAAAGGTAAAGTAACCCATCTTATATTCGTACAGGGGTTCGATATAGATTTACAAAGCGGGAAATTATTTGACGTCACCAGAAAACATATAGAGCAAATAGCAGACAATGAAAAAATCGCTTATATCACCGTGAAAACCAATGTTG
>Ga0209211_10007180_pt1 | contig 15743 bp, 18 predicted proteins | sample RifGroA2_FD_183992 | JGI IMG/M metagenome (GOLD analysis project Ga0209211, IMG submission 183992) | Groundwater microbial communities from Rifle, Colorado, USA - Groundwater A2 (SPAdes) (version 2) | ecosystem: Environmental > Aquatic > Deep subsurface > Groundwater | place: Rifle, Colorado... | reverse complement strand
CTTTTACAATACCAAAAAAGTCCACTATGCTTTCAAGAACAAAATGACACCGCTTGAGGTGTTAACCGATTCCAAGTATTATGTGTCTAAATTACCAGTCGAGTGCAAAAATGGGTGGGGTTATGCAGAGTGTTGACTTTAATTCATATCTGATCAAAGATCAGGGTGTTATGGACATAAGCAGAGGACTTGCGATTAAAATTTTAAAATATTTAGACCAACATAAAGACTTCTACTTTCCGTTTTTGGTGATGAACAAAGAATACACGGAAGAGGACGATGATTTTGTTGAGATAGAGCCGGACGAATGGGAAACGATAGAAAGCGATGAAAATTACAAAACTTTCCAACTTTGGGAAAATTTGCAAAACATTGACGAGAGAACGACGGAGTTGATGGCAAAAGGTTTTTTGGAAGAAATAACGAACAGGTCGCTTGAAAATCACATCGCAAAATTGGCAAAAAATTACAGAAAAGAGTGGAATGAAAAATTATGGGAAAGCGCAAAAATAGAAGAATATGGCTTAAATGAATTCATAAACGGCAAAGCGGACGCTTTTGAAGATTGTTTGCATTTGATTAGGGAATACAAATATTAGTTATACCCAACTTGGACATTCAATGTCCAAGTTGAAAATTATACGCTTATTTTGCTCCAGCAGAATAGTGGTAGAATTTTAAAAAGATAAAAATAAAATAGCTTCCTTTTTTACTGAAAATACGCTATTGTGCAGGGATGGCCAAAGAGGAAACAATATTGAGATTTGATGAAGTGTCGTTTGAATACGGCCCCATTTACCCGATTTTAAACGAGGCGGATTTTTCCCTGCGCAAGGGAATGAAAGTGGCTTTGATGGGCCAAAACGGCGCCGGCAAAAGCACGATATTTCAGCTCATCACGGGCGGGCTGAAACCGGAATCGGGCAAAGTAAATATATCAAACGGCACCACTATCGCCACCGCCAAACAGGTCATCCCGCGGGACCAGATGGATCTTACCGTCCGGGAATTTTTTGAAAAATGTTTTCCGCATAAGGTTTACGACATTGACCCGAGAATAGACGAAGCGTTGGAGGTGGTGAATTTGAAAGGGCATGAAAAATTGCATAGTAGAATTATCAAAACTTTTTCCGGCGGACAGCAAGCCCGGCTTCTTTTGGCCTCGGCGCTTATCCAAAAGCCGGATTTATTATTGCTGGACGAGCCGACCAATAATCTGGACAAGGCGGGCATAGAACACCTGACCAAATTTTTGATTGACTACAAAAAGACCTGCGTCGTCATCTCGCACGATTCCGTTTTCTTGAACGCTTTTACCGCCGGTGTTTTGTATCTGGATGTGTTTACGCGAAAAGTTGAGCAATACGCGGGGAATTATCTGGACGTGGTCAAAGACATTTCGGCGAGGATAGAAAAAGAAAACAGGAAAAACGCCCAGCTGGCCAAAGAGATCCAGGAAAACAAAGAAAAAGCCAACTTTTTCGCTTTTAAAGGCGGAAAAATGAGAAATGTCGCCAAAAAAATGAGGGAAAAAACGGAAGAGCTGGAAGCGGATTTGGTGGACGTGCGCAAGGAAGACAAAACCATCCGTCCTTTTACTATTCCATCACAGCCGGAACTTGTCGGGAATGTTTTGAAAATTTCTTCTTATACGACGCTTAAGAAACACAAGCCGGTATTGCATAAAGCCAGTATCGTCGTTAAGAAAAATAATCACTTGCTTATCGCCGGGCCGAACGGAATCGGCAAGACAACGCTTTTGGAAACCATCGCATCAGGCAAGGTAAAAGGCATTGAGATAATGGAAGGGACAAGAATAGGTTATTATCGGCAGGATTTTTCCACTCTTAATTTTGAAGATACGGTCAAAGACGCTCTCATGGTGGTGATGGAGAAAAAGATAGAAGAAGATATGCGGGCGATGGCGGCCGGATTTCTGATAAACTCGGAAATCATCAACACGAAAATCGGTCGCTTGTCGGAAGGGCAGAAAGGGCTGGTCGCTTTCGCCCGCTTGGTTTTGCTCAAGCCGGGGCTTTTAATTTTGGACGAACCGACCAATCACATCAACTTCCGCCACTTGCCCGTTATCGCCGAAGCGCTCAACAAATACGACGGCGCCATGATTCTGGTCAGCCACATTCCCGACTTCGTCCGCCAAATCCGCATTGACGAAGTTTTGGATTTGGAAAAATAGAATATTTCTAATAACTCGCCTCTTCGGCGACTCGCCGAAGAGGCGAGTTATGCACAGTTTTAATTTTTAATTCGCCTTTATTTTTTTAGATAGAGTATAATTTAAGTAAAGGTCAAGTCTATTAAAAGTTATTTAAGTTCATTTGAAAAAAATGACTGCTAAAAAAAGAAAAGTTGCGAAAAGGACTGTGAAGAAGGCGAAAAAGAAAACCGCCAGTAGAAGAAAATAAATTTATTTTCTTCAGCGAAAAAAGAATTCCGATACTGTCGGAGTTCTTTTTTGTTAAAAAACAGGAGCTAGTATTTCTACTAGCTCCTTTAAAATTTCAAAGAACAATCGCACCTATTTGTATGCAATTTTTTGCGCCATGTACGGCTTTATCTCTTCTGGCGGTGATAATTATATCCGCAAGTTGGCGATTCACATACTGGGTAGTTACCCGCATAAACCATCCGTCGGCTGTCTTTGGTTTTAAATCATTTTCGTTTTCAAACCAAGAGAAAGTCTGCGCCTGATTTTCAATTTCTTCTTGAAGAATCCAATTCATGTTTGATTTGCACGCAACGGACAATGCTTTTTCAAAATCCAAACTATTGGAGAAAACAGTGCCTTTCATTCCGCTTGAAATTGATTCTTTCAGGACATATTTTTTGCCGGACACATGTTCCTTTACCGACTTAAAGCTTTCTGCTTTTCTGCCGACAAGGAATGTTTCAGGTATGTATTGTCTTACTAAATCAAGCGACGGCTTTTTTATGAAAGACAATAAAATCGCTTCAAGTTGGGTGTTCTTGATGTCGTTTCGCAAAATAGCCATAACGCCCTTTGCTCCTAGAAACGGTTTTGGCGGAATGATAAATTCAACTTGGCCGCTCTTGTAAGCGGGGATTATTGTTTCGTAAAGATTGGCCTTGCGGTAGAGGAATGGCAAATCAAGAAATAATCCTTCTCCAACAAAAGCTTCGTCGGCGTTAATTTCAGAAACTATTCGGCAATTGATTCCATGTCTATAAAATTCCTGTTTTGCGATTTCAAATTCCGGCACGTAGAATTGCTCCTGTTCCGCATAGAACAGTTTGAGCTCGGCGCGACCCATGCGCTTTATTTCTTCGGCTAGAGTTTTTACCGCGCCGGGAAGCTTTTTTGTTTCTGGGGACAGTGCTTCGCGGAAGCGCAAACAGAGAGTGGAGTAACCAAGCCCATGCTTGTTGTGGCCGTCAATCTCAGCGATTTTAAAATTGCCATTTTGATCAACCATCAAATCAACTTTGAGTAGTTTGGGAATATATCTAACATTTATCCCCTGAAGCTCTTGGTAAATTTTTGGAACACCCGTCGAAAAAACTCTTCGCGCTAAAGTCCACGCTCCGCCGTAATTCAGGTTTGAATCATAAGCGATAATCGCAATATGGGACAATCCCGACAAGCAGTCGTAAAGAGCGTGGCCAAGTTTTGAAAGTTCTTGGCGTTGGGTTTCTGTGACTCCATACACGTTTGGCGAAAGCAGGAAAGCGTGTGTTTCCTTTCTTGTGCCGTTCCAAATTCCAGACTCATCAATAACAGCTTTAAGCTTGTTATGCATCTGTTTCTCCTTTCTTATTGTCAATGAACTATTTAAACAGCCCGCTCAGTTGGGGCTGTTGAATGAGTTTCTTGACTTACACAGAGAAGCGCATACAACAACCCCAACTGACTTTGTTGTGGTGATAAAAGCGCCAATAATTTGTTTTAATTTTATTTTTCATAATTTAAAATTATTTTTTCCAATTCGGTTGTTTCTGAAATATTAAACATAGGTTTTTCTTCCGGAGAAGCAGGGATTTCATTTGCAAATCTTCCTTTTTTGAGTCTGACGGTAAGAAGGCCGAGCTTATTTCCGGTTTTTATTTCATCTCTAAGGCTGTCCCCGACAACCAAAACATTTTTTGAATCGCCGATCAAATCCTTGAATATTCCTGTGTTTTTTTCATCAACAAACATTATTTTTTTAAAATAATGTTTGATACCCAATTTTTCAAGCCTGTCTTTTCTGTTTGGTTCGTTTCTGCTGATTAAGAATAATTCGTGCTTGTCAGCCAATTTTTTCAACAATTCGAATACGCCGGGATATAGTCCATTGTTTTCGGGATCAAAGATTGTTCGATTGTAATCAAAGATTATTTTCATAAAAACAAAAACGGTTCCGTTCGAACGGAACCGTTTTTCTTGAAAGATTGCCTAATGCCAAGCAACTAAACAGAAACAACCGGTTCCGAATCGTTGAACCAGTGATAGGCGTATGCGAATGTTGCTGACTTATTTAACATACCAAGAGTTTAATGGTTACACATAGAAAGTCAATATGGTAATATTATAGATATTATGCTCGGAGGTTTTTCAATTTATGCGAGACTGATTTTGCCGGCGCTGGGAGCGGTTGCCGGCTGGTTTGTCTTTGAAGAAATGATTGTTGCGGCCGTCATCGCTGTTCTTTTGGGAACGGCAAGCTGGCTTTCGCACAAAAAAAGAAAAAATAAAGAAAGAAACAAAGCGGCAAAATTATTTTAAATATTTTTTTATAAACCTAAGTCGCTTAAAAAAGTTTCCAGCTCTTTGCCTTTTATTTCCCGGTATTGGTTCGGTTTCAAATCCTTGAGGCCGATATTCATTATCCGGATTCTCTGGAGGTCTTTTACAACGAAACCCAAAGTGTCGCACATTCTTCTTATCTGGTGTTTTTTGCCCTCTTTGTCGTTTTCTGAAACCTTGTCGCCTAAAACGGCGATTCGCCCGTTTATTTTCACCAGTTCGGCCTTGATAAGCCCGTCGGCCTCTCTCCGGCTGCAGTAATTTTGCGAGCTTAAATATTTATTTATTCTCATCGGGTAATTCGCGTCCATTTGTTTGATTATATAGATTGCGGTTTACATATCAAATTGGCGGTGTATAATAAACTTAACATTAAAAGTCGGTTTAGGTTTAATTAAATAATTATTAAATAATAAAAATATGGAAGAAAAAAAATCATCAAAAGGGCTTATTATAGGCATAATAGTCGTTGTTATTATCGGCATCTTTGTTTGGAGATATTTTTCCGGCAGAAACGCTACTAATGATCAAGCTGGCGGAGAACAAAGCGAGCAAGTAGCCGGTATGGAAGACTCAATTTTTGTGGCTAATCAAAAGCCGGGACGATTCGTCAATGTTGGTCGGGTCGCTCTAAGCAAGAAAGGCTATGTCGCCATTCATCAGGAAGAAGCGGGCGCGCCGGGCGCGATTATCGGTTTCAGCAGCCTTTTAAGCGCCGTTGAATCCAGGAATTTTTCCGTTACTCTAAACAGGAAGAGCGTGGCCGGGGAAAGTTTTTACGCTATGATCCATTGGGATAACAATAACGGAGCTTTCAATCCTTCGGAAGATATGCCAGCTAAAGACAAAGACGGAAATATAGTTATGGCGAAATTTATGATAAGCGAATCAGCCAGCGAGCCGATAGAATATAAACTGTAATCTTGAATTGATTGTTACAAAACAAAAAAGTCCCGCTCCAGAGCGGGACTTTTTTGTTTTGCTTTATTTTGTACCCGATGGCCGACGAAGCCTTGAAAGAAGACGCGCAAAAATCAATCGCCGAAAAATTCGCCCAAGTCGGCGAATTGAAGTTTGAAGAGAAAGATTGGGAGTAATTGACTCGCCTATTTTATGGACATTCTTCCCCAACTTGTTTTAAACAGCATCATCGCCACACGCTCATTGACTGGTTTTTAATTATTGATAGAATAATGGCAATATGAGAAATAACCTAAAGCCATACACATTTCGCGTAATTGTTGAACCGGACAGGCCAAAAGGTTATCACGGTTTTGTTCCTATTCTTAAGGGACTTCATACTTGCGGCGATACCATAAAAGAAGTTAAACAAAATCTTAAAGAAGCCATTGTTTGTCATGTTCAAGGGCTTATAAAAGATAGAGAGAGTATTCCTTGCGCGGAATTTTAAGCGATATTGATATAAATGTAGAAGAATTTATTTTAATTTTAAAAAATAAGATGTAAGCGTTTGCAAAATAAACGGGGGGGGGTAGATAATTATAAGAAATAAAGGTTTAAAATTATCAAGTTTATAAATTAATCATAAAATATGAAAAAAATAATCGTTGGGGTCATAGCCGTTATTTTGATAGTCGTCGGAGTTTCTTATTTCGGCAAAAATTCCAACCAACCAAGCGTCAAAGAGCCGATAAAGATAGGGGTATCGCTTCCGCTAACCGGAGAAATAGCAAGTTGGGGCGAAGCGGGGAGATATGGCGCAGAATTAGCGATAAAAGAAATAAATGAGAATGGGGGCGTAAACGGAAGAATGATTAATTTGGTTTTTGAGGATGATAAGTGTTCCAAAGACGGGGCGAGCGTGTTTAATAAATTAGTAAATGTTGATAAGGTGGATGCGATTATCGGTCCAGCATGTTCTGCTGCGGCAGCTTCTGGCTTGCCGATTGCTCAAAATGCCGGCATACCAACAATTATTTGGGCATCAGCTCCCGCGTTACCAAAAATCGGGGATTATATTTTTCGGGCATATCCTTCTGACTCGTTTCAAGGCAAGTTTGCCGCTGAATTTGCCATAAATACATTAAAAAAATCCTCAGTCGCCGTACTTTATGTGAAAAATGATTGGGGGCAGGGAATACGAGATGTTTTTGTGCCACAATTTAAAGCCTTTGGAGGCAAGGTTGTCTATGATGAAGGCGTGTCACAAGACAGTAAGGATTTGAGAAGTTTCGTGACAAAAATAAAAGCGGTCAATCCTGATATTATTTATTTCCCTGCTCATCCTGCAGTTGGGATAATTGGGTTGAGACAAATGAAAGAATTTGGCATTTCTGCGCCAATGTTGGGAGGTGATGCCTTTGAGTCGGATGAGGTCTTTAAATCAGGATTTGCCGAGGATGTGATGTATACCGTTGGAGTAATAAGAAATCCGGATGAATTCAAAATGCGAATAAAGAATGAATTTGGAAAAGATTCCAATGTGATATCATCGCTTACATACGACGCAGTAAAGATTCTGGCATCGGTTTTTATAAAAGCAGGAACTCAACACTCTGCGGTAAGGGATGCATTGGCAGTTTTGTCATACAAGAACGGGATTTCTCTCCCAGTTATAGAATTTGACGAAAACGGGGATCTCAAGTCCGCAGAGTTTGAAGTTAAGGTGATAAAAGGAGAAAAGGCAATAAAGAGATAGAATACAATTACTCGATGTGCATAAAACAACCGCTTTAAATGCGGAGGAAGTTAACATTCTTTTTTAAAAACAGTCCCGCTATGATCGGGACTGTTTTTTGTTGAGAAATATCGCCGAAAAAGATATAATTTCCAAATGGACATTCTTCCCCAACTTGTTTTAAACAGCATCATCGCCGGGGCGATTTACGCGCTGGTGGCTTTGGGGTTCAATCTTATTTACGGCGCGACCAAGTTTTTCAATCTGACTCACGGCGTAATCGCCGTCATCGGCGCTTACGCTTTTTTGTTTTTCGGCAAGACGCTTGGTCTGAATTTGTTTTTAAGCGTTTTTATCGGTATCGCCATCGCAGCGATTGCCGGTTACGGGCTGGACAAGCTGATATATCTGCCGCTTAGAAAAAGAAAAGCGTCCAATATGGCGCTTCTTATCGCGTCGCTTGGCGCTTTCACCGCCCTGCAGGCGGTTATCGCCATATTGTTTACCAGCCAATTCCAAACTCTTTGGCGGAATTATTCAACCCAAAAAATATACGAAATTTACGGCGGGGTGATAACTCAAACCCAGCTTATTATTTTAATATCGGGAATTTTGATAACGGCCGCGCTGGTTCTTTCTTTGAAATATACTTTATTCGGGAAAATGGTGAGAGCGGTAAGCGACGATGAGGAAGCGGCAAAAATTATCGGCATAAACACAAATAAGATAATCAGTCGGGTTTTTATCATCGGCTCGGCCATTGCCGGGCTGGCCGGTATTTTAATAGGTTTTGACATGGGCATTGAGCCAACTATGGGAATGAGTTTGTTGCTCAAGGGCGTCATTGTTTCCGTCATTGGCGGGGTGGGCAATATTTACGGAGGATTTCTCGGCGCTTTTTTGCTCGGTTTCGCGGAAAATTTCGGCATCTGGAAAATATCGGGAGAGTGGAAAGACGCGATCGCTTTCGGATTATTAATTATTTTCTTATTATTTCGTCCGCAAGGTATTATGAAGAAGTAGAAAGTTCATCAAGTTATAAAGTTAATCAAGTTGTAAAGTTTATGGTTATAGAAAGGTTTGAAGATATAATTGCGTGGCAAAGATCAAAAGAATTGGCTGTTTTAATTTATGCTATATTTAAAAATAATCGTGATTTTGGTTTCAGAGATCAAATTCAAAGAGCTGCGATAAGCATTTCAAATAATGTTGCGGAAGGGTTTGAAAGAAGAAGCAACAAAGAATTTAAACAATTTTTATACATTGCTAAAGGTTCATGCGGAGAAGTTCGATCAATGACATATATTGCTTTTGAATTGAAATTTATTTTAAAAGAAGAATTTGAAAAAATTTATAGTTTATCTTTGGAAATATCAAAATTATTGTCAGGTTTTATTAAAAAACTTTAACTTATGTTCCACTTTATAACTTTTAACTTTATAAACTTTATAACTCATCTATGGAATATCTGATTCATCTCGCCATTTTGTTCGCCATTTACGGCATTTTGGGATTAAGCCTTAATCTCGTTGTCGGTTATACCGGCTTGTTGTCCGTTACTCACGCCGCTTTTTACGGCATCGGGGCCTACGCGACGGCAATACTCCTTACTTCATTAGGAGTAAACTTTTTCGTATCCGTCCTCGCGGCGATAATTGTCTCAGCCGTCATCGCCTTTCTTATCGGGCTTATTTTGAGCAAATTTGACGACGATTATTACGCTTTGGCGTCGTTCGGTTTTAACATCATAATTTTCTCGGTGTTTCTTAATTGGCGGGAGCTGACAAGGGGACCGCTCGGCATACCGGGTATAGGCAAACCTTCGTTTGGAATTTCTAATTTCCAATTTCTAATTTCCAACAACTTGGAATTTCTAATTCTTGCCCTTTTGTTTTTGGGACTGATTTATTTTATTTCCCGTTTTATCGTCAATTCTTCCTTTGGCAGGATATTGAAGGCCATAAGGGAAGACGAGAAAGCCATTCAAGTTTTTGGTTACAATACGCTCTATTACAAGCTGGCAATTTTCGTTATCAGCGCGGCTATGGCTTCGGTTGCCGGTTCGCTTTTCGCTTCTTACATAACATTTATCGACCCGTCGTCGTTTTGGCTTATGGAGTCAATATTCATTTTGGCCATTGTCATTTTGGGCGGGCTTTCCAACCTGAAAGGCTCGCTCTTGGGCGCTTTATTTTTGATACTTCTGCCGGAAGCGTTGCGTTTCGTGGGAATGCCCAACGACATCGCCGCTCAAATGCGGCAGGTAATCTATGGCGTAATTTTAATCTTGTTGATGCTCTACCGTCCGCAAGGATTAGCTGGGGAGTATAAAATATGAAAATCCTTCAAACAAAAAATCTGACGAAACGGTTTGACGGCGTGAAGGCGGTGGACTGTTTGTCTATTGATATAGAAAAAGGGAAAATCACGGGGATTATCGGGCCAAACGGTTCGGGCAAGACCACCTTGGTCAATTTGCTAAGCGGGATGGTTGGCATTGACGGCGGAATGGTTATCGTGGATGGTTCATTAAAACTCGTCAAGATTAAACCGTATGACATTTCCGCTTATGGAATCACTCGCACATTCCAAGAGGCGCGGCTTTTTAATCAGATGACAGTTTTGGACAATGTATTGGCGGTTCTTACCGAGAGAAATGTTTTCGGCGCTCTTTTTGAAAAGCATAATGATTATCATCTTGGCAAAGCGAAAGAAGCGCTGGAAAAAGTCAGTCTTTGGGAAAAGAGGAACGAGCTGGCGGCCAATCTTTCTTACGGCCAAAGAAAACTTTTGGAAATCGCCCGCGCCGTTTCCACTCAGGCGGAAATATATCTTCTGGACGAGCCGTTCGCCGGACTTTTTCCGGAAATAATAAAGACGGTCTCCGGCATTATCAAGAATTTAAAACAAGAAGGCAAGACCGTAATTTTGATTGAGCACAATATGGAGATTATCCGCGAACTTTGCGACTATGCGATGGTGATGGACAGCGGCAAATTGCTGGCCGAGGGCAAGCCGGAAGAAGTTTTGAGGAAAAAAGAAGTGATGGAAGCGTATTTGGGGGAGTGATAATAGAAATTCCAAATCACAAATCCCAAATAGGGTTGCGGGTATTGCGGTTTAAGTCGGCGGGTTATATAATGACAATAATGGAAAAGGGATCAAATAAAAAGAACAAAGCCGAGAAAGCAAATCTTCCTTTCAAAAAAATGTCAGAAAAGGAAAAAGACTATGTTGCCGTTGTGCTGGAGGAGGTCAGGTCTAACTTTAAAGCGTTTGGAGAGTCTCTTGATTTTATTAGAATGAAAGGTGATGCGACTTTTGGAGAAGTTGGCAAAATAAGAGAGGAGTTGGAAGAGGTTAAAGATAGCCAGATTTTAATGCAGGCTGATATTAATGTTCTAAAGCAAGATGTTAAACAAATAAATGTTCGCCTGGATAATATTGAACAAGAAGTTTTTGCCATAAGAGGCGAAATTAACGCTTTAAAACCGGTTTTGATTCAAAAAGCCGATATTGAATTTTTTAAAAAACTTGAAGCGCGATTGACGAGAGTTGAACGTCATTTGAACATGTGCGACGCGTAAAAAAGTCGTTTTTATTATTAAATAAATTTACATTTATAAAATGAAAAAAATAATTGTCGGAATAATCGTGTTGGTCGTTGTGGTTTGGGGAGGAGTCAAATTATTCGGGACAAAAGAGGAAAAAATAAAAGAGACGATAAAGATAGGGGTGATAGCCCCCCTTTCCGGAAGCGTCGCTTTTATGGGAGAGGGACTTAGAGATGCTATTCTAATGGCCAAAGACGATTTAGGAAAAACTAAGCATAAGTATGAAATAATTTTTGAAGATGGACAGGTGAATTCCAAAGATTTTGCCACTGCCGCCAATAAATTAATAAACATAGATAAAGTAAACGCAATAATTGATATAACTTCCGCCGGAAATGCTGTTTCTCCAATAGCCGAGCAAAATCAAGTTCTTCATTTTGGCATTGCGAACGATCAAAATATAGCAAAAGGTGATTATAATTTTATTCATATGGTTCCGCCGATAAAAACAACCAAACTTTTTGTTGAGGAATTACAAAAAAGGAATATAAAAAAACTTGGAATTTTTGAATTAAAACAAGAAGGAGTGGTTGCTTTAATGAATGCCTTGAAAGAGAATCTGAAAAACTCTGGCATTGAAATTGTAACTGACCAAATGTTTGATTCTGAGCAAAAGGACTTCAAAACAATGATTGCGAAAGCAAAAACAAGTAATGCTCAAATATATTTATTACTGGCCTTTTCCCCTCATGTGGAAATAATTGCCAAACAAATTAATGAAATGGGCATAAAAACTCCCTTAACCTCCATCCAATCATTCGAATTGACCAAAGAGAGAAATCTTTTTGAAGGCCAGTGGTATGTTAGCGCTGTTGAACCAAAAAATAATTATATAAAAAAATTTGAAGATAAATATAAAAAATCGCCGTCTCTTGGTTCTATGAATGGGTATGATCTTTTCAATCTAATAGTTTTGGCTTCCGAATCCGCAAAAGATTTAAACTCAAAAAACGAATCAATAAAAAATTCTTTGATAACAATAAAAAATTTTGACGGTGTTTTTGGTCCAGTGACCATAGACAATGAAGGAATAATAGCTTTTGAACCGGCTGTAAAAATAATCAAAGAAGGTAAACCTGTTACAATAGATCAGTAATATGTTTAATGCCAAAAGAAACCCTGCTTCAGCTTAAAAATGTTCATGTTCATTACGGAGGGGTGAAAGCTCTGGACGGCGTTGATATTGCCATTGATGAGGGCGAGATCGTGGCGCTTATGGGACCGAACGGGGCGGGGAAATCCACCATACTAAAAGCCATTTTCGGCTTGGCGCCGATTTACTCCGGTTCAGTTTTGTGGCACGAGAAAACGATAACGCCGCTGTCTTACGAAATGGCGCGGATGGGGGTAGTTTTCACGCCCCAAGGCAGAAGGGTGTTTGCCCACCTTACCGTGACGGAAAATTTAGAACTGGGAGGTTTTGCCGTAGGGGACAAAAATGAATTGAAAAGAAGGATTGAAGAGGTCGTTGAAATGTTTCCGGACTTGAAAGTGAAAATTAAGACCAAGGCGGGAACTCTTTCCGGCGGCCAACAGCAAATGCTAGCGTTGGCCAGAGGACTTATGGCCGATCCTAAAATATTATTGCTGGATGAACCGTCCCTCGGACTCGCGCCCAAACTCGTCAAAGAAGTTTTTGCGAAAATCAAAGAGATAAACGAAAAACATAAAACGGCGATTATGGTGGTGGAGCATAATATAAAATCCTTGCTTGATATCGCCCACAGGGCTTATTTGCTGGATAAAGGCAAAGTTGTTTTTAACGGCGACGGCAAAGATTTAACAGGAGAAAAAGTAGCCCAGAAATTTTTCTTGAATATAGAAAATTAAATCTCCAAAAAGCCGATTTTTGAGCGGACTTCGGCCATAGTTTGAGAGGCGATAGCTTTGGCCTTTTCGGCGCCGTCTCGCAAAACTTTTTTGATGTAATCCGGGTTGGCGGACAATTCTTTGTATTTTTTCTGGATGGGGGACAGGCCTTCAATTATTATTTCCGCCAGATCATTTTTAAAAACGGAGTAATTTTTGCTTTCATATTCTTTTTCCAACTCGCTTATTTTTTTTCCTTGCCTATCGGCAGGCAGGCCGGAAAACAGACTATAAACAGTCAGCAGATTGGAAACGGCCGGTTTGTTTTGCTCGTCATATTTTATTTCGCTGTCGGAATCGGTGACGGCGGCTTTTATTTTTTCTCTTATCGTCTCCAGCGAGTCTAACAAGGCGATATAATTTTTGGGATTTTCCGCCGATTTGGACATCTTTTTTGACGGGTCGTCCAAACCCATTATCCTTTTTCCTTCTTTGTTTAGGAAGGGCTCGGGAATGGCGAAAGTTTCGCCGAAGGTGGAATTGAATTTTCTGGCAATCGTTCTTGTTAATTCTATGTGCTGAAGCTGGTCTTCGCCGATGGGAACAAGATTGGTTTTGTAAAGCAGAATGTCGGCCGCCATCAATACCGGATAATTCAGCAATCCCGCCGGAACACTTTTTTGTTTTTGGGACTTGTCTTTGAATTGGGTCATTCTTTCCAGTTCGCCGACAGGGGTTATTGTAGAGAGTATCCAATTAAGCTCGCTGTGTTCGGGAACATGAGATTGGACAAAAATGATTGATTTTTCCGGGTCAATGCCCAATGCCAAATAAAGGGTGAAGACTTCTAGAATTTTTGAACGCAACTTTGTCGGGTCTTGCGGAGTAGTGATAGCGTGCTCGTCCACCACGCAAAAAATATTTTGGTATTCGCCGGTATTTTGCAGTTCCGCCCATTGCTTAATGGCGCCAAGATAATTTCCTATATGGATATTGCCCGACGGCGCCGTTCCGCTAAAAATTATTTTTTTCTTGTTTGGCATTTAATTTATTTTACCACTCCTTGATTGTTTTTACACCTCTATTATAACTGGCAGCACCATCGGCCTTCGGTGAGTTTTTTGGAACAAAAACTTGCCGACGCGTTCTCGCAGATTTTCTTTGACATAATCAACATTGATCGGATGCATTTTGCCGGTGGCTTCTTCCACCACTTTTCTGATTAAGAATCTGGTCTGTTTGAGCAAATCTTGGGATTCTTTCAGGTAAATAAAACCTCTGGAAATGATATCCGGAGAATTTTTAACCTTGCCGGTTTGCGAATCTATCACTGTAATCATCACAAATATTCCGTCTTGGGAAAGCATTTTTCTGTCGCGCAGGACCACTTCTTTAATGTCGCCCACGCCCAGTCCGTCCACCATCACATAGTTTGAAGGTACGCTTTCCTTTAGCATTCTTATTTTCTCGTCGTCAGTTTCTATTATGATGCCGTTGTTAAAAGGCACGACTATGTTTTCTTTGGCCATACCGACTGATTCCGCCACATCGGCGTTGGTTTTAAGCATAAAATGATTGCCGTGAATGGGAATCAGGTATTTCGGCTTGATCATTCTGACCATTAGTTTTAAATCTTCTTGGCAGGCGTGTCCCGAGGCGTGCACCGAAGCTACTCCGTAGTGGACAATCTTGGCTCCTTGTCGGGAAAGATTATCTTTCAGGCTTTGGATGCTTTTTTCGTTGCCGGGGATAACGGACGAAGAAAGAATGACGGTGTCATCTTTGGTTATCTTAATATGTTTATGCCTCTTGTTGGCGATTCTCATCAAAGACGCGTTTTGTTCGCCTTGAGAGCCGGTGCAAATGGCGATAACTTTGGAAGGGTGATAACTGTCTATTTTTTCAATCGGAACTATCACGTCTTTTTTGGGATGAAAATAACCCAAAGCCTTTATTATTTCAAAGCTGGTTTTAAGGCTGTAGCCGTCTATAACCACTTTTTTGTCGCATTTTTCGGCGACTTTCACTATCTCTATCACTCTTTCTATGTGAGAAGAAAACATCCCGATTATGATTCTGTTTTTCGCTTCCGTCACCATTTTTTCCAGATTTTGATAAACGACTTTTTCCGGAATGGAAAAGCCCGGCTCCTCGGCGTTGGTGCTTTCCAAAAACAAAACCAAATTATTTTCTTTGCCCAGTTTTTGATAGCGCTCAATATTTACGGGCTTGCTGTTTTCGTCCAGCTCTATTCTAAAGTCTCCCGGGTAAATGACGTTGCCGTAAGGAGTATCTATGATAACGCCGATAGCGTCTGGTATGGCGTGAGTGATATCAAAGAATTTTATTTTCAGTTTTCCAAGATTTATAACGCTGTCGGAAGTGACTTCTTCTATTTTCAATGTCGGCATATGCCGGAATTCATCCTGTCTTTTTTGAATAATCGCTTTGGAGAATCTAGTGGTGTAAATAACGGGGAATCCCAGTTTATCTATGAGGTAGGGAACCGCCCCCACGTGATCCATATGCCCGTGGCTGATTACAAGAGCTTTGATTCTGCTTTTGTTTTTTTCCAAATATTCGGTGTTGGGGATAATGAAATCAATTCCCGGCGTTTCCTCTTCGGGAAATTGAATGCCGGCGTCTATAACGATGATTTCATCGCCATATTCAACGACCGTCATATTGCGGCCTATTTCTTCCACTCCGCCGATGGGAATTATCCTGACCGGCATCTTCTTTTCTTTTGTTTGTTTTTCCATAAATAGTTAATTAATAATAATATTTAGTTGTTAGCAGACGATAGGTTGTATAGACTTATTAAATTTCTTTTTTAAATAATCGGCCGGTGTCATATAATCAATTTGTTTCAGGCGGACTTCAAAATTGTAGCGGTTTAAATATTCAATCAGTTTGG
>Ga0209211_10007179_pt1 | contig 15744 bp, 19 predicted proteins | sample RifGroA2_FD_183992 | JGI IMG/M metagenome (GOLD analysis project Ga0209211, IMG submission 183992) | Groundwater microbial communities from Rifle, Colorado, USA - Groundwater A2 (SPAdes) (version 2) | ecosystem: Environmental > Aquatic > Deep subsurface > Groundwater | place: Rifle, Colorado... | reverse complement strand
CTTGTCCGCGAGTGATATCTTCTTTTTTCAAACCTCGTAGAAGAATACCAGCATTGTCGCCAGCCATACCTTCTTGAAGATTTTTGTTAAACATTTCAATACCCGTAACGGTTGTTTTTTGAGTAGGCTTGATTCCAACGATTTCCACTTCTTCACCAACTTTTACTACACCTCTTTCTATTTTACCGGTTACCACTGTACCTCGGCCTTCGATAGAGAAAATGTCTTCTACTGGCATAAGGAATGGTTTGGTAATATCACGTTCTGGAACTGGAATGTAGGTATCGAGAGCATTGGTAAGGTCAAGAATTTTCTTTGCCCATTCGTCATCAAGAGATTTTGCCTCAAGAGCTTTGAGCGCAGAACCACGGATAACTGGAGCATTTGCGCCATCAAAACCTTGTTTGGTTAGCAATTCACGGATTTCTTCTTCCACCATGTCGATCATGTCTTTATCATCAACCATATCGCATTTATTTAAGAAAACAATCATCTTTGGCACACCCACTTGTTTTGCAAGCAAAACGTGTTCACGAGTTTGAGGCATGGCACCATCAGTAGCAGCAACCACCAAAATAGCACCGTCCATTTGAGCGGCACCAGTAATCATGTTTTTAATGTAGTCTGCGTGTCCAGGAGCATCGATGTGCGCATAGTGACGAGCATCAGTAGCGTATTCGTTGTGAGAAATGTTAATAGTAATTCCACGAGCTTTTTCTTCAGGAGCGTTGTCAATCTGATCAACACCGCGAAGACGAACTGTCTTTCCTGCCATATTTAACACATGCAAGATTGCAGCTGTTAAAGTGGTCTTTCCATGGTCCACGTGACCGATGGTGCCGACATTGATGTGCGGCTTGTCTCTCTTGAATTCTTCTGCCATATTTTTGTTTTTAATAATCAAAACTCAGCATACGAGAACCAGTTGCTAAGGCTTAATTACTAACTTAATTAGCTGTTAATAATAAAAAAACAATATAAAAACTGCAGAAAGTGCAGTTGTTTAGATAATAGCAGATTAAAAAACGTTGTCAAACACGTTATTAATCTTTACTCTTGCATTTTTTTTGGGTATTCTTTTTCTAAATCTTCTACAAATTTTACAACCGAATCTTCCCCAGGAAAATCTTCTTCATTAATATTAGGATCTGTGTTGCTAAAAGAACCGCCAGCCAAAGCTTGAAAAACGGCACGATCATTATAATCATCGTACTTATTTTTTAAATATTTAATGCGTTCGGCAATTTCGCCCCAAATTTTATTTATTTTTTCAGGAGCATTTTCAAAAAGAGCTAGTCTTGCGTCCTTTATTTTTCGATCTCTTTCTAAAAAAGACACTAATTTTTCTTTGTCTGGTTGTCCTTCTGGCATACCTTTATAATATCACACCAAATTAAAAGTTATTTATTTTCTCGCGGCAATGATAGTTTCAGCGACATTTTGAGGCACAATGTCATAACGGAAGAATTCCATTGTAAAACCTGCGCGGCCTTCGGTCATTGAGCGAAGTCCGGTCATGTAACCAAACATTTCAGAAAGAGGCACTATTGCTTTTATCACTTTATTCATTCCGCGGTCTTCCATGCCTTCAATAAGTCCACGCTTTGAAGAAAGATTTCCTGTAACATCTCCCATGAATTTATCTGGAGTAATAACTTCCACTTTCATCATCGGTTCTAGAATTACAGGATTTGCGCGACGGCAAGCATCTTGGACAGCCATAGAAGCGGCGATTTTGAAAGCCATTTCATTGGAGTCCACTTCGTGATAACTTCCATCCCAAAGATCTACGGAAACATTTACGATTTTGAATCCTGCGAGAATTCCACGATCAAGTCCTTCTTTAAATCCTTTTTCACAAGGCGCGATATATTCTTGCGGAATAACACCTCCTTTAATGCTGTTCACAAATTCAAAACCGGGAGATCTTTTAGTATTTTTTGGTAAATCTTCCAATTCTTCTTTCGTTAGCATTTCCATTGGCTTCACTTTTATCTTCACATGTCCATAGTTTCCGCGCCCACCAGATTGTTTAATATATTTTCCTTCTGCATCAGAAGTACCAGTAATAGTTTCCCTATATGCAACTTGTGGCTTACCAACATTTGCGTCCACAGTAAACTCGCGCTTCATGCGATCCACGATAATTTCCAAATGAAGTTCTCCCATTCCAGCGATAATAGTCTCTCCTGTTTCTTGGTCAGTGGTAACTTTAAAAGTAGGATCTTCTTGTGCAAGACGATTGAGTGCCATGCCCATTTTTTCTTGGTCAGCTTTTGTTTTTGGTTCAATTCGCAATGAAATAACTGGTTCAGGGAAAACAATTCTATTTAATTCAATAGGATTATTTTCATCACAAATAGTGTCTGAAGTAATAGTATCTTTGAGTCCGACGGCGGCAGCAATTTCTCCAGCAAAAACTTGCTTCACTTCTTCGCGATCATTCGCATGCATTCGCAATATTCGGCCGATACGTTCTTTGTTGCGAGTACGCGGATTGTAAACATAACTACCAGCCATCAAAGACCCCGAGTAAACACGGAAAAAAATAATTTGCCCGACGAATGGATCAGTCGCCACCTTGAAAGCAAGCGCAGAAAATGGCTCTTTGTCATCCGCATGACGGACCATCGGCTCTTCGGTATCTGGATTAATTCCTGGAATTGGAGGAATGTCTGTCGGCGCAGGAAGATAATCCACAACAGCATCAAGCACGAGCTGAACACCTTTGTTTTTTAATGCAGAACCAGCATACACAGGGAAAATTTCATTTGTGATTACAGCTTTACGAAGAGTTTTCTTTAATACATCAATATTTGGGATAACACCTTCTAAATATTCCTCCATCATCGCATCGTCTGTCTCCACTATTTTTTCAACAAGTTCTCCATGATATTTTTCTGCATCAGCTTTCATATTTTCTGGAATTTCTTTTTCAATAACCTTATTACCCATTTCTCCTTCAAAGTAATAAGCCTTCATGCGAAGAAGATCAACGACACCTTCATGTTTTTCTTCCAGGCCGATAGGAATCTGCATTCGAACAGCTTTTTTACTAAGTCTGTCTAAGATAGTCGCAAAAGAATGTTCAAAAGAAGCTCCGATGCGGTCCAATTTATTTATAAAACAAACGCGAGGAACTTTCGCTTCGTCGGCGTAACGCCAGTTGGTTTCGGATTGTGGTTCCACTCCAGCAACTCCATCAAAAACTACCACAGCACCATCGAGCACACGAAGAGATCTTTTCACTTCCACAGTGAAATCGATATGTCCGGGAGTATCAATAATATTAAATCTATGTTTTTTGTTTTTATCTTTTGGGTCGGCATAAGTTGGAGTCCAAAAACATGTCACTGCAGCAGAAGTAATAGTAATACCACGCTCTCGCTCTTGTTCCATCCAGTCAGTAGTTGTCTCTCCATCATGCACTTCCCCTATTTTGTGCGAAACTCCAGTATAAAAAAGCACACGCTCTGTGGTGGTCGTCTTTCCAGCATCGATATGCGCAATAATTCCAATATTCCTAACTTTTTCTAAAGGATAATCTCGTTCCATACACAAATAAATTTAACTTAAGTAATAAAAAAGCGCCAAAGCGCTTTTTTAAATATATAACATAAAGTCTTTTTTTGCAAACCAAAAATCTATTTTTGTTCTTTTCGACTTTTCTCCTCTTCCCTCAGAACCTCTAATATTGTCTGCGCCCTTGCTCGTTCCATGCGAAGCTCCATGTCACTCATACTTTTTGCTTTTTCTCGAGTATCATACTCAATTTTAGCAAATTCCTCTTCCCTTGCTTGAATTTCTGGCGATTTATCTATCACCTCATTTCTTGCATGAGCCACAGCTTCCGCCCTTTTGATATCTTCAATTTTTTGTGATGGTCCTTCAAATCCCATATATTTTTATATTTATTAATAATAATCTTATAAGTGTACCCCCCCCCGAAGCACCTTGTCAACACAAAACACCCAAATTACATATATGCGCGATAGCGTAAATATGCAATCAACCAATCAGCACGGGAATTTTTATATATTATTCCCCTCCTCGCTATATGCTTTCGCCAATTTGAAAGTCTTCAAGTGGTCTTGCAACCCAATACCTTTTACATATTCCAAAAATTCCTTTGGCAAGGGTGATGGGCCAACCCACACGCTCCTTTGGATCATTATGTAATCAAAGTTTTTTAGCTGTCGACGAAACCAATCTCTTTCTTTCTTCTTTTCTTCAACGACATCATACATTAAAATTAAATTCTTCGGCGAATCTTTGTTGAATGGGGAAGAAAACGCTGTATGATAAAAATTTCGTTTTCTGTTATTTTTCTTGATGCGACTTTGATGATTAGTTTTTGAAACCGGCAGACCAAGAGCATTGACCCGCATTCCTTTATAGTTAGCCATTGGTTAATTATACCTTAATTACAGATATACGCTATAGCGTAAATGTGTATAAATAGTTTAGGTAATGTACTAGATAAAGGTACCTTTAACTAAGACATTGCCATAGTTTATTAACAAAAATAGCAAAAACACAAACGCACTACCAAGCGAAGTGAGCAAAAGCTTTGTTGGCCTCTGCCATTTTATGTGTGTCTTCTTTCTTTTTAATAGCCGCGCCTTCGTTTTTGGAAGCAGCAATTAATTCATCAGCGAGTTTTAAATGCATTGGGCGTCCTTTTCCTCCACGAGCTGCGTCTCTAATCCAGCGCATAGCGAGCGCAAGTTTGCGTTCCGGACGAACTTCAATAGGCACTTGATAGTTTGCTCCCCCGATACGCTTTGAACGGACTTCCGTTGAAGGACCTGCATTTCTTAAAGCTAAATCAAAAATTTCTAGTGGGTTTGGATTGCCCGTTTTTTCTTTTATCACATCAAAAGCAGCATACATTACTTTTCTAGCCGTTTCTTTCTTTCCAGACCACATGACATAGTTAATAAACTTCTCTAGTTTTTGAGAATTATAAACAAAATCTGGTCCTACTGTATTTCTATTTTTTACTTTTCTTCGCATAAAATATTAATTATTTATAGTGAGCTTGTCGAACTATTTTTTAGCTTCTTTTCTTGGCTTCTTATTTCCATAAAGCGATCTACTTTGTCGACGCTTTTCCACTCCTTGTGTATCTAAAACTCCACGCACGATGTGATATCGTACTCCGATCAAGTCTTTCACGCGTCCTCCGCGAAGCATAACAACAGAGTGTTCTTGCAAGTTGTGTCCTTCGCCAGGAATATAGGCAGTCACTTCCATACCATTGGTCAATCTTACTCTAGCTATTTTTCGGAGAGCGGAGTTTGGTTTTTTGGGAGTAGTGGTTGAAACTTTTGTACACACACCGCGCTTGAAAGGTGAGGGAAAAAATACTGGTCTGTTTTTCAGAACGTTAAAACCGCGAGCCAGAGCTACTGTCTTGTGCTTGGAGTGAACTTTCACCCTTTTTTTCTTAATTAATTGGTTAATTGTTGGCATCAAATTTGACCTATGAAATAAAATAGCCCAACAGGGCTACAGGAATAATATACTATTTAAAAAATTAAAAAGCAAGACCGGTAAATAAATGAAAAAGAAAAGTGAGGATTGGAGATAAATATTCAGAAAAAAAGACTATAAAAACAAGCAATAAAATTAAAGAGTATCGCTCATAGTTTAGAATAAAAGCAAAAGCAGATTCCGGTAAAAAAGAAAAAAGTATTTTTGAACCATCAAGTGGCGGAATCGGAACCAGATTAAAAATCCCCAAAGCCAAGTTCACAATCACAATGGCTGAGGTTATAAAATAAAAACTAGTAGGCAAAGCAAGGCCGGAAGAAACGCGAATAATTATTCCAAAAATAATTGCAATAAAAAAATTAGCCAGAACGCCAGCCGAAGCAACAGCGATTGTCCCCCATTTTTTATTGCTCAAATTATTTGGGTTATACGGCACAGGTTTTGCCCAACCGAATAAAAAACCGGCATTGGTCAACACTAGAACCGCCGGCAAAAGTATTGAACCAAATAAATCTAAATGTTTAAACGGGTTTAAAGTAAGACGTCCGGCATTTCTAGCAGTATCATCACCAAAATGTTCCGCCATAAAACCGTGAGAAACTTCGTGAATCACCACAGACATGATAAGAATAACTATATAAAATATCGCGTTGGTTGCGTCCATATAGACTTTATGATAGCATACAAAAGTTATGAAAAAAATCTGCGCAGTAACTAAAAAGGGTTCAATCGTCGGAGGCGGATATTCAAATCGCACCCGGGCTACTAAATTCAACCCAACCGGCAAAAAGAGAAAATATCCAAATCTTCAGAAAAAGAGACTTTTTGTGCCTGAATTAAATAAAACAGTCAATATAGAAATTTCTGCTCGTGGTATGCGTACCATGAAAAAACGAGGCACCTACGCCACCCTCCTCAAGTCTGGATTAATAAAAGCAAAATAAATAAAAAATCCGCCATTGGCGGGTTTTTTATTTTACGCTGGTACGAAGGTTAGAGCATTCCCTTTTTTACCAGAACGGCCGGTTCGGCCGATGCGGTGAACGTATGTGTCGTAGGTTTGAGGTACATCGTAATTGATGACGTGTGTCACGTCTGGGATATCGAGTCCGCGCGCGGCGACGTCTGTCGCAATCAAAATATTTATTTTATCTTTTTTGAATGAATCGAGAATGCGAATACGCTCACGGCTTCTTTTGTCGCCATGAATCGCGCCTACCTTAAATCCCATATGACCAAGTTCTTTTGCTAGCGTGTCTACGCTGTGTTTCATTTCACGAAAAATTAAAACTTTATCTGAACCGTCTTTTTTCAAAACTTCGTGCAGTTTTTCTATTTTTTCTGCTGTAGTCTTCACGCGAATAACGTCTTGGTCAATATTTTTTGCTGTCTCACCAGAAATTACAGAAATAAAAATCGGTTCTTTTAAATAATGTTCTGTTAGTTTCTTTATTTCCGGAGAAAGTGTCGCGGAAAAGAAAAGCGTTTGTCTTTCTTTTGATGTTTTACCAATGATATAAACCATATCGTCGCGGAAACCCATGTCGAGCATCCTGTCTGCTTCGTCTAATACCACGCTGTGACACGTAGACAAATCTATAACTTTTTTATCAATTAAATCACGCAATCTTCCAGGCGTGCCGATGATAAATGAAACTCCCATTTTTATTTCACGAATTTGTTTCATTATTGGGAGTCCTCCCACACAAGCCACTGAAAACATGCCAAAACCAAAAGCGAGATTTTTGAAATCACTTTCTATCTGAAGGGCAAGCTCACGCGTCGGCGCCATGATGAGAACTGTTTCTTTTTTATTTAGTCCTTTCGTTTTGTAAATTTTTTCTATGAGAGGAAGAAGAAATGCTGCAGTCTTCCCTGTCCCAGTATTCGCCATGCCGAAAACGTCATGTCCTTTCATGACTGGTGGAATAGCTTGGTCTTGAATCGGTCGCGGATTTTGATATCCAGCTCTTTCAATATTTTTATGAAGTTGCGCATTAAAAGAAAAATCGGCAAAAGTATGTTTCGCCACATATGGCTTTTCTTCTACGTGTGTTCCTTTTTTTATGAAACGAGAAAAATCTATACGCTCTCCGCGAGATCTTTTATTGCTACTACCAACTCTCTTAAAAGAATGTGGACGAGAATTATTAAATTTTCCCCCACCAAAGCGAGGTTTCGCCTTAAAAGAAGTATGACCTCCAAATTTCTTCGGATGAGCCGTTTTGTGTGTATACATAATGGGTCACTCCCAATATGTAACTAGATGAGAATGATATTAAAAGAGTAGCATTTCTGTCTTTATTTGTCAACGTTTCATTAATTTAGATAAAAAAGTTATACTAAAAATATGTCGAATGAGAATATAAAAAATCTTAAACATAGCCAAACGCAAATCAAGGGAGGCGGTAAAGTAATTGTGTTAGATACTGGGTCAGTCATCGGCCCCGAAGCGGCAGCCATGCTTCAGGCTTTGCATTCTAGGTCTGTGGGAGGATTGGAAAGTCATCTTCAAATACTTTCAGAAAAAGGACCAGATAATTTCATGAAAAATTTCTATGTCGGTTATGGACACAAATCCATCGGCGACTGCGGCACTGCTTCAATATTTATTGAAGGAGTATCAATGTTAGTAGCGAAAGCTATACAGGACTGGCCGTTATATTCCGGACAAGAATCTTCAACGAGATATATTGATTTTCAAACCCAACCATTTAAAAATCCGTTAGGTACAAAAGAAGGAGAAGAAATACTAGAAGCATATAGAAAATTTTACATCGAGGCGTTAGAGCCCACAAAAAAATATCTAAAAACGCAATTCCCTTTAGGCGAAGGAGAAAAAGAAATCATCTATGATAAAGCTATCAGCGCTAGGGCTTTTGATATATTAAGAGGGTTTTTACCAGCCGGATCAACAACAAATTTGGCTTGGCATACGAATTTAAGACAAGCGGCAGATAAAATAATGCTCCTTCGGCATCACCCGCTTCTAGAAGTGAAAAAAGTTGCAGAAGCAATAGAAGAGGCTTTGCGTTTATCCTTTCCAAACTCATTCGGTCATGAACGTCACGAAAATACGGAAAATTATAATCAGGAATGGATGGAAAATGATTATTACTACCATGACAAAAATTGTCCTGATTTTAAAATGGTTAATAATTCCATAAACACAGGACTGTTACCAAAAAAAGTTTTAGAAGAGAGGCCAATGAAAACAGAATTGCCGAAATACTTAGCCGAAGCTGGAACTTTGCAATTTGAATTTCTTCTTGATTTTGGATCATTCCGCGACATCCAAAGACATCGCGCTGTTATCCAACGCATGCCTCTTCTCACGGATGAAATTGGTTTTGAAGAATGGTATCTTCGAGAATTGCCGGAAGAGCTAAGAACTAAAGCTAAATTATTTCTAGAAAAACAAGAAGAGAAAATAAAAAAGTTAAATACTTCTAAAGAAGAAAAACAATATTATCTAGCCATGGGCTATAATATTTCAAATAGATTAACAGGTAATCTTCCCGCCTTGGTGTATCTGACAGAATTGAGAGCTACGAGGTTCGTGCACCCGACACTAAGAAAAAAAGCCAAAATGATGGCTGAAACTTTGGTTAAACTTTTTGGAAAATTCGGCTTAGTGATGCACTTAGACAAAGAGATAGATAGATTTGATATCAAAAGAGGAGAACACGATATTGTGTTGAAATAAAAAATAATTAAGAAAGTTTTTTAATTATTTCGTCTATTTGTTTATATAGATCTTCAAAGTTGCCACTGTTATCAATAGAATATTGGGCAGATTCCATTACTTTTGGAATTAAACTATCTGCTTCAGCTTTGTGATCTTTTAGAAATTGTTCATAGGTTTTTTTATCATCTCCCTCATTTTCGTTTCTTTTTATCATTCTCTCATATCTTATCTTAGAATCAGCATCAATCTTTATTAAAAAAAAGTTTGGAAGTTTAATCAAATGTTCGATATCAGTAGGTCGGCGCACGCCATCGATAACTACAATTTCAGCCTCGAGTTTTGATGCATCGTTAGCAATAATTTTTGCTAGTAGGTTTTCTCCAAAATTTGCCCTTAAAATAGTAGAAAGGTTCTGCATATTCTCTCGACTCACCGAAACAACAATTCTATCTAAAACATCACGTAAGGGGCTAGAAAATTTACAGTCTTTTGCTTTATAATTCTCTGCCAGATATTTTTTGACTGTCTCCTTTCCACTCGCCATGGAACCAACTAATCCCAAAATAATTTTTGCCATATTATTGATCTTTATAAGATTGAATTTCTTTATTTAAAACTTCACACTTTACCTTTGCTTCTTTAAATATTTCTTTACTTCTTCCTGCTGCATGATAATCCCTAAGTGAGACAACTCGTTTGATCCCGGCATTTACTATCGACTTGGCGCAAGTATAGCAAGGAAAAAATTTACAATACAAAGTTGCCCCATCAACAGATACACCTACTCGAGCAGCGTTAATAATAGCATTTAATTCAGCGTGCGAAGTGCGAATGCAGTGACGAGAAACAACATCACCTTCGGTGGTTACGGTATGCATTTCGTGACCAACCTCGCCACAGTGTTTAAGCCCAACGGGTGAACCAGCATACCCGCTAGCAAGAATTCTTTTGTCTCTAGTAATAATTGATCCCGCATAACCTCGATCACAAGTTCCTCGAGAGCCGATCAAGTCAGCCATTGTAATAAAATACTCATCCCAAGAAGGACGCTTATCTTTTGGTTTTTTAGTAGCCTTTTTCATCCCCTAAATATACTCCCAATAATACAAAAAGCCAACAAAATAAATTGTTGGCTTTTTGTTAAATATTTATTTTACTTCTACTCCTTACAGGAGCAGTACACCTTTTGGATATTTTGCTTCGATACCCTTGCAAAATACCTCAAAAGCTTCATCGAAGTAATTTATATTACTTCGATGCCCATAGACCGAGCAGAACCAGCGATAATATTGATTGCGCCTTCATCATCTTTTGCATTTAAATCAACCATTTTCTTTTTAGCGATTTCTAGTGCTTGAGCTTTGGTTATTTTGCCAACTTTCGTGGCAACATTTTTGCCTGAACCTTTTTCTACTCCAGCTGCTTTCAAAATAAGACCGGTCACCGGAGGGGTTTTTACAACGAAATCATAACTTCGATCTTCATAAACAGTAATCGAAACACCGACTTTATCCCCTGCCATTTTGGCAGTAGCCGCATTGAACTTAGTAACAAAATCTCCAATATTAATACCAGCTTGTCCCAAAGCAGGCCCTAGCGGTGGCGCAGGAGTAGCCTTCGCAGCTTGGATTTGTAATTTTATTTTTTTGGTTATCTTTTTTGCCATAACAATGTATAGACTAACTTATATTTTCTTAACTTGCAAGAAATCGAGTTCGACTGGTGTTTCCCGACCAAACATTGAAACAAGAACTTTTATTTTTCCTCTATCCTGATCCACGGAACTTATCTTGCCTTCAAGATCTTTAAACGGACCGTCATTAATCAGAACTGTCTCCCCGACTGCCATGTCAATATTGTGCTTGAGAGTACCGGCATCCATTTTTTTGAATAAATAATCAACTTCTTCTTTTTTAAGAGGAACAGGGTTTACGCCCGCACCAACGAAACCAGTCACTCGCGGAGTGTTGCGCACCACGTACCAGGAATCATCAGTAACTATCATATCCACCAATACATAGCCCGGGTAAATTTTTTCTTCCACTTCTACGCGCTTGCCAGCTTTAATTTTTATCTTTTTTTCAACGGGAACAATGACATTAAAAATTTTGTCGTTCATACCAAGAGAATCAATGCGCTGTTTTAAATTACGCAGAACAACGTTCTCGTATCCAGCGTAAGTATGTATTGCATACCAATTTCTAACTCCCAGTGTTTCTTGTTTCATTGTAAATTTAAGGGGTAATTATTTTCTGCAAACCTTGCGAAAAGATAAAATCAAAAATGCCCAAATAATATGAGATAACAACAGACAAAATAACAACAATTAACGTATAATACAAAGTCTGACTTTTGGTTGGCCAAATGACGTGTTTCAATTCTGTCTTTGTTTCCTTTAAATATTCAATAATTTTTGACATATACCTGTCCGCCTCTGGCGAATTTTATTTATTTTAAAAAAGCCCCCTTTCAAGGGCTCTTTTAATACTACTCTTTTTGCCTAAATAGTCAAATTATCTGATTTCGTAAGTAATCGTCACGTTTGAAGTAATTTTATTTTCTCCTGTTGGCAAAGTGGGTGCTGGGCTAGGAACACTCGTAACGCTATCCTTCATCATTGCTCCCTCGGCATACATTATTGGATAATTTCCATTTTCCGAAAAACCAACAATACGAACAAGGCGCACTCCGAGATCACGGGAAAGAGTTTTGGCCTTAACCTTGGCTTCATCTATGGCCATTTTACGAGCCTGTTCCTTTAGTTGCTCTTCCTTTTCAATTGAAAAATTCGGACCATTCATTTCAGAAATTCCTACTACTCCGATACCTTTTACAATTTCACCAGCTTTAGTAAGATCATGAATTTTTACCGAAACATATTCAGAAACTTCATAACCGATTATTTTGGGTGAATCTTCTCGACAAGGCATTCCGTATCCATAGCAAGGAATTCCATAATCATATTTTGGATAAGAATTATAACTTTCTGTTTTTATATCTTTTTTAGCCACATCATTTTTATCAAGAAAATTAAGTACCGCTGTTTCTTTAGTGGTAACTTTATCTTGCGCGTCTTTCATTACTACGGCATTTTCACGAATAGTAAAACTGATAGTAGCTAAATCTGGCGTCGCGCTGATTTCTCCCTTGCCATCAAAAGTCATCGTATTTGAAGCAGTCGCGCCTCCGCCGATAAATTTATAATTTTTTATTTCAGAAACTGTTTTAGTTGCAAAATACAAAGACAAAATAATTAATAACCCAAAACCCGCCTTTATTAAATAAGATTTTTCTTTATTTGATATTTCCATTTTTTTATTTAATTAATTTTTAAAAGTTCTACATCAAAAATAAGTGTTGCATTTGGTGGTATTGGTCCTTGTCCTCTTGCCCCATAACCATCCTCAGGTGATATCGTAAGAGTTTTCTTTTCACCAACTTTCATTCCAACAATTCCCTTGTCCCATCCAGCAATCACTTGCCCAGCTCCCAAAGTAAAGGTAAAAGGCTGTACATGCTCAAATTTTGGATCCACATTTGAGTCAAAAACCGTACCATCCTCTAATCTACCAGTATAATTCATCGCTACGGTATCTCCAGCTTTTGCTACTTCCACCACAATGTTATTACTATTCTCTGTTATCATATTTGTTTTACTACTTATGCTAATAAAAATTAAAACTCCCACTAAAACCAAACAAATCACAACAGCTAAAACGATATTCATATTTTTTTTCATATTTATATTATATTTACTTCCGGCACGAGTTGCAAGCCGAACCTCTCCAAGACAGAAGCGATTATCTGGTTCGCGAAATTTAGAATTTCCCCACCACTCGCTCCTCCATAATTTACCAAAACTAAAGCTTGATTTTCATGCACGCCAACATTGCCTACCCTCTTCCCCTTCCAGCCACATTGTTCAATGAGCCACCCAGCTGGGATTTTTATTATTCCATCTTCCTCAAAATATGGCATCGTTAGATAAACTTCCTGCAATTTTTTCATTTGCTCTTTATTGACAAAAACATTTTTAAAAAAACTTCCCGCATTACCCATAATTTTTGGGTCTGGTAATTTACTTTTTCGTATAGACATTACAGCGTCACTTACATCTTTTGAACTTTTAATTTCAATCCCATTTTTTTCTAAATATTCTTTCAAAATTTTATAAATTACATTTTTTCTCTCTTTTTTACTTAATTTTAAAGTTATCGATGAAATAAAATATTTATTTTTTAATTTATTTTTAAAAATACTATCTCGATAACCTAATTCGCATTCTTCTTTGCTAAAAAATTTTTTAACACCACTTCCAATTTCAAAAGCCTCAACGTTTTCTAAAACATCCTTAAGCTCAACGCCATAAGCCCCGATATTTTGTATTGGTGCTGCGCCAGCAGTGCCGGGGATAAATGATAAATTTTCAATACCCCAATATCCGCTATTTACTGCAAACATTACAAGATCATGCCAAAATTCTCCGCCCATTGAACGAACAAAAACATAATCTTTCCCGACCTCCGTCGGGACCCCGACTTTGGTCGGGGCTTCAATAATCTCTATGCCTTTTAACTTATTTAAAATAACAAAACCATCAAAATCTTTGACAAAAAGTACGTTACTTCCTCCGCCTAGAAATATTTTTTCGTTTTGTTTAAATTCCGGCAAATTAAAAAGTTCTATTAAATCTTTTTCAGAGTTTATTTCAGTAAAAAATAGAGCGCTCGCGTTGATGCCAAAAGTATTTAGTTTAGATAAATTATAATTTTGTAGAATTTCCATTACAAAATTTCCTTCTCTAGCATTCTTTCTATCTCCTCTTCACTAATCGGACGGAGCATTTTGTGCAATTCCGGGTCCTGGGATAAATCGATCCCCTGTTTTTCCAGAAGCAAAGCCATCATTTTTATAATCTTGGTAATTTCCTTTTGGGAAATAAGGTTGAGTTGCAAATGTGTTTCTTCCCGTAAATCATCTACCTTGGCAGTGCGATTTTGGGAGATAAGCACAAAAATTGCAAGAATAATCGCCTCGAGCGAAACCACTGTAGTTAAAAGATTAAAAGGGAAAGGATCAAAAGGGATTACTCCTTCTATATATTCCAAATTAATAATTAACCATAGAGCAAATAAGCCAACGTTGAAAAATAAAAAAGTGGTACTGCCAAATTTAGAAGTCATAAAATCTGCCAATCTTTCCATAAGCGTTCTTTTGGCATCCGCCTGCGCTTTTATGCTACGAAATATTTTTTTTCTTTGTTCTATATTTTCATTAAATAATGATTGCAAAAAGGAAATGTGATTTTGTGACATATTTTTTATATTAGATATTAGATTATTATTCCCTAAGTATAGCAAATTAATAATTTTAATTAAAATAAAGAAGCACTCGACCCGCCGAAACGAACCAAGTGCTAAAGGGTCTCAGAACCTAAGGGTCAAAGCCCAAAGATCCCAAGGATTAAGAATTTGGAGAGAACTCATGGCGGTTAACTCATCTCGCCGGCCTTGGACCCCTCGACAAACTTGAGAAGCTCGTCGAAGCCGTAATCGCTCCCCAGAAGATCTATGGGAGCATAACCCTTCAGGCCAGCCTGCCGGGTAAAAAAGAACTTCTCGAATCCACCCGCAGGAAGGACTGAAGAAACCTTGTCCAACAGCCTTGAATGCCTCTGGAGTTTCTTGAACATTTCTGGATCAACTTTCTTAATCCGTCTCCTTTCCCAACGGGAAATGGTACCACAAGAAACCCCAAGAAAGCGAGCAATTTGCTCTTGGCTAAAAGAGCCCTTTTCCCGCACTTGCCTAAGCAACCTAACCATCCTTGCAACGGTAGGCCTCTCGCTCTTCATGTCCTCCTCCTCTTTTTCAATAGGACACTTTTTCCAAAGAAGAATCTTGTGTATTTATATTACTAGTTTCTTAAAATGTCAACAGAACCATCTTTATGCAATTGAATAAGTTGGGACGGTTTGCAAAGAATCCTCCGAGGGTTCTCCTCGTGGGTAAATCACTCTATCCGAAACCGTAGTCGCGGATACTCTCGATGTATGGATACTGGTTTCGGCAGAAAGAAACCGTAATCTCTTTCATACTCGCCTACTGCCTGCTTTATTGTATCAAAATATAAAAGAAAAAGCCCCGCTTGCGCGAGGCCGATGGAAAACGAATCGAATGCAGGACTAAGGTCTAAGGTTCAAAAGAACCAACGACCTCAGTCCCAAGAACTTACTTGCGACGGAGCGCGGGGCTAAGCGAGTACCAGAAGTAGTCGAGCCAGTACCAGTCCAGCATGACCTGGCCACCGCTCTCGAAGAGATACGGAACGTTCTCGCCCTGGACGCCTCGCCATCCGAAGACAACCTTCCCGGCGAAGTGCTGTCGGAAGAAAACGATGCCCTTGGCCTCGATGGCCTCGAGTTCCGCCAGGTCGGCGCAACTAGCGAGCAAGCCGGTCTTGGTCAGATGCCTGAGAATCACATGACCCCGCACGTAAGCACACCTCTGGCCCTCGTGAAGCCAGAGTTCAGTGCGACCATCAACGATGGCCGCCACGAT
>Ga0209211_10007175_pt1 | contig 15747 bp, 12 predicted proteins | sample RifGroA2_FD_183992 | JGI IMG/M metagenome (GOLD analysis project Ga0209211, IMG submission 183992) | Groundwater microbial communities from Rifle, Colorado, USA - Groundwater A2 (SPAdes) (version 2) | ecosystem: Environmental > Aquatic > Deep subsurface > Groundwater | place: Rifle, Colorado... | reverse complement strand
ATAATTCTGATAAAATTTTTAAACTTTCTAACAACGAAGGGGAAAATATAGATTTAAATTTTGAAACCATTAGTATCTCCCGTGAGGTATTTCCGGATGGCTTGAATAAATATATTTTAAATGGCACAGAGGTTAGGTTGAAGGATATTCACAATCTTTTAGCGTCAGTGAATATTGGTTCTTCAGGACATCATATTATTTCGCAAGGTGAAGCTGATAGGATTCTAAATACAAGCCCAAGAGACAGAAAAGAAATGGTCGAAGATGCGTTGGGATTGAAAATTTACCAATACAAAATCAAAGAATCTGAAAGAAAATTAGAGAGAACAGAAAACAATCTGAAAGAGGTGGCGATGTTGCGCAGAGAGAATGCTCCGCACTTTAATTTTTTAAAGAAACAAGTAGAAAAGTTTGAGAAAGCAAAAGAAATGCAGGTAGAACTTCTAGCTCTTTATAGAGAATATTTAAAAAAAGAGAGTATTTATTTAGATAAAGAGAAGAAAAATTTATCTGCTGAAAAAAATAAAATTAGCACTGAGCTTAAAGATGTGGCAGATAAAATTTCTAGTACCGAAGAAGGGAATTCTGCAAGAGGTAATAAAAAAATAGAAGAGCTTCGGGCGATTGAGAAAAAAATCAATGAAATCCGTGGATTAGAAAGCGAGATTGAACGCAAATTGGGCAGAATAGAGGGAATGATAGAAGTAAAACAAAATAGAGTTAAAATTGCGGGCCGATGTCCTACCTGCGGTAGAGAGTTAGGAGAGATTGGAGCGGAACAGATGGCAAATAGAGAAAATAATGAGAAAGAATTAGCTGAATTGAAAAATTCACAGGCTGAAATTCTGATTCAGATAAAAAGAATACAAGAGGAGAAGACAAAACTTTTGAAATCAGTTGAAATTTTCAAACAAGAAATAAATCAAGAGATAGAAGCCCTGCGTGATTTAGAGAGAGAAAAATTTACTTGGAAAGTAAGGCAACAAGAATTGTCTTCAGCGTTAGAACTTGTCAATATAAAAGAAGGGAGTTTGGATGTTAGGAATGAGACTTTTGAAAGTGAGATCAAGGAGGGAATAGCTCTTATTGGACAAGAAATTTTATCTTATGAAGATTTTAAAATTACAGAAGAGCAAGCAAATATTCATCTACAAGAAGAACAAAAGAAAAAAATTGAGCGGATAAAAATAAAATTAGAAGATGCAGGGATGGGTAATGGAGCAGAAATTATAAAAGAATTTAATGAAGTTTCAGAAAGAGACAGTTTTTTGATAAAAGAGATAGAAGATTTAACTAAAAGCATGGAGTATTTACAAAAACTTATTGTAGATTTAAAAGAGAAAATAGATATAGAGTTTAAAGAAGGTATTAAAAAAATAAATACAGAGTTCCAGAAATTTTTCTCTCTTATGTTTGGCGGAGGAACCGGAGTATTGTCTATCATCGTTGAAAATAAAAAGAAGAAAAATATTCCTGAAGAATTGGAAGGAGAAATTGAAATAGAAGAGGAGGAAGAAATTATTCTAGAACAAGGAATAGAAATAAATGTTTCTTTACCTCATAAAAAAGTTAAAGAGCTGCATGCTCTTTCTGGTGGGGAGAGATCACTTACGTCTATTGCTCTTCTCTTTGCCATGTCCCAAGTAAATCCTCCACCATTTCTGGTGCTGGATGAGACTGATGCCGCTCTCGATGAATCAAATTCTCGCAAATATGGCGATATGTTAGAAAAACTCTCCAAACATTCTCAGCTTATTGTTGTTACTCATAATCGTGAGACGATGTCCCGTGCCGGGTTGCTCTATGGAGTTACAATAGGTTCAAATGATACTTCTAAACTTCTTTCTGTCAAGTTTGAAGAAGCGACACAAATTGCGAAGTAAATTTTACTTGCTCTTCTTTCTCCTTTATTATTTCATTATTTGGTTCTTTGATTTTAGGTATTATAATTTTTTCTTCTACTGAGGAAAATAAGACAGGAAAGAACAAGGTGACAACAATGAAAGATAGATAGAAGAACTTTTTCATATTAGAATATAATCTATTGTTTTTCTTTCTAAATCAACTCCTTTCACTTTTACTTTTACACGATCACCCAATCGGTATGTTTTCCCCGACGCTTTCGGTCGGAGTCCCGACCCCGAAGGGCGTCGGGATTGTCCAACTAATTCTAATTTTTTTTCATTAAAAACATAAAAGTCGTCTTTCATGTCTCGCACCCGTACTAGGCCTTCACATTTTGTTTCCATTTCTTCTACATAAATACCCCATTCAGTAATTCCGCTTATAATTCCTTCAAAATTTTCACCTAGACGCTTACTCATATATTCCACTTGTTTGTATTTTATCGAAGCTCGTTCTGCATCCGAAGCGTGTTTTTCTTGTTCCGATGAAATTTTCGCAATTTTTTCATATTCAAACAATCTTTCTTTTCCAACTTTTTTATTTGCAAGATAGGTGCTGAGTAGTCTATGCACTATGATATCTGGATATCTTCTAATGGGGGAAGTAAAGTGAGTGTAATAAGGAAAAGCCAGTCCATAATGTCCAATATTTTTGGTGGAGTAAACTGCTTTAGCCATAGATCTTATGATTGCCCGATGGACAGTATTTTCTTCACTTTTTCCTTCTAATTTTTTTAGAAGATTGTTTATTTTATAACTAGGAATAATTCCGTCTCGGAGTATTATTTTATGCCCCAAACTTCGAAGAAAGAATGCCAAATTTTCCATTTTTTCTTTGCTTGGTAAATCATGTACACGATAAATAGACACACTCTCATTTTGTTTTTGATTTTTCCCCCCTTGTATTTTTTTAGGTGAAAGTATTTCCGCCACTTTTTTATTAGCTAAAAGCATAAATTCTTCAATTAATCTATTTGAATCACCCCGTTCTTTTGTTATTACTTTTAGAGGTGTTCCATCTTTAGCTAGAATAAATTTTACTTCTTCTTGGTCAAGCGATATAGCGCCTTGAGAAAATCTTTCTTCTGTCAATTTTTTTGCTAAATTATTTAAAATAGATAATTCTTTATGCAATGGAGCGTCAGCTTTTTTGATTGATTTCTCTGCTTCTTCGTAAGTGAATCTCTTTTGAGAATGGATGATTGTACGTCCGAACCATTCATTTTTTACTTCAGCATTTTTATCTATAATAAAAACTGCGCTCATTGTGAGTCTGTCTTTGTTTGGCAACAAACTACACAAATCGTTTGAAAGTTCTTCCGGAAGCATAGGGATTGTTCTATCTACTAAATAAACTGATGTTCCGCGCGCGCGCGCCTCAAGATCAAGTTGACTACCAATTTTTACATAATGTGAAACGTCCGCAATATGGATACCTATTTCGTATTCATCTTTACCCAATTCTTGAAAAGAAATTGCATCGTCAAAATCTTTTGCATCTTCTGGGTCAATGGTAAAGGTTAGGATTTTCCTAAAATCACGGCGTCCTTCATAATCATTTTCTTTAATACCCTTCATTTTTATTTCTCTTGCTTCAGCTTCTACTTTTTGTGGTAATTTTGAGTCAAAACCTTTTTCTATTGCGATTGCCTGCATTTCGGTATCATTATCTCCTGGCTGGCCTAAAATTTTAATTACACGTCCTTCTGGCGCTTTGCTGGGATCTATCCAAGAGACTATCTCCACAAAAACTTTTTGTCCACTCTTTGCTGAATTTAATGCTTCTTTCGGTATCAAAATATCTGTATACATTTTTATATCATCTGGTTTTAAGAAAAATACCTTACCCCCAGCCCCTCTCCTGAGAGGAGAAGGGAGATTTGGGGTGGGACCCAAATCTCGAAGGTCGGGTGAGGTTTCTAAAACTCCAACAAAACGCATTTTTGCGCGTGAGATTATTTTTAATACTTCTGCTGTTTGCCTTGCCCCGCCGTGGCGGAATGAATCCCTACCTTTAGAGTGAAGAATTATTTCTACCAGATCTCCATGTAGGGCGGTATTTAAATGCTTGAAATCGATTTCCAAGTCTGGCTGTTTGTTTTTACCTGTCTCAATTGCAACATACCCTGTGCCTTTCGAAGAGATAGAGATAATGCCCTCGGCCGTAGCCCTATGGGCGAGGCCTTGTAATTTTTTCCGCTGTTTATTTGTCTGGTTTTTCACCTAATAAATATAGCACAGTTTACCATGTTTGCCTTTTTTATAATTTGTGTTAAGCTCTATCTATGTTAAAAATAAGACTGCAGAGAATAGGCAGAAAGAATGACCCGGCTTTTCGAGTTGTTTTAACTGATTCTAAAAATAGTACAAAGAGCGGAAGATTTTTAGAGATACTTGGTACTTATGATCCAAAAGTAGCAGATAAAAAAAATAGGACAAATTTTATTGATGATCGTATAAAGTATTGGCTTTCCAAGGGAGCAAAACTTTCCGATACAATGCACAATTTTTTAGTGCATAATAAGGTTATAGAGGGTAAGAAAATAAATGTGTTGCCAAAGAAAAGACCAACAGTTAAAAGGAAAGAGTTGAAAGCAAAAAAATAACCCTGAACCAAAGCAAGCTTGCTTGATAAGGGGTAAGTTTTGTATAATTACTGTAAGCAGTTTCGGTCGTACACTGCCAAACAAATTAAGAATTAAAATATAAATTCAGAAAACACATATGGAAGACTCAGACAAGGTATTTTTGGAGTATATAGTGAAAGCTCTGGTTGATAATCCAAACGATGTAAAGATTGATCGGACAGTAGATGAGATGGGGGTGCTTATTAGTCTTACGGTGAATCCTGCCGATATGGGTAAAATTATTGGAAGAATGGGAAACACAGCTAAAGCTATCCGGACCCTACTCAGGATTATTGGTATGAAGAATAATGCTCGGGTAAATTTGAAAATCAATGAACCAGAAGGAAGTACTAGACCAGAAAGAACTGAACAATCAAAAACTCCTTCTCCGTTAAAGACTGTTGATCAAGCGATGGAAGACTTGAAAGGAATATAAACAAAATCCCCTCAAACGAGGGGATTTTGTTAGGTTTATAAAATATGAATTTTCATGTAATTACAATTTTCCCGGAGATGTTTGATTCTTACTTAAAAGAATCTATTGTTGGGCGAGCAATAAAGAATAAACTTATTTCAATAAAATTCTATAATCCAAGGGATTTCATAAAAGCGCCTCAAAATAATTATAAGCCAGTAGATGATCGTCCCTATGGAGGTGGACCAGGTATGGTGATGAAAGCCGAGCCACTGCTTAAAGCAGTGGCGAAGGTCCTGAACGCAGTGAAGGGCAAAAATAAAAAGTTGAAAATTATTTTATTTTCAACTAGTGGCAAAAAATTTGCAACAGAATATGCAAAAAAGTCTGTACAGGAATATACAGATATTATTTTAATATCAGGCCGATATGAAGGAATAGATGCTCGAGTTCAAAAAATTTTAAAAGCACAGGAAATTTCAATCGGGGATTATGTATTGACTGGAGGGGAACTTCCGGCAATGGTTTTGATCGATTCAATTTCTCGCCAAATTCCAGGGGTTTTGGGTAAATATGAGTCACTGGAAGAAGAAAGAATTTCCAGTAGTGAAGTTTATACGCGTCCCGAAATTTTAAAATATAAAGGAAAAAAATATAAAGTCCCGAAAGTTCTGCTTTCTGGAAATCATGCTAAGATAGACGAGTGGAAGAAGAGGAAATAGAGGTATATAATTGTTATTATATGAAAAATACACAAAAAGGTTTTGCAGGGCTTATCCTTCTTGTTATTGTTGGAATTGTGGTGGTTGGAAGTGGGGTTTTTATCTATTCGAAAAGCAAAGAAATTAATCCGTCTACTCCCTTCATAAATGATGCGCAAAAAGAAATAAATTCAGCCGAAAGTCTTTTTCCGGAAGTTTTTGGTGATTACACGCTATATATTTCAAACCTCAAAAAAGTACAGATTGACGAAGAATGTAGAAATGTAGAGGATAGCTCCGATCTAAAATCTACCGGAATTACAGGAGAAGTATGTATTAAAACATTCATTGGTCAATATCGAAAAACAAGTGAGAATAAAGTTGTTTTCGTCCATTTAAATAAAGTTATCTCAGGAAAGGATATTTACGAGTTGATTTTTAATAAAATGTCGAAGAAAGATGTGCTCGGGAAATATTCAATTTTTCGCATTGAACAGCACGAATTAGCATGGGTTCCATTTTCTTCATTTGATTTTATTTTTACCCAAGAAGGAATATGGACGACCGATAGTGATGGTGGGGAAAGTATGAGTTACAAGCAAAAGGCAACGGGTAGTAATCCTATAACACAATATTTCATAAATAAATATCCGCCCGCAACACTTGTTGTCCCCGCTCCCGTACCTGTCTCGAAAAAATCTTCAGTCATACCTCCCACAATCCCTTCGTTCGAAACCGATCCTTCCAATCATCGTGCCCTCATTAATGAAAATTTTAAGGAACTTCAGAATGTATTGGTGGATCTCGACAAGGATGGTGTTAAGGAGCTCTTTATTCTTTCTTATGTTCCAATTCCAGGTTCTGAGGATTTGGCAAAAATTGGAAATGGTGTTTATAAGAAAATCTCATCCGGCTGGACACGTATTTTTTATAGTGATAGCTTATATAGCAACCCCGAAAAGTATCCTGAAAACATTTCGGTATATGTGACTAAAAAAGACGGTTTTGATCAGCTCATGATGCGACTCACAATAAAGGATGCACAGGGAAATAGCAAGACTAACGATGTTCCTCTTACCTATAAAGATAATTATTTACATGGTATTTAATAGTAATTGATACAAACGATTAGGAAAGATTTAGTAAAAGGGTTTTAACTTTACATAAGAAATCCGCATATGCTAGAATATTAGATATATGAAGAAAGATGGGTATATAGAAAGACTAAAGGATTTTTTAAATTCTGGTACGACTGAAGCAAAAATTGCTACAGTAGCTCTTTGCGTGTTGGCTGTGGCGTCGATACCCGTACTTGTGATGGGCGCTGCGGTTATGGGTAACTCTGTGCAGGTATTTAAAATGTTTGAAGGTTCCAAGAAATATTCTAAAAAGCAGATCAGTAGCGTAATGGATAGTATTAAACGTCAAAAACTTATCGAATACGTTTCTGACAAGCATGGAAAAACAATAGTAAAAATTACTAAAAAAGGAGAAAGTAGATTGAGGGCGTTTGACATTGAACTTATGAAAATTAAAAAGCCGAAGAAATGGGATGGGAAATGGAGATTAGTGATGTTTGATATTCCGATGAGATTTACGAAGGGGAGAGAAGCGCTACGCTTTCATTTGAAAGAACTAAATTTTTTTCAATTTCAAAAATCTGCTTGGATTTATCCTTATCCCTGTGAAGATGAAATAATATTCATTACTGATTTTTTTGGAGTTGGGAAGTATGTAGAGATTTTAACGGTAGAGATTATCATAAGAGATAATAAATTAAAGAAATATTTTCATTTGTCTTGATTTATCCTCTATCTGAAATTCTAGCATATGCGGAAAAGTTAGATATTAAATTAATAAGGCATAAAGAAAACTTTTAAATTTTTCACAATCCCCAGTTTGCATTTGACAAAAAAAGCAAAATAGAGTAGGGTAGTGGAGATTCATTGATTGAGTACTGGATGGAATCCTGTGTCAGATAAGTGTTTGATTATAAGGGTTTTAACTTAATCATCTCTAAATAAATTTAAAGAAGCTAAAGAAATTGCCTCTTCGGCAATCCGCCGTGAAGGCGGAAGCATTTGAAAAAGTAATTTCTTTGGGATTTTTTATTTTTATTTGGACTAAATAAATATGCATACGATAACTAAGCGTCCGAAGAAATATTTTTCAAGATACAAAAAACCTCTAGTAGAATTTCCAAATTTAATCGAGGCTCAGCTCAAGAGTTTTAAATGGTTGATTGAACAGGGGATTGGTGAAATTTTCAAGGAATTTTCTCCCATTAGTGATTACTCTACAAAAAAGTTTCAACTTGAATTTACATCTTTTTCACTTAGTGAATGTAAATATGATGAGAGTAACGCCAAAATAAATAAACTCTCATATCAAGGGCTTTTAAAGGCGCGAGTAAAATTAACTAATAAGATTTTGGGTACGGTGAAGGAACAAGAAGTTTTTATGTCCGAGCTTCCTTTAATGACTCCTCATGGGACTTTTATTATAAATGGCGTAGAACGTGTTATTGTGCCACAACTGGCAAGAAGTTTTGGAGTTTTTTTTACTGAATCTGAAAGTAAGGGTAATAGATATTTTGGCGCTAAGATTATTCCTGCTCGTGGAGTTTGGATTGAGATAGAATCTGAAGCGGATGGAGCAATTTATATAAGGATAGATAAAAAGAGAAAATTCCCGGCTACGGCCCTTTTGCGAGCTATGGGTTATGAGACTAATGAAGCCATTTTGAAGGCATTTAGTGATTTAGCGATCAAAACACCCAGCGCGCTTAGTGGAATAACTACTAAATTAGTTGAAACGACGATCAAAACTTGTTTGGTAAAAGATGGAATCGATAAGAGTTTAAATGATTCATATATTGAAATTTATAAACGCCTGAGGGATGGTGACATGGCAACTGCGGACAATGCTAAAGAGTTTATTAATTCTTTGTTTACCGCGGAGAGGTATGATCTTTCTCCGGTTGGTCGTTTTAGATTTAATCAACGTTTTAGCAAACCCATGGATGAGGTGGCCTTAGCGAAGAGAACTATTTCCAAAGAAGATTTAGTAACGGTGGTTATGAATATTATTGTTCTAAACAATACCCCTCTGGCTGAATCTGATGATATAGACCATTTAGGCCAGAGACGGGTAAGATTTGTTGGTGAAATACTTCAACAAAAGGTACGTACAGGAATGATGCAAATCAAGAGAAATATTCAAGATAGAATGTCTATTATCGATGTTGATACCGCAATGCCTATAGCGATAATTAATCAACGTCCACTTCAAGCTCGCATCAAAGAATTTTTCACTACGAATCAGCTTTCGCAATTTATGAATCAGGAAAATGTGCTTGCGGAAACCGAACACATCCGACTTCTCTCTGCTCTTGGTCCGGGAGGCCTTACACGAGAACGCGCAGGGCTCGAAGTGCGCGATGTGCACCCTTCGCACTACGGCAGAGTGTGTCCTATTCATACTCCAGAAGGTCCGAATATCGGACTTATCTTGCATCTTTCTACTTATGCAAAAATAAATGATTTTGGAATTATCGAAACTCCTTATATCAAAGTCAAAAACGGAAAGATCACCGGTGAGATGGTATATCTAAACGCTCTCGAAGAAGAAAAGTACAACATTGCCCATGCCGGAATTCTTTATGATGAAAACGGAAAAATAACTGAAGAGAAAGTAGAGGCTAGAATTAAGACAGAGCCGGGCGCAATCTCTCGTGATGAAATTGACTTTATTGATGTTTCGACCAATCAAGCTTTCTCTATTGCTACCTCAATGATTCCATTTCTAGAACACAATAATGCAAACAGAGCATTGATGGGATCTAATATGCAGAAACAGGCTGTACCTTGCGTATTGCCTGAAGCGCCGCTTGTTGCCACAGGGGTTGAAGAATTGGCAGCGCGGGATTCGGGTAGATTAATTATCGCCGAAGAAGAGGGTGTTGTTTCTTATTTAGATGCAAAAAAAATAACCGTTAAAGGAAGTGGCAAGTCTTCTTCGGAAAAAACCTACAACCTTGTTAATTTTATGAGAAATAATAACTTTGCCGTATTTCATCAGCGTCCCTTGGTTAATGTTGGTGACAAAATAAAGAAAGGCGATGTGTTGGCAGATACTAGTAGTACGGTCGGTGGACAAATTTCGTTAGGGCAGAATATTTTTGTGGCCTTCTTGTCTTGGTCTGGCTCAACTTACGAAGATGCCATAATTGTTTCTGAGCGTCTAGTAAAAAAGAGTAAATTCACTTCAGTTTATGTTGAGGAATTTACTTGTATAGTTCGAGATACAAAACTTGGTCCTGAAATTACTACTCGTGATATACCAAATGTTGGAGAATTTAAACTTAAAGATTTGGATGAAGATGGCATTGTTCGGATTGGAGCGGAAGTTAGAGAGAATGATATTTTAGTTGGCAAGATTACTCCTAAAGGTGAAACTGAACTTACTCCAGAAGAGCGATTATTGCGTTCGATTTTTGCTGAAAAAGCGCGGGATGTTAAGGATACGTCATTACGAGTAGAACATGGCAAGCGCGGACGGATTATTGGTATTAAAATTTTTTCCCGTGATTTGGGGCACACCCTTGAAGCAGGGATTATTAAAAAAATTGTCATTGAAGTTGCGCAAATCCGCAATATTTCCGTTGGCGATAAACTTTCCGGCCGACATGGAAATAAGGGAGTCATTTCAACAATTTTACCAGAAGAAGATATGCCTTATATGGCAGATGGCACACCAGTTGATATTATCCTTTCACCTCTCGGTGTTCCTTCGCGTATGAACTTGGGACAAATTTTAGAAATGCATCTTGGTATGGCAGCGAACAGCCTTGGTTATCAGGCGATTGTTCCGCCATTTTTAGGAGCTAAACATGAAGAAATAAAGGAAGAATTGGTAAAAGCAGGATTGCCAGAATCTGGAAAACTAAAACTTTTTGATGGACGTACAGGAGAGGCTTTTGAACAAGATGTGGCTGTTGGTTATATGTATATGTTAAAGCTTCATCATATGGTGGAGGATAAAATTCATATGCGTTCAATTGGACCTTATTCTCTCATTACTCAACAACCTTTAGGTGGAAAAGCTCAGGGTGGAGGACAGAGATTTGGAGAAATGGAAGTTTGGGCGTTAGAAGGTTACGGCGCGGCTTATACCTTGCGCGAAATGCTTACTATTAAATCCGATGACATACTGGGGCGATCAGCAACGTTTGATTCTATTATTAAGAATGAAACAATTCGACCACCAAATTCTCCGGCTTCGTTTAATGTCCTCTTAAATTATTTAAGAGGGTTGGCGCTTGATGTGAATCTTAAAAAAGGGGTAGATAAAGAATAGGCCTTGACATTATCAATCAAAAGTATATACTTTAGATATTATAAAATATATAACAAAAAATACCATGCAAACAATGTTAAGTATAAAAATAGATAAAAGATTAAAAGAAAAAGCCCATGAAGTAGCTCATACTCTTGGGGTATCTTTGAATGCGGTTATTAATCAGAATATTAAGGAGTTTATAGATGTGCGACAAGTAACTTTTACTGATCATCCTATGCCAAACAAAAAAACTCAGAAACTTTTAGATCGTCTTCTTGCTGATTCGAAAGCAAATAGAAATTTTGTAGGACCATTTAATACGGCAGAAGAAATGATTAAGAGTCTTAATTCCTAATATTATTATATGCAAGTTGATTTCCATAAACAATTTAGGAAGCAATATAAAAAATTACCTACGAAAATAAAAGACAAGTTTAATGAACGATTAATTATTTTTAAAGATAATCCACTTATTCCAGAATTAAACAATCATGCATTACACGGTAAATATGAAAAATGTAGAAGCATTAATATAACAGGGGATATTCGAGCAATATATGAAATTAGAGAAAACGGAGTTAGGTTTCTCGATATTGATACCCATAGTAACCTTTATAAATAGTTATTAAAAATTTAACCAAAAAATATGAAAAATTTAAATAAAAATCCACTTGCATGGTTTATATTAAGCACAATAATTGGCTATATCGCTATAATCAATGGAGATTTTGAATCTATGGTTCTTATATTTTTTGCAATCATCCTATCAAAACAAATTGAATTAATTAATGTTAATAAAGAAAAATAATTATGAAAACTTTAAACACAACTGAATTTGATTCGATCGCGCTACGACTCGCTTCTCCCGAGCAGATCAAAGAATGGTCTTTTGGAGAAGTTACCAAACCGGAAACAATAAATTATCGTACTGGCAGGAGCGAGCGTGGGGGTCTGTTTGACGAGAAAATATTCGGACCGGAAAAAGATTATGAATGTTATTGCGGTAAATACAGAAGAATTCGTTATAAAGACATTATTTGTGAAAAATGTGGAGTGGAAGTTACTCGTTCTATAGTGCGCAGGGAGAGAATGGGGCATATTGAGCTTTCCACTCCTGTTTCGCATATTTGGTTTTTACGTGGAGTACCATCTCGGATGAGTATTTTGCTCAATATCTCTGTTTCTGATCTTGAAAAAGTAATATATTTTGCTGGGTATATAATTACTAAAGTTCATGAAGAAGAAAAAGAGTCTGTTGTTACGAATTTAGATAGAGAATATAAAGCTAAATTAAAAAATGCGGCCAATGATGACATTCGAGAAAAATTGAAAAATCTACTTTCTATTACTAAAAAAGAGATTGGAGAAATTTATGAAGGAAAAGTTTTGAATGAAATTTCTTTTCACCACTATTCTTTAAAGTACGGAATTTGTTTTGAAGCAAATATCGGAGCTGAAGCTATTTACTCTATTTTTAAGAATTTAGATCTGAATAAATTAAAAGCGCATACTGAAAAGATGATTGGGAAAGCAAGTGTGGCGGAAAAAGAGAAACTGCAAAAAAGACTTTCTCTGATTCGCGCCATGATTCATGCTGGAATTCGACCTGAATGGATGTTTCTGACTGTTATTCCAGTTATTCCGCCAGTGCTTCGTCCGATGGTGGCACTCGATGGGGGAAGACATGCAACTAGTGACTTAAATGATCTCTATCGTCGAGTGATCAATAGAAATAATCGTTTGAAAAAGTTAAAAGAAATTAATGCTCCGGATGTAATATTGCGAAACGAAAAAAGAATTATTCAGGAAGCAGTTGACGCGCTGATCGATAATTCAATTGCCAAACAAAATGATTCGGCGGCAATGAGTCAGTCTCAGAAACGTCCTCTAAAATCTCTATCAGACAATTTGAAATCAAAACAAGGTCTTTTCCGTCAAAATTTACTGGGAAAAAGAGTTGATTATTCAGGACGTTCGGTCATTGTTGTTGGTCCGGAGCTTAAACTTAATCAATGTGGATTACCAAAACACATGGCGTTGGAACTTTTTAGACCATTTGTAATTTCTAAAATTTTGCAAGCAGAATTGGCCTTCAATATCCGTGGAGCGAATAAACTTATCGAAGAACGCACTCCCGATGTTTGGGCAATGTTAGAAGAGGTTATTGCTGGAAAGTATGTTCTTTTAAACCGCGCGCCGACTCTGCATCGTTTAGGTATTCAAGCTTTCAATCCAGTTTTAATTGAAGGGAATGCTATCCAAGTTCATCCTCTTGTTTGTCAAGCTTTTAACGCTGACTTTGATGGAGACCAAATGGCAGTTTATGTTCCATTACTTGAAGAAGCGCAATGGGAGGCAAAAGAATTAATGGCGGCAAATAAAAATTTACTTAAACCACAAAATGGAGATCCAATAGTGCATCCTCGGATGGATATGGTGTTGGGGAGTTATTGGATGACGAAAATGGTTGATGGAGAAAAAGGCGAGGGTAAATATTTTTCAAGTCCTAATACTGCGATTACCGCATATAATTATGGAATCGTATCTTTGCGCGCCAAGATAAAAGTTCTGGCAAATGATAAGCAGAAATATAGAAAATTTAATAGAGGAATTTTTGACACTTCTGTTGGAAAACTTCTTTTCAATAATATTTTACCAAATGATTTTTCTTATGTGAACGATGAAATGACTCAAGATAGATTGTCTATGCTTTTAGATGGACTGATTGTTCACTCAGGAGTGGACAATACTCCAGCGATTTTAGATAAAATTAAAGCGTTTGGTTTTAAATACTCTACAATTTCTGGTATTACTTGGGGTTTGGATAACGTTTCTGTGTCTTCTGAAAAACCTAAAATTATAGCTCAAGGTAAAAAATTGGAAGAAGAAATAATAGCACAGTGGCGAGAAGGTCTTTTGTCTGAAGAAGAAAAATATCAAAAGATTATTGAAATTTGGACGCATACAAAGAAAGACTTGGAGAAAGTTTTACCGAAAACACTTGATAAGCATAGTTCCACTTATGACTTATTTACTTCGAAGGCTAGAGGCACAATGAGTTCTTTGATGCAAATGACTGGAATGATTGGGCTTATTCAAAATAACCAAGGTAAGACTCTAGAATTTCCCATTATTCCTTGTTACCAAGAAGGGCTTTCTCCAATTGAGTATTTCGTGATTACTCACGGCGCTCGTAAAGGCGCTTCAGATACCGCATTAAACACTGCGAAAGCGGGATATTTGACTCGAAGATTAGTTGATGTAGCTCAGGATGTAGTTATTACTGAAGTGGATTGTGGTACTAAAGAAGGGAGAATGGTTACTAAAGAGGATATTTCTGGAATTGAGATTCCGCTTTCAAAAAATATTCGTGGACGGGTACTTGCAAGTGATTTAAAAAACAAAAATGGTAAGGTAGTTTACAAGAAAGGGTTTTTAATTACCAAAGAAGAGGCTTGCAATATTGAGGGAGAGGGTTTTACGGAAGTTTTTGTTCGTTCTCCTTTAACTTGTCGGACTGTGCATGGTCTTTGTGTCAATTGTTATGGACTTGATTTAGGACGAAATCATCTAGTGGAGCTTGGTGAAGCGGTTGGGATTATTGCGGCCCAGGCCATTGGAGAACCGGGTACTCAACTTACGCTTCGTACATTTCATGCTGGAGGTGTCGCTGGGACTGACATTACTACGGGGTTGCCACGGGTTGAAGAAATATTTGAAAAAAGAATCCCTAAAAATCCAGCAATTATTTCTGAAACTAATGGAGAAGTAATTGAAATAAAAGCAAAAGATGAAAAATCTATTCGCAATTCTAATAATATGGCTACTGCCGGTGGGGAAAAAATTATTAAAGTGCTTTCAGATTTAGAGGGAGGCGAGACGGGAAAGAAAAATGAAATAGAATACGCAGTGGCTTTTCACAGAATGCCAATAGTGAAAGTGGGTGATCGTGTTAAAAAAGGAGATCTTTTGACTGATGGATCAGCCGATATTGCTGAAATGTTTAAATTTGGCAATAAGGAATTAGTCGAAAAGTATATAATTCGAGAAATAAATAAAGTTTATGAACTGCAAAGCGCTTCAATTTCCAGAAAGCATACAGAAATAATTATTCGTCAGATGTTTTCGCGCCGAAAAATAAAAGATGCGGGAGAAACAAATTTTTCTATTGGCGATATTGTTGAAAATACGGCCTTTATAGAAGAAAATCAGAGAGTTGGATCGGAAAAGGGAGCAAAAGCAGAAACTGTCGTGCTTGGTATTACGGAAGTTTCGCTTCGTACCAAGAGTTGGCTCTCGGCTGCTTCATTCCAAAACACGAACCGTGTGCTTATCGAAAACGCGGTCAAAGGTGGTGTGGACTCTCTCCGAGGTCTGAAAGAGAATGTTATAATCGGTAGATTAATCCCTGCGGGAACTGGGTTCAAAAGTAAAATTAAGGCAATAGTGGAGAAATAAATTATTAGGTTATAATTAAGGTGTTTGCAAAAGGGGGGAGCGGAATGCGTATCGCACTACGAACATTCTGTGGTCTGGGTAACAGCAAAAATAAGTGTGCGTGAGGACTGACCCATTAAGGACTAAGCAGTTTCGTCTGTTTCCCCTTTTGCAAACACCATTTATTGAAAAATTACGACAAAAATGAAAAAGCCCCCAGATATGCCGTAACATATCAAGGGTCTCTTTCTTGTTTATACATAAAGTATAGCAAATACAGAGAATATGTCAAGCAATTTATAAAAAGTCGAAATTATCCATAT
>Ga0209211_10007174_pt1 | contig 15749 bp, 11 predicted proteins | sample RifGroA2_FD_183992 | JGI IMG/M metagenome (GOLD analysis project Ga0209211, IMG submission 183992) | Groundwater microbial communities from Rifle, Colorado, USA - Groundwater A2 (SPAdes) (version 2) | ecosystem: Environmental > Aquatic > Deep subsurface > Groundwater | place: Rifle, Colorado... | reverse complement strand
TGTGACATAGGTTCTCTGCTGCCTCGTTCACTTCTACTATCTGCATGTCTTTATCAACTGTTATTATCCCGTCCTTGACGCTCCTGAATATGGCCTCAATATTCGAACGGTATTTCTCATTTTTGTCAAAAAGGAACTTGTATTGTAATGCTGTATTAGCGACATGCAATATGCTGCTCTTTTTTACAGGTTTGGGAATGTAATCAAAGGCGCCAAGCCGGACTGCTTCAGATGCAGTCTCTACATTGGGATAACCTGTGATCATTATCACAGGACAATTGATATTTCTGTCCCGCACCTCGCGCAGTATATCTATCCCTGTCTTATCTCCAAGAATAATGTCTGCAAATATCAGGTCAAATTCACTCTCGTTTATCCTTAACAGCGCTTCATTATAATTTTCAGCAGTAGTCACAGAATATCCTTCATCTGAAAGAAAAGCCCCCAGCGTAAACCTGAGACCCTCCTCGTCATCTATTATCAGAATCTTAGCCTTCATGAGTTCTCCTTAGCCAAAATGGATTCAACAGACAAACATAGTAGAATAATTATACCAGATAAATTTTTACATGGAGGCAAAAAGTTCAAACGAGCAGTTTTCGTAACAAGGAATCTTTAGGTAGACATTGCAGTTAAAAAAGAATGCGCCCAGAGGGATTCGAACCCCCGGCCTGCAGATTCGTAGTCTGACGCTCTATCCAGCTGAGCTATGGGCGCACAAGGGAAAGTTTATCAGTAATGAACGGTTTTATCAACTTGCAATAAATCTTCAAAATCTGAATGACAGTGTAAGCAGCCGTAAAGTCTTTACATGCGATACCATATTAATCTCCAGACCACTTTATTAAAGATATGTTCACCAACACCTGCTGTGAATTTAACCACAACAGACATAAAATAGGTTATCGCAGATGTAAAGGCTTTGCGGATGCTTGCACTGTCATTTCATGCAACTTAAGTAGCTTATCAATACATGTCTCCATATCATCTGGAACAGGACTTGAAAACTCCATATATTCCCGTGTTACGGGATGTATAAAACCAAGGGTCTCTGCGTGAAGCATCTGGCGTGGGAATGAAATTTTCTCTTTCGTCTTTACCTCTACCTCCACTTTTTTTCCATAAGTCCTGTCTCCAAGTACCGGATGTCCGATTGCCGAAAAATGGACCCTGATCTGGTGGGTCCTTCCTGTGCCGAGTTTTGCTTCGATTAATGTGGCATTCCCAAACCTGCTTATTACTTTCCATCTTGTGACTGCTTCTTTGCCGCGCCTTGTCTTTGTTGACATCTTTTTCCTGTCGGAAACAGACCGGCCTATATCAAGGACAATTTCTCCGGAGTCTTCTTTCATCACACCATAAACAAGCGCAATGTATTTCCTGTTTATAGTCCTCATTTTGAATTGCTCAGCAAGATCATAGTATGCCCCGTCGTCACAGGCAACCACCATAACGCCGGATGTGTCCTTATCAAGCCTATGCATAACTCCGGGTCTCAGTGGACCGCCAATAGATGCCAGCTTTTTGCAGTGATACAATAGCGCATTCAGCAAAGTCCCGCTTTTATGCCCGGCTGCCGGATAAACCACCATCCCGGCCGGCTTATCAACCACAACGAGATAATCGTCTTTATAAAGGATATTGATCGGTATCAGCTCCGGAACAAGGATCCCAGCTTCTGGTTCCTGTTGTTGCATTGAAATAATGTCAAAGGCTTTGACTTTGTAACTGCTGATTGTCTTCTCATGATTGACGAGTATGTTCCCGTTTTCTATGAGCCGCTGGACCTGTGATCTGGTTGTACCGGTCTTTTCCGCAACAAAGACATCAAGCCTTGTTAGAACATCGTCTTGTAGAACAGCAATTGTCTGAGTTCTTTCTAAATCCTCCGTCATATCCTTCATAATCTTATCAACACTTTTACCTTACAAGGCTTTCAATAATTCTTTTCAGCGATTTCATTTCTTCGTATATTACGCTCAAGACTAAAGCTCTGAGTGCAGTCATATCTCCCTTATTCGCCTTTTGCATCGCGGCAATATATTCCGCCCGCCTAATTGGAGGGATAACCACAGGACAATACCCGTTTTTCAAGGTCAGAACACTTAGCAGAAGCCTTCCAATTCTGCCGTTGCCATCAGTAAACGGATGAATTGACTCAAATTCGACATGCAGATCGCTTGCCCATTCAAGGACGTGTTTGTTCCCAGCGCCACTGTTCAGATTCTCAACATGCTTTTTCATTAACCCGGCAACTTCGCTGTAATCCGGCGGGAGATAATCGGTTCCAGTGATGATAACGTTCATATTTCTGTAACTGCCAGCGTTCCCTGCATCTATCTGTCCAAAGAACAGCCGGTGTAGAAATAAAATCTGTTCCTCGGATATAGTGCCGTCCAGAAGAGAATAAATATGGTCGTAAGCCTTTGCATGACCTATGACCTCAAAATGCTCTCTTACCGACTTGCCACCGATGGTTATGCCGTCTTCAATGATTACCTTAGTCTCTGACTCAGTAAGAGTATTTCCTTCAATCGCATTGGAACTATATGTCAGCCCAATCCGATAATAATCCCTGAGTTGTTTGACAACGTGCTCCGGAAAAGGAAGATACCCGTCAAAGACAAATTTGATAGAGTCTATTTGATTTAAGATGTCCCTCATATTCTTGCTTAATATTATATCAGAGTGATAGAATTTATCCTTAGTTCGCAGCATACCTATGAACTCTATCAGCTATTTATGGAGGCATAATCTTGAAGCTTAATGAATTGACAATTTCTGAATTGCGGAGGCTTCTCGACAACAGAGAGGTCAGCCCCCGTGAAGTTCTCGATGACGTTTATAAACAGATTGATGCAGTAGAAGACAAGGTGAAGGCATTTATTACAGTAACCAAAGATACCGCCTATAAAATGGCTGGAGATGCTGAACAGGCAATAATTTCAAACAAGGCGACTCTTTTAACTGGGATTCCTATTGCTGTGAAGGACAACATGTGTACAAAGGGCATTCTTACCACATGCGCTTCAAAGATCCTTTATAATTTTGTCCCACCTTACGAAAGCACCGTCACTGCAGGACTTAAGGAGCAGAAATACCTGCTCGTTGGAAAAACCAACATGGATGAATTCGCAATGGGGTCCTCCACCGAAAACTCTGCCTTTTATCCGACACGAAACCCGTGGAACTTAGAGTGCGTCCCCGGCGGTACCAGCGGGGGGTCGGCTGCTGCCGTGAGTGCCAATGAATGCATAGCTGCTCTTGGATCAGACACTGGAGGTTCAGTAAGGCAGCCTGCCTCTTTCTGCGGAGTAGTCGGTCTCAAACCCACTTACGGTCGGGTTTCAAGATATGGTCTTGTTGCATATGCGTCGTCTCTTGACCAAATTGGAATATTGTCTAAAACTGTAACCGACTGCGCGATAATGCTAAGTGTCATTGCCAGTCACGATCCGCTCGACTCAACGTCGGCCCCGATAGAAGTGCCCAATTATGCTGATTTATTAGGACAGGATATCAAAGGATTAAAGATCGGGTTTCCGAAAGAGTATTTTGTAGAGGGGATGGACAAAGAGATTGAGGAGGCTGTCAAAACAGCTATCAAAAAGCTTGAGTCGCTTGGCGCTATTGTTAAGGAAATATCCCTTCCCCACACTGAATTTGCAGTCGCTGCGTACTACATAATCGCCACTTCAGAGGCCTCGTCGAACCTTGCCAGATACGATGGGGTAAAATATGGATTCAGGCGTGAAGGGAAAGACCTCTTGGAAATGTATATGAAGACAAGGGCCGAAGGCTTTGGGGCCGAGGTTAAGCGCAGGATAATGCTCGGCACGTATGCGCTTTCAGCAGGCTATTACGACGCCTATTACAAAAAGGCCCAACAGGTCAGAACGCTTATCAAATCCGACTTTGAAAAGGCATTTGGCCAGGTAGACCTTATTGCCACCCCGGTTGCGCCGACCCCGGCCTTTAAGATCGGCGAAAAGATGAACGACCCCTTACAGATGTACCTTGGAGACATTTATACAAGCTCAATGAACTTGGCGGGGGTTCCGGCTATATCCATCCCCTGCGGCTTTAGCGGTAGCGGCTTGCCTATTGGATTGCAACTGATAGGGAAGCATTATGCTGAGGGGACAATATTAAGAGCTTCCTATGCCTACGAACAGAGCTCACAGTGGCACTTAAGAAAGCCCTCGCTGTAATTCTTCTATTCTACGCTTGCGTAAAGCGAGAGGAAAGCTCCCTGCCATTTTAGAGTTTTGCCGTTTTTTGAATTGAGAACCTGACTCACCTTAGAGGCACAGTAATGTATAAGATTAATCGGCCTTATTATCATTATTACTTTCACATTTTCCGCAATCTATCATACAATCTGGCTTTTGAATTCAATAGTATCCATTTCGCCTACATATACTTCTTGCATCATATAATTAACAGCACCTATTCGTTTCGATTCAGTTAATCTGCCCGCACAAATGTCATTATTTATCTGAGCAAGCGCCCAGCGAAACTTTACAACAGCGCACGATGAAGTCATGTTTCCGGTAGGGATAGCTCCGGCCTTGATAGCAGCTTTGCCAGGTTCATAGGCAGTATGAAGCGTCGCATTTGCAGGGAGTTGGCTTGTTATTATGACAGGCTTGTTCAGTTCCTTTGCTTTGTGTATAAATCTTTCAAAGGAATATTGGCCTTCATGAGGCACATTGCCAGCACCAAAAGATTGCAAAATAATTCCTTTGCATTTTTCAGATATCAGTGTCGGCTCGATCAACTCAGGTTCAAAACCTGGAATTAACGACACTTGCAAAATACCTTTTTCAAACTCGGCTCTTAAATCCATATCCGGCTTGTTTGTCCTGTCTTTGCGCATGACCGCTAAAGGCTGAGACACAATGTCCCCAGTGATATATGCAAGTGGGGGAAAAGCTGGCGATTCAAAGGCATCAAAACGTCCATCTTTTTTCTGAGCCCTGCACCCTCTAAAAACATACTCACCAAATGATATTACAACTTCAGCGATATCTGATGTTGCCACCTTACAGGCGCGAAGAAGGTTGACCCGCGCATCGCCATGATATATTTCCGGTATGGTCTGCGCTCCAGTCATAACAACTGGAAATTTAAGGTTTTGCCCAAAAGCAAAAGACAGTGCAGCGGCAGAAAAGTGCATAGTATCAGTACCATGTGCAATTACAAATCCGTTATAGCCAGCATCCCGTCGATCATATACGGCCTTGGCCAGTTTAGTCCAATCTGAGGGATTCATATTAGTGCTGTCTTTGTTTATGAGAGGTACAAAATCAAAATCAACAATATGTTGCATTTCCGGCGCAACACGCAGGAAGTCTTCCAGATCAAGCGAGAGACGGAGTGTTCCGTCAAGCACTCTCATGCCAATGGTGCCGCCAGTATATATTAAACATATCTTAGGTTTTGACATATGAGTTACTCATTACCGTGAGCTGCCCCAATAGCGTCAAGAACCTGTCGCACATCATAGAGTGCCCTCGATCAGGTATCCTTTAAGCTGTCGCTTCTTACAAAAACCAACTACTACCTGCTGCGCTGTTTTATGATCTCCCGATTTAGATAATAGAAATTCCAAAATATACATGCCAATTGCTATATTAAGATATGCTTCGGAGTCCTAGGACATGGGATAACATCCCGGATATTAAGCATACCGGTTATAAACTGCATAAATCGTTCAAACCCCAGTCCAAATCCGGCATGCGGAACCGAACCAAATCTGCGAATGTCGAGATACCACTGCAAGTCTTCTGTTGGAATACCCCTTTGAAGTATTCTTTGTTCCAGTAAGGCGAGCCTTTCCTCCCGTTGACTACCACCTATTATTTCGCCTACCCTCGGAACAAGAATATCCATCGCCGCCACTGTTTTATCATCCGGATTCAAGCGCATGTAAAAAGCTTTTATTTCTTTAGGATAATCAGTCACAACAACCGGAGCTCTAAATATAGTATCAGTTAAGAACCGCTCATGCTCTGACTGCAAATCCAAACCCCATTCCACCGGAAATTCAAACTGTTCTTTAGTATTCTTTAATTCCTTTACAGCGTCAGTATAAGAGATACGGACAAATGGTGTCCCGGCAAGCAAATTCAGTTCTTCAATAGAAATTATTTTGTACTGTTTTTCCAAAAAAGCAAGTTCATCTCTTCCGACGTCAACAACTTTATTGCAAAGAGACTGGAAAAAATCTTGAGCAAGGTCAATACATTCAAAAAGGTCAGCAAACGCCATCTCAGGCTCAACCATCCAAAACTCCGAAAGATGACGGGTCGTATTAGAATTTTCTGCCCTAAAAGTAGGGCCAAAGGTATACACATTTCCGAGGGCCAGCGCAAGAAATTCAGCTTCAAGCTGCCCGCTGACTGTCAGATAAGAAGGCTTCCCAAAAAAATCTTGAGAAAAGTCAACCTTATCAAGTCCGGTCCTTGGCACATGCTCAAAATTTAACGATGTCACACTAAAAAGTTCTCCAGCCCCTTCGCAATCACGTGAAGTAATAATTGGAGTATGAACCCAAATAAATCCACGCTTCTGGAAAAACTCGTGTATTCCAAAAGCAAGAATATTCCGCAATCTGAAAATGGCACCAAAGGTGTTTGTCCGAGGCCTTAAATGAGCAATTTCCCTAAGGAATTCCAGAGTATGTCCTTTCTTTTGCAGAGGATAGCGCTCAGAATCAGATGTGCCAATTACTTCAAGCTCTGAAACCTCGACCTCAAAATTCTGACCTTTTCCAAACGACGCCTTTAGAATACCCGTTACTTTAACTGCCGCACCAGTCACACAAGCATGTAATTCTTTGAAAGAAGGGATCCCGTCTGAGACAATGAGTTGCAGGGTATCCTGAACAGACCCATCACTTATTATAATAAATGCAAAACCTTTCGATTCGCGCTTTGACCTTATCCAACCGCATACTGTGATTGTTTGTCCCACGTGTCCTTCAGACAGAACATTTTTTATCAGTAATCGTTTCATACTCACCTCATTCCAAAATCATTATCCACCTCAGGTGTCAAGAGAAGCGAATGATCTCATTGAATTTTGAACCTATCATGACCGCTATCAAGATAAAAACTGATAATAATAGACCTAATTAACAACTTTGTTAATACAAGTGAAAATGCGAACATAGTGTTGTAATGGAAACCATAGAGTTACCGTAAATACCTGCTTGGCGATACTTCTTCATGATTACTTCCCGTTAAAACGATGACAACCCTTTTCCCGATGAACCGCTGTCTGTGCTTAAATAAGGCTGCCACAGGGACAGATGATGATGGTTCCACATTAATATTACACTTTTTCTTCAAATAATCCATGGCAGAGAGTATCTCTTCCTCTGTGACAGTAATTAAATCATCTACGTTCTTAGATATTATACTAAACGTATGCTTATTTATATTCTCAATTAGTCCATCGGCGACAGAGATGCCATGATGGCTAGCTGACAACACTCCTTTATGAAATGACAAATATGCATCATTTACGTTTTCTGGTTCACACCCAATAATTCTTGCATTAGGGATTATTTCTTTTAAAGCTAATGCACAACCACTTATTAATGCTCCTGTTCCAACTGGAATCAATATGCAGTCGACGTTTTTTAAATCTTCCCATATTTCCTTAATTATGGTTTGATACCCAGCTAAAAACCTTTTATCGTTTGATGGAGCAACATAAACTGAATTAGTTTGATGCTTAACTTCAGTAACTTTCTTGCTCCGATCTTCTCTGTTTGAATAATAAATCAAGTTTGCATTAGAATTCTTCTTTATAAAATCAATTTTGATGTGTTTAGCGGTTTCCGGTAAAACAATTTCGTTTAACTTAATCCCGAAAAGGCCACAAACCGTAATCATAGCAATAGCAAAATTGCCAGACGAAGCGATAAAGATTCCAGATTCTTTTTCGTTTGGTCGAAGATTAATTGCGAACGATACGGCTCCTCTAAATTTGAAAGATCCCGTTTCTTGCAAATTATCGCACTTAAAAAAAACTTGAGAACTTAATTTATCATTTAGTTCTCTATTCTCAATTAGCTTTGTTCTAATAATATACTGATACATCTTAGAGTGCATTCCTATAAGATTTCTATTAAATTTTTATTGTCTACCAAATTGGTCGAGTAGAGGCCTAACCATTTCGTTATCGATGTCAATCCTTGAATAGGGAAGATTATTTGCGTTAAGTGTTTCGCGAACGCTTTCTAATATTTTCTGAAGATTAGACCATAAGTTAAAATTATAAAGAGCTTCCTTTGGCTCTGTTGAAATTCCAGACAGTCTGATTTCACTCTTTTTAGAATCAATTGAAATACCGCTCACTGCTGCATGGTTAATAATGTGGGTTATATTATGTGCAGTGCCAGATATATTACCATGCCGATAATCCAGGAAATCCACTAACCTAAGCATCCCACATAAAAATCTGAGTCTAACTATTTCTCGTTCCACTGCATATTTCTCGTCGATACCTGATAAGCTCACTTCTCTATGCGAATAAATTAATAAAGAAATCGCGTAAGATTCTTTCTTAAGATCAAACTCTGCCGCAATGTCCTTAAAATAATTCCGACCAATAATATGATGGTCTTCCACCGGGAATTTATTGGGGTTTTCGAAACATTTAATGATTCCAATATCATGCATATAAATTCCTAAAAGCAATAAGAATGATTCCATCGGGGAGAGAGTATTGAAAACATTTAAAGGGCATAATCTATGGATCAAGCTATCCATTTCTTGAAAATGCTTCATGATTTCAGGTTTTTTTACATTCTTCGCCATAAGCTTTAGGTATTTCTTTGTAAAGTGAATGTAAAACTTCTCGTATTTATCGTTAAGTTCTTTAGTCCTAATAAATCTATCTCTCAAGTGAAAACTGATAAGTTTGGAATCTGTGATTTTTTTACTATTCGTGGCTTCTATGCAATGATGCTTAACGGTTTTTAGCAGTAAGTCCCATCCATCTCGTCTATCTAAGGCATAGCATTGAAACTCTTTAAGTCGATCTGGAATTCTGCATTCTTTTATTCGAATGGGTATAATAAAGACATCGTCCTCTAGTTTTTCTTTTGAAATATTTAATGCCTCAGTGATCTCAGCTTGAAACTTTCCCCGCTTTTCTATAGAAACATGTGATAATATGGGAATAAAGAAATCCGCCTCCTTTATTTCTTTATTAATGACATCTTCCCATTTTATTCCCGGCAATAGATCATTTATATCAATCCATGGTTTATATCCAGCTTGCTGAAGACGCGAATACAGTTCTTTTGCTAACTCAACATCTTCGCGGGCATAGCTTATAAATATTTTTATTCTACGTTTCATATTTTCCTCAGATCCGGTATGAAATTTCAATGCACCTTCATGCTTTCTTTCCTGGGATTCTTTCCCAAATTGCAGCTCTCAAATTTATCTATATTTTGTCATTTTCTTAAGGATGCATATATCGGAAAAGCCCCTTATTTCTCGGAATATTGCGTGCGAGGTGCTTCATAGCAATGCAAAAGTCATCCGATAACTTAACAAATGGACTCCCATAAGCAAACAGCGCTTCTCCCAAACATCCCCCTCCACAGTTTAATGCTATGTCACAATCTTTACATTGATCCATATTAAGAACGTTTCTTTTTTCTTTGAGTTTTTTAATTCTATCCCAAAATAAAATTATTTCATTTGTTTCTTGATCGTATTTGCCTATTATTAAATCCTTAAAGCGGTCCCCATCATATTCGGAGCTACCATAGAGAGCTTCATCACAACAAGAGACATAGCCATCCAAGGTCAGTTGAGGCGAGGGTAAGCAGGCCCTACAATAAATTTCACTTTCTTCATCAAAGTTTATTGTGAAATGATTTCCCAAGAATATTCCCTTTTTGTTTGCATATTCCCAAGCCTCAACATAATTCATAGCGAAGTCAATTGGATTTACAGCATATGGGTTACCATCTTTTCTTCTTATATGAGGACCTTGCTGCGGTATCATCGGATGAAAATATATATAGTCAAACCCGATTGACTTTCCATAATCAATAATCTCTTTCATAAGCAATACATTATTACTGAAACTTGTAATTGTCGGCCTCATTCCTACATCAATGGAATACTGTCTCAATATTCCAACATTTCGCTCAATGATTTTAGAGGTTGATGTGCCATTACGAAATGGTCTTTGCTTATTCTGCAAGTCAGGTGGACCATCACACGAAATACAAATCACATCGATATTGTTTCCTATCCACTTTGCAACTTCTTCTCCAAATACCCCATTTGTTTGTATCTCTGATCTAATCTGTTTGGATTCTCTAATAACAACTCTTTCATTTACATATTCGTGTATCTGCTTCATCAAATTAAATTCAACTGTTGGCTCTCCAACGGCAAAGTATCTTATTTTATTCAATGGTATTAGCTTCTCTTCCACTAAGAAGTCAGATATGCCTTTTTTCGCAAACCTCAAATCAAGTTTTAAAGACCCATACTTATATTCTCCTGGATAACAATACGTACAAGAAATATTACATTTATTGCCCAAGATAAATGTTAGTTCCCTTGTTCTATGAAATCCCACTATTTATCCCCTTGGTCAAGAAGTCTAAATATAATTCTCACCATACGACCATCAAAATTGATAGAGCTGATCTTAAAAAAGCCAATTTCCTTCGTAGATTGCACATGTTCACCTATACACGGGCATAAATCATAGTCTCCAATTTCTATTAACCTTATATCGTTACCAGTGTGAACAGGAACTCTGTGCAAATCATAAAGTCTTTTGCCCTCATCTTTAGCAACGATTGTTTCTATTACAGATAAATCCCTATTAATAACATCATTTACTTGATTTTCTATATGCAAGAGTTCTTCAGATGTCAAGGCCCGTGAAAAAAAATAATCGCATTTCGATTTCTTTTTCTCGATATGAGACGCAATACACCGATCAGTATTAAATAATCTAATCATCGTTTGATTTAGTATATGTTCTGCAGTGTGCATCCGTGGATCATATAGTTTTCCCATTAAGCTACTCCATTAATTATCTGTCAAAATCACTAAAAAGATCGGACATTGAGATGCGAAGGGCCTTTGCTATCTTTACTATATTCTCAAGCGATACATTTCTTAGCCCCCGTTCCACATCTCCAATATATGTCCTGTGAAGTCCAGACACCTCCGCAAATTTCTCCTGAGAAACACCTAATATATGTCTGCGTTCTCTAACAGCTTTTCCAAACCGCTTTTTCACATCAAAACGATAATTATTCATGAAAAAGTTTGGTTGAAATGTCTCCTATAAGTCTACAGCCGATAAGTGACATTGGTATGTCTAATAGCACGTTCAACAAAATCCAATTAGAGCTAATGCAGACTATCAATACGGAATAATTTTTCGGCTTAATATGTGTGATTTTGAAGTGCGATTATCGGCTCATCGCAGACACTAATATCCAATTGCACCAGATATCTGGATTGGCGGCTTTGCTAAAAGCTACCTACTTTGTAACGTTGATAACGTTCCGCTATCACGACACACGGTCAGCCACGGATACGCCAAGGCAAAAGGTATACCTTATCCCTTGAGAGTTACTGCAATATCGCTGCATAATATCCTATCTTTTCCGTAGACTCCATATCGTTCATGGTACTGAACAATAGTCATTCAATGAGTTTCAATTTCTTTATTTGACACAAAGTTAAACAACCCTTAAAATACATCTTATAGAAATAAAAGGAGACTATTGTTATTGAAATACGAAGCAGTAATAGGTCTTGAAGTCCATGCCCAGATGCTTACAGCCACAAAGATTTTCTGCGGTTGCTCCACAAAATTCGGCTCAGAGCCTAATAGCCAGACCTGCCAGATATGTATAGGAATGCCGGGAGTGCTGCCTGTGCTTAACAAAAAGGCCCTTGAGTTTGCGATAAAGACCGGCCTTGCTACGAATTGCAGGATTTCACCATACAGCAGGTTTGCAAGGAAGAATTATTTCTATCCCGACCTTCCAAAGGGATACCAGATAAGCCAGTATGAACTTCCTATATGTGAGGGAGGACATCTCGAAATAGTAGTTGACGGTGAGGTAAAAAAAATAGGCATCACGAGAATCCATATGGAAGAGGACGCCGGCAAGAATATACATGAAGGTGGTGTATACAGCTTTGTTGACCTTAACCGTACAGGAGTACCTCTTATGGAGATAGTCTCCGAGCCCGACATCAGGAGCCCGAAAGAGGCGGCCGAGTATATGAAGAAGCTGCGGAGTATACTCAGATATTTAGGCGTTTGCGACGGGAACATGGAAGAAGGCTCTTTAAGATGTGACGCCAATGTATCTGTGAGACCTGTTGGTCAAAAAGAGTTCGGCACAAGGGCCGAGGTAAAAAACATCAACTCATTCAGGTTTGTAGAAAAGGCGCTCGAATATGAGATAAAAAGACAGGTCAAAATTGTTGAAGAAGGCGGCAGGATAATACAGGAAACAAGGCTCTGGGACTCAACCGCAGGAGTGACTCAGTCAATGCGTTCAAAGGAAGAGGCCCATGACTACAGGTATTTTCCTGATCCTGACCTTGTACCAATAGTAGCCAGCCAGGAATGGATAAATGAAATAAAAGCCACCCTGCCTGAATTGCCTGATGCAAAACGCGAACGCTTTGTTTCTCAATATGGACTTCCTGAATATGACGCCGATTTACTGACCTCTGAAAAGAATATCGGTGCCTGGTTTGAAGATGCAGTAAAAGCAGGCGGGCAATCAAAGGCCGTGTCCAACTGGATGATGGGTGATATGATAAAATTGCTTAATGAAGAGAACAAGTCAATAGAGGACTGCCCATTAAAACCCGAACAACTGGCAGGAATGCTTAAACTCATGGACAACGGGACCATAAGCGGAAAGATCGCAAAAACCGTTTTTGAGGAGATGTACAGAAACGGGAAAGACGCAGATACAGTTGTCAAAGAAAAAGGGCTCGTCCAGATAAGCGATGAAGGTGCGATTGAAAAAGCGATTGATGAAGTCCTTGCAAAAAGCCAGAAAGAGATCGAGAGATACAAAGCAGGAGACGAGAAATTAATCGGGTTCTTTGTAGGCCAGGCTATGAAGCTGACAAAAGGCAAGGCAAATCCTCAGATGCTTAATGAAATGCTGAAGAAAAAGCTTTCATAAGAGCATAACCCTTCAAACAAGCTGACGTTTTGCCAGGGCGGCGAAGAGGCCGTCTTTTTCCATCAGTTCACGGTAGTTTCCTTCTTCTGCCACCTTCCCTGATTGCAGTACGATGATCCGGTCGGCGTTCATGATGGTGCTCAGTCTGTGGGCGATTACGACCTTGGTGGCATTGAGGCCCTGAAGGCTTTGGCTGACTATGCTCTGGGTCTGGTTGTCGAGGGCGCTGGTCGCCTCGTCGAAGAAGATGATCCTGGGTTTCTTGATGAGCGCCCTTGCTATAAGCAACCTCTGCCTCTGTCCGCCGGAGAGCGTGCCTCCCCCCTCGCTGATCACCGTATGCATCTGCATCGGCATCTGTTCAATGTCTTTGTCAAAGCCCGCCATACGGGCCGCTTCCCAGGCGTCGTTTATCGTCAGGTTCAGGGAGCCGACGATATTGACGAAAATACTCCCTGTGCTTATCCTGCTCGATTGCAGGACCACACCGATCTGTCTCCTGACCGCCTGTACGTCCATCTCGCCCAAGTCCTTGCCGTCATAATAGACTGCCCCTTTTTCAGGACGCTCAAAGCCGAGGAGAAGGCGCAGAAGCGTTGACTTGCCTGAGCCCGACGGCCCCACTATCGCTACGAATTCTCCGGGCTTCATCTTTATGGAAAGGTCGTCCAGGACAGGCGGGCCGTCCTTGATATACCGGAAGATCACATGGCCTATCTCAACATCTCCCTGCAATTCTCCGGGGTCTGCTTTTTTCGCATCGAGTTCCGGGGTCCCCTGAAGAATCGGCAAGGCGCGCTCGTAGAGCGGCACTGCCGAAAGCGCCGAGAAGAATGAAAGCGTCATCTGCGCCATGGCCGTAAGAAAGGCCGTAAAAGCTGCGTTGAAGGCAAGGAAATCGCCTGTCGAAAGCGGCGTCTTGCCGGCTGTCACGTCATCTTTCATAAATATGGAGGTAGAAAGGAAAATCAGCATGGAGCAGACTACGGGGAATACGGAGTTGAAGACCATTTCTCGGTTCAAAAAGGAACCGGTCCTGAGGTCAGCCTGCTTTTTTTCGGCAAACTGGTCGGCCCAGGCACTGAAGGCAAATACTTCCGCGCCTGCAACCCTGAGCTTGGATATGCCTGAAATGAATTGCAGGACCATGCCTGATAATTTTCCGTCCAGTCTGAGGCTCTCGCGTGTATGGCGGACGCTCATCAGGGCAGATGCGGCCCCGAAGCCAAGGCCGGCACACGCCAGTGCAGAGGCTATCAGCGCGAGTTTGATCTGGTAGAAAAAGAGCAGGCCAAGGTTAAAAAGAGAGAAAATGCCGTTCATGACCGCCAGCACGACCGCACCGGAAATGAGCTGCCGGATCGCATTTATTCCCCCTACGCGCAAAGCCAAATCTCCAGCCGTATATTCCCGGAAAAAGGGCACTGGCATGTTCAGCAGACGGTCTACTACCGCTGCCTGGATGGAGGTGTTCATCCGTCCTTCGATCCTGATCAGGGCTATGCTCCTGACGATCTGAAAGGCCGCCATGGTCAGGGCCACAACGACAAGGGTAAGAGCGACTTGTAGGAGTTGAAACCGGCTCCCTTCCGGTATAACGGCATCAAAGACATGCCCCATAAGCATCGGGGTCATGACGCCGATACATCCTCCCAAAATTCCCATCAGGACAGTCCGGATAATGTCCTTTCGGCTCCCTGATGTCCCCAACTTAATAATATCGGAGAGCTCCAGCGGACGGTCCGGGAAGGAACGGTAAAAGGAATAACCAAAGGGAGAAAGAACGCCTACAGTTTCAGCCGCGACAGTGGTGCTCTTACCTTCGACCGGATCGACTATGGTATAGCCGCCTCCCGATGAAGGGAGTATCGCAACCGGTTGTCCTGATTCTTCGATACTTCCGAGTAGCGGCCCCAATTCCTGCTGCCACCATTCCCCGTTTAGCATGACCTGACGGAACCTCATGCGTAAGCTTGAGGCTATCTCTTCGAGTTTGTTCTTGTCTATTATTTTGCTTTCCCCTGAAGGAGGCAAAGCGGTCACCCGCACTCCTGAGGCCTCGGCCACGAGCTTGCAGGCGGCTGTAAGGGGGTCACGGACAATGGCGGATGAAACACCCCAACCTTTTCCGGCTTTCCCGTCCTTTCCGTCAGACAAGAGAGAAGCCAGTCTAAAGGCTGCGCCTTCTTCAGCCTGGGATTCTTCCTTTGCCCGCAGCTTTATTCTCTCAACCGTTTGCTCAAGGGAATTCTCTTCACCAAGACGGGCAGCTTCGAGGACAAACCGGAAAAAGAAATCCAGCCCTTTCCATACGAGGTCGCTTTCCAACCATCGGCTTGAAGACAGGGCCTCCATACGGACCTCTCCATCAGTCTCCAGCCAGGCCTTTGAAGAAAGGGGGAAGAAACCCCGGTCATCCTCCGGCATAAGGGCCAGTCCGTTAAGGCCGAGGAAACGGGAAGTCCCTTCAAGGTGCCTGACCCAGACGACACTTGCGGATGGCCTTACGCTCCTTAACTCGGCGAGTACC
>Ga0209211_10007172_pt1 | contig 15755 bp, 17 predicted proteins | sample RifGroA2_FD_183992 | JGI IMG/M metagenome (GOLD analysis project Ga0209211, IMG submission 183992) | Groundwater microbial communities from Rifle, Colorado, USA - Groundwater A2 (SPAdes) (version 2) | ecosystem: Environmental > Aquatic > Deep subsurface > Groundwater | place: Rifle, Colorado... | reverse complement strand
ATTTTGATACGGATGCCGTTTAGAGCGGCATCACTATCCGCACTTTATATATGGATGTGCATTCAGAAAAAGAGCCTTGCTATCACCTGCGGGTCAAGACCCGCAGTACTCTCGCTCGGCAAATAGGATCCATAGATAAAGGAAAACAGCCATGTATAATTAATGTTGAATTTGACGAAGACGTAAATAATGCCGAGAAATTCATTGTAAACAACATTGAAAAATTAACTGTCAGAAGAATTTTCTAAGCGTGTCTCTAGCTGCTGGCATATGTGTACTGCACTTGGTAGTTCGAGATGTTTTCTGTAATCAGAAAGATTTATCCATTTCAGATCAGCAAATTTTTCCCCGTTTTCAACAGTAAAATCCGGGACATTTCCTTTCCATTCTGTTACAAGAAATGCATGAAAATTAATTTTAATTTCATTAACCTTATACGATGTCAGATATTCATATTTTGTTATTGTAACATTCCCCTGAAATTCCTCCTCCACCTCGCGGTTCATGGCATTGATCAGATAATCGCCATTCTCCGAATCTTCCTGCTCCACTGCGCCATTGGGTATGAAAACTTCCTTACCCTTACCTTTGGGCCTTATTTCAACCAGTATTTTCCCGCCTTTGAAAAAGAGGAATACAACAGCCTCCATGAAGCCGTCTTTATAGAGTTGTGTCATTGTTGATGATAGAATTAATAAGTTTAAATCGTTTTTATATATCCTTCTTTTATGACATGGGAAGAATTTCACAGAACAGGTATTACAAGACTGCCGTAGCCACGGGTTGATGCAGCATCAGAAAGGTTTGTTATTGACCTTTCCGAAGTATCTGAGAATGCCTTTAGACTCTCTATATCTTTCGGAGTCAGGTTCCTTATGTTTCTCCTCACGAATTCGTTCAGTAAAACGATCATTTGTCGGGAAAGACCAAATACGTCTTCTTTAAACAAATGTCTGTATCGAGATAAATCAATGACACCGGCCGTGTGATTCAATCTCCCCAGTTCTAGCCCGGCATGACAGTAAATCTAGAAATATTTGGTTTTTGCTGCTCGAGTCCGCTGACCATAAACGGGATCGAAGGGCCATAAAAATCTGCGTCAAAGATTCCTGTACGTATTCCTGTTTTGCTATACGTATACGCCAGATTAGTGCAAATGCTGCTTTTGCCTACGCCACCCTTGCAGCTATATAGAAAAACTGTCTGTGACGGGATACTCATAAAAAATTGATTTGCAGAGTGTTTAAAAAGACGATATTTTATACGGATTTTGGCAGCTGATACTACTTTACTCCGCCTTCGTCTATAGAAAACTCATTTGTTTTGGAATTGACAGAAGATTTCACTCCGATTGGTATGGTTATCATAGGATCTGTATGCCCCATATCGGCTCCGAATAGCACCGGAAAAGAGTGTTCTTTACCATAATGCCTGAGAACTTCTTTCAGCCGAATGATATCTGCTTTACTGTACGCAAATGGCCTTCCAAAAACCAACCCTGAAACCTCTTCAAAAACCCCGGATACTTCGAGGTCAGTCAGATGAGGTTCGGCATATGAGATCGGAAAGCCTTTGCTAGGCACCTGACTCTCCGGGAGTTCCAGAAATAGAATACTGTCATGGTATTTTGGCCAGTATTCGGTCCCTTTCATATGAAGTATTGACGGCAGGCAGCCACCTATTATGGGACCTTCAGCCTTTCCTTCGCACAGCCATTCATATCCTGGATTGTGTTGCATTTTTCTTGTCCTTTTTTTGTCGGCTTTGGTGCCCCAGTCCAGGAATTCATCTGTCCATTCTTTTGACGAGTCTATTTTTCCTATTGGGTCGCTGGTGCAAACGGCTTTCATAAAATAATCAACTGTATAATTCAGGGGTCTTGGGTGTTCGCCAAACTGGTTCATTGCCGAGGGACCATAAAATGTGACAAGCCCGGTTTTTGTGAAAATTGCATAATGAAGAACCGATATGTCAGAATATCCGCAGAATATCTTGGGATTGTACCTTATTTTATCGAAGTCTATGTATCTTAGAAGCTGATTGCTTGTCAGGCCGCCTATTGAACAGAGGATCATTTTTATTGAAGAGTCGCCAAATGCCTGCATGAGGTCTCTTGCCCTGTCTTTGGCAGTACCGGCGCTCTGGCCTTCGGATGTCCTTGTGGTCGGGAATTCCCTGGTCTTATAGCCTAGTTTGTTAAGAGCAATGACTGCATTATCAACCCTGTGAGGAAACAGAGATGCAAGATTGGATGACGGTGAAATTATGGCTATCGTATCACCCTTTTCAAGTTTTGACGGTTTTATGAGTCTCATACTTATGATTTAGACAAATAGTTTTTAAGTGAGTTAAAAACTACGATTAATAGAATAGTTCTATTTACTGACGAAATATCGGCATTGGGTACCGAACCCAAAAATCCCGGGAATTCTTGAAATTCAATTTTCGCTCTAACCCGTCTTCGATATCCCTAGCCGAACTTGAAATTCGAATCCCTCCAGGCTCACTAAACTCCTTTTTCTTAAAAGAAAGAGTAGCTTCCAGTCAAAAAATATTATATCAGCTTCTTCATCAGTCTTCTTATTGTCTCCGGATCGCCTCTTCCCTGTGTCTTCTTCATTACTTGCCCAACAAGGAAGTTGAAAGACTCGTTCTTGCCAGATTTGTAATCAAGAACAGCTTTTGTATTTGTGTCTATCACTTCTTTTATTGAATTTTCAATGGTGTGCTCATCATATATTCTTGTCGTGACATCGCTGCGTGCCTCAGGATCTAAAGACTTGATAGTCATCTCGCGCAGCATCATCTCCGCTGTATGGTCAGTTATGGTTCTCTTTTCAATCATGTCAAGAAGTTTTATTATTCCGTCTGTCTTCAGCTTGCTGTCCCTAAGCCGCAAGTTATGATAGTTAAGCGTCTTTTTTATTTCGCCGGCAAACCACTTTGCAGCGAGTTCCTTGTTAACGTATTTTATTACTTTCTCAAATGCTTCAGCCAAGTCGGGTTCGCTGACAATGGAAACAGCCAAATCTTCCTTTATCTTCAGTTCCTTAACATATCTTTTCACCTTTGCATCAGGAAGTTCAGGCAGATGATTTTTCAGTTCTTTGATCTTTTCTTCCGTAATTGTAAATATAGTCAAATCAGAATCTGTTATGTACCCATAGTCTTCTTCATCCTCCTTTGTGCGCTGCGACCTGGTCACGCCCGCATCCGCATCCCAGCCTCTTGTCTCCCGCACAATTTTCTGATTCCTGCGCAGAGCATGTTTCTGCCGGATAATTTCATAATTTAGTGCCTTCTCCACGTCCTTGAAACCGGTGATATTTTTTATTTCAACGCGTGTAGGTCCAAGAGAAATATTTGCATCAACGCGCATCGAACCTTCCACGCTTGGATCATAAACATTAAGATATTCAAGTATGCTAGAAAGTTTCTGTAAGAAATCCCGCGCTTCACGCGGACTTTCAAAGTCTGGGTCTGTGACGATTTCGCAGAGCGGCACACCTGACCTGTTATAGTCAACCTGCACATAGTCAGCCGTTGCTATTGTTCCGCCCACATGCACAATGCGCGCCGGGTCTTCTTCAACTTGAATTCGTTTTATTGTTATTTCCTTCAGCCCCAATTTCAATCTGCCTGTGTGTGCTACAGGAGCTTCATACTGCGTTATTTGAAAATTCTTTCCCATATCTGGATAAAAATAAGATTTGCGCGAGAAGAACGACATTGAAGGGATCTTGCAGTTTAGTGCAAGACCTATAAGCCATGCGTATTGTAAGGCGCTCCTGTTAACGCGTGGCTTGCTGCCCGGAAGACCAATACATTGAGGGCAAACCAAAGTATTAGGATCTTTGACAAACCTATTCGGGCAGCCGCAGAACAGCTTTGTCTGCGTCCTGAGTTGTATATGCACCTCGAGTCCTATCCGTGTCATTTTGAACGCCTCTGTTCAAAAGAAGTGGTCACAGTTTTTATTTTACACTTCATTTTTTCAGCACCTTGTACATGAATATTTCACTATCATACCCTTTTCTTGTTTTAGCAGCTTTGGGGATTTTTCCTGCTGCTATGAAGTCCGTCTTTCTGTAAAGGTTTTGCGCTATTTTATTTTCTTCATAAACAGACAGCTGCAACATCTTCAGGCCCATGCCTTTTGACTGGCTTTCCGTAGAAAGCATTAACATATTGCCTATTCCCACGCCGGTATATTCCTGGAGAATCACTATGCCAAAATCTCCTATATGTTTGTGGCGCTGATTATCTCTCCTTCGTATCGACGAAGCTCCAACAATTTTTCCGGCGTGTTCAGCAAAGAGTTGAACCGTATCATTCTTTTTCATTTTCCTTATGGTATCATCAAGCCATTTTTTTTCTTCTTTCATGGGTACAGGAGTTACTCTCGCAAGGAATTCCGTCTCCTTAATTGCTTTGTTGAAAAACTTCCAAACTTTTTTGAAATCTGTTTTCTTTGGATACCTAAGTATAATTGGGGTCTTCTTGCCTTCTTTTTCTACAAAAAATACTTCTATGATTTTTCCTTCTCTGAATTTGACTTTATTTTTCATATCTCAACACCTGTTTTTCTCAAATCCCTTTCCAGCTGTTTCGGGTTTTTGAAAACAATACCCTGTGCCCCCATCTTTCTCACATCTCTGATAAAGTCGCTCATGTCATCAATCATCAAGCAGTCTTTTGGCTTTAGCTTCATTTTCTTTACAGCAGCTGCGAAAAGTCTAGGATCTGGTTTGTCATAACCATAGTGATAAGAGTAGTGCTGCTCATGAAATATTTTGCTTAGCTTGTATTTTTTCTCAAGATACTCTATTCGCTCCCTGTTATTTCCTGATAGTACAACAACCTTGTAGTTCTTTCTTAGTCTTTTGACAAGTTCAGGCATGCCAGCGATCGGTTTGCATGAAGAGTGAAAACACCTTCTCATTTCAGCTATCTGCGCATCCGTAGTTTTAAGCATCTCTTGAATTTTATTCCAGTGTTCATTATCAGTTATCTTGCCCCTAGCAAGCAAATTCCATGATCCACTTTTTATGAGAATGTCAAAAAACTGTTTCTGGGTCATGTAAAATTCTTTAGCATATTTCTTTGCCATAAATTTGGCGCTTCCGCAGAAATAAGTTTCTCCAAAATCCACGAATATTACAGGCTTCATTTCAATCCCTCGAATCCTGCTGCGATGTTCAGCAGCTTCTGCTCCTGAAGATGGTCGCCAATCATATGCAGACCTATTGTGCGTCCGCATGGCACTGACATGTGGGGAACGCCCGACAGGTTAGCCGGCACTGTCAGTACATCCATCTGGTAGTTCTGCAGCGGCGTCAGTTTTTCTATCTCTCTGAATTTCGGCGCTGGAATAGGCATCGTGGGTGCGCATATTACATCATGTTTTGCAAATATTTTCTTGAAATCTTGTGTAATAAGCGTACGCACCCGCATCGCTTTCATGTAGTATTGTTCGCGGTAGCCAGACATGCGGGCAAATGTTCCAAGAATTATGCGACGCTTCGCTTCCTCGCCAAATCCCTCTGTCCTTACAGACGTAAAGTATTCATTAAAACCGCCTTTCAATTTTCCATGAAGGCCATAACGCATCCCGCAGTACCGCGAAAGATTGGTAGAAGCCTCGCTGGTGGCAATAATGTAGTAAGCAGCCAGAGCATATTTTGTTGTGGGCAGCGAAACCTCGCTGACTTTCGCGCCCGCACTTTCCATTTTACTTATTGCTGCCCTAACAGATTTCTCCACCTGCTTGTCTATATGCTGGAAGTATTCTTTTGGCACGGCAATCTTTACTCCCTTCAAGTCAGGCTCTGTTTTGTATTCTTTCTGAGAAACCTGAAGGCTCGTCGAATCCCGCGGATCATGGCCTGCAATAAGAGAAAGTCCAAGCGCAGCATCCTCAACGCGCCTTGTTATTACGCCAATCTTGTCAAGGCTATTCGCATAGTCAATTAAACCATATCTGCTTACAAGTCCATATGTAGGTGTCAGTCCCACAACATTGCAAAAGGCTGCAGGGCAGGAAATCGAACCGCCCGTGCTTTCCGCCAGAGCTATTTGTGGGTAACCAAGTGCGGCTATTACTCCTGCAGCGCCACCTGAAGAGCCTCCGCAAGTACGCATCGGGTCCAATGGGTTCTTAGGAATGCCATAAGCGCTATTAGTAGAAAAGGTTCCAAAGCCAAATTCGTCCTGATTTGTCTTGCCGGCAATGAAACCTCCTGCTTCCTTCACTCGTAAAACAGCAGTAGCATCAAACGGCGGCACATAGCCCTCGAGTATTTTCGATCCTGCTGAGCTCTGCATACCCTGTGTGCAGATATTATCTTTTACAGTAAAAGGAAGTCCGTAAAGGTCGTGTTGCGGCTTTACAAGCTTTCCTGAAATGCACTGCATAAGGCGGAGCCGCTTGCTCACAATTTTCAGGTCCTCCAAGTAGCTGAGAACAAAGTCGCTGTAGTCTATGTTTCCGGAGTGCGACTGCTCTAGAAACTCATGTACAGAAATATCGTATTTCATCTGAATTATTGTATTGGCAAGGTTTAAGTTTTATATTCAGGTCAAAAATAGTGGGACGTAAGTTAATTTTAAGGCAGTATTCAGACGTTCCTGCTTATTTATGGTGCTTTTCTCAGCATGGTTCTCGGAAATGGTATGGCATCCTTGATGTTGTCCAGTCCGCAGATCCATGAGACAATCCGTTCAACACCCATGCCAAAGCCTGCATGCGGCACCGATCCAAACCGTCTTGAGTCCAGATACCAGTCATAGTTCTTGGGATCATCGCCCTGCTCCTTCAGCGCCTTTTCCATTTCCTTTATATCAGTGTCCCTTTCTGAGCCGCCAATTATCTCGCCATAGCCATCCGGAGCCAACATATCAAAGTTTAACGCTACATTTGGATCATGAGGGTCGGCAGGTTTATAAAAAGCCATTATCTTCTTAGGATAACGGGTGACCATAACCGGCGTGTCAAAATTTTCCATTAGCTTGTCTTCTTCTATTGTCCTGAGATCCTTGCCCCACTCAATATTTATTCCCTGTTTCTTTAGCAGGGCAAGTGCCTCTGTATAGGTTATGCGAGGCAGTGGTGACTTAACTTTCCTTAGCTTTTCCGTGTCTCTTTCAAGCAGCTTAAGTTCCTCTTTGTTTTTTTCCAAAACCTGCTGCACGATGAATGCAATAAGTTCTTCAGCATATTTCAAAATATCATCCAAGTGAGCCCAGGCAACTTCCATTTCAGACATGTAGAATTCAGCCAAGTGTCTGGACGTTTTGCTGTTTTCAGCACGGAAACAAGGTGAATTGCAATAAATTTTCTCCAGCGAGAATATCAACGCCTCGGCATAGAGTTGCCAGGATTGTGTCAGATAGGCGATATCATCAAAATACTTTACTTCAAAAAGAGTCAGCTTTCCCTCGCATGCATTGGGAGTGAGTATGGGCGGTGCCACTTCGTAGAAGCCCCTTTGCCTGTAAAAATTATCTATCGCTTCGAAAACAGTCGAGCGTATTTTCATTATTGCAGTCATCTTGCGTGAGCGAATCCACAAATGGCGCACATCCAGCAGAAACTCCGTGGACTGGTCCTTTGTTATGGGAAAAACTTCAGCAAAGTGCACAACATTGAATTCATCAACATCAATCTCATATCCTGTAGGAGCCCGCTTGTCCTCTTTTATGTTTCCATTTATCTCGATAGAAGATTCTATCAGTAGCTTTTCTGCAGTTGCCCATTTTTCCGCGCTAACTTTTTCGCGATTAATAACACACTGTATAATATCAGAAGAATCGCGGAGCACGATAAAAATCATTTTGTTGCTGCCGCGCACCCGGTAAACCCAGCCGCGCACTGACACGCTGCCAGAGCCCTGTTTCATCGCTTCTTTTACAGAAATGAACTGCATAATTATAGTTAACCCAGAAAAGAATCAAGACATGTTTTCTGGGTTCACATATAGTGCCCAAGGAAATAATATCCAGATTGATTCCTTGGAGCACTATAATCACGACGCCCGTGGCCCCTTGAAGAATCCTTTTTCCTTATGTTTTGTATTCCTGAGTGCCTCCTCGTTGGTGAGGCAGTTTTCCGGCGCATCTTCCCGCAGCACGTTCTCCATGGGAATCGGCTGGAAAGAAGGCTCTGCCGTAGGCGCCTCGTCCAGTGTCTTAAAAGCTGTCAGTATGTCATCAAGGTCTTTCTGCATTTTTTTGAGCTGAGAAGCAGTAAGTTTTAGGCGTGCCAAATCTGCCACATGTTTAACTGTTTCCTCTTTCACCTTTGTCATAGGAATAGTTTAATAAGTAAGGAATTTAAAAACAAGGTTATCACTGAATCCGACTCTAAACGTAAATAAAAGTTTTTGTATATATAGAAAGTCATGACAGATTTTGGATTGCAAAGCATTCGTGATTCATCTGAGGTTGTTTTTGTAGATACTTGTTTATTTGATATAGAAAGATTTTTTCGTCGCTATGAAAACTTGCATATAGACGGGCGGGAATTATTGAAATACCTAGACGAACTAGCAGATGGATTTTCTCACTCATTCAGGATTACGCCTGGCATTTCAGAAGAAATAAGAAAAGGGGAAACTAACAAGAGGGTAGTAGCAAACGGTGTTCCAGCAGATTACATGCGGAGAATGAAAATTGCTTATAAGATAGCCAGAGAAAAAGGTGTAATTCAATATACGGAAGATGAAACCAGAATCATGGAAGATGTAGCACTGTATTTCAAAACATTCAAGCAGTGCGTGTCGCCGACAGATTTTGAAATGCTCACTGCTTCGGTGGCCGTTGCTCAAAGAGGTCATGTCAGCGTACTCACAAATGATTTTCCTTTAATCAATGTATTCGAAAGATCTTTCAAGTACTTGAACAGAGGTTATCTGCTCTACTTTGATCCCGTTCCAAACTCACTTTTTGTTTATTCAATATTTCCAGAGAAACAATTCAAAAAACAGGCAGGATACAACCGTGGTGCCCGTTCTTGATTAATTCTATTTTTATTCTTATGTAATATCGTTAATGTGATGAGAAAAATACCTTACATACTCGCACTTACAGCTGCATTGGTATGTAGAAAAGCGGCTGCCCAAACGCTAAAGAGCAGTGTAGAGCTAGCAAAGGCAGCAGATCCTAATGAAAATGCTTTGCTTCGCGTCTCCGGCGGCTACGACGGCCAGTTTAAAATAGACACATTCATGGACGTCTACGGAGGACAGGAAAAACCTGTAGAGTATTTCGGAAAAGTTTTTATTAGAAAACCTGTTGCAAAAGAAGGGTTTTGAAAAAATGTCAGCGGTCAGGCAGAAATAAACTATACCACTGGCAAGCCTACAAGATTTCGTTTCGGCGTAAAATACGACGCAAAAGCCAAATTCGCCGGCCAAAAAATATCTGGCAACGTAAGGGTCACGCTACTTTGCTACAACACCGAAGAAAAAATGAGACAGACAACACTCCAGACATATGTAGACTACGCCTGGCGTGGCATCTATGCAGAGCATTGGTCACAGTATAACTGGAACTACAGGGATTCTGATTACTTTGTCCACGAACTGACCGTAGGCAAGAAACTAACGCCACACATAGGAATCCAGGGTCAAATAGCGCACAATGTAGATTCACCAGGAACAACTTACCGAATTGGTGTAAGAATAAAGAAATAGTTTTTCCTGCGAACGTTAGTGAGCCAAAAATCTAATATGTTCTTCTTTCCGGTACAAGCATTTGCGTGCAAATACTGTACAGCAAGAACGAAGTTCTTGCTTGTAGCGCTTTTTCTTCCCAAGAAAAAAGATATTATTTCTTGATTAAACTTCTTTTCTAAAGAAGTTTAAAAGAAAGAGTCGGCAGCTGCCTCATAACGCAGAAAGCGACACGCAAGCAGCTGCCTATCTTTGGGGTGTGGTCAGGATTAGGCGAAAATTTGTGTTCGCCATTTTCCTCTTCGATGAGATTTGCACAACACAAGCATTTGCTTTGCAAATGCTATGCAGAATGAACTTCGTTCATTCTTGCATCCCAATAATGTGCTTTGTCTCAAAACTTCTTGCCGAAGCCCGGTTTTTTATCTGTCTTGGGCATGCCGGATTTTTTCGAGCCTATCACGGAAATGCCAAGTTCGTCTTCAGCCAGTTTGTCCGCTGATTCGTTCTGTCGACCCATTATGTATGGAGATTTTACACCAGTGACAATGGTTATGACTTGTATCTTGCCGTTGAACTCCGGCAAAATACGCGCTCCCCACATGACCTGTGCTGTCGGATCGAGCTGTTCCTGAACGATTTCGCCTATGGCATTTATTTCCTCCATCTTCATGTCGTTGCCGCCTATCACCTGAATAAGCGCGCCGCTTGCGCCCTGATAGTCAACGTCTATGAGTGGATTATTCATCGCGGCTGTAACAGCATCGCGTGCCCTTGTAGGCGATTCTGATGTGCCCACGCCTATCGCAGCGACACCACCGGCGCGCATGACCGTGCGTACATCAGCATAGTCCAGGTTTACAAGAGACGGTTCTGATATGGTCTCGGTAATGCCTTTTATCATTGTAGCAATCAAATCATCTGCCAGTCCGAAAGCCTCCTTCAGTGGCTTGTTTCCGGCCAGCTTGAGCAGTCTTTCATTCTCTATGGCTATTACTGTGTCGCAACTCTGTCTCAGTGTTACCAAGCCTGCTTCGGCTTTTATAATTCTCGCGCCCTCCAGCTTGAACGGAAGCGTAACAACAGAAATTACAATAGCACCAAGCTCTCTAGCCAGAGAAGCTACGACTGGCGCAGCTCCGGTCCCTGTTCCGCCTCCGAGTCCGCACGTAACAAAAACGAGATCTGATTCCCGCAACATCTCCCTTATTTCGTTCTTGCTTTCCAGCGCAGCATTTTTACCTACTTCCGGATAGCCGCCGGCTCCGAGCCCGCGCGTAAGTGATTTGCCTATGAGAATGCGCTTGTCTGCCTCTGTAACAGCCAGATGTTTTGCATCTGTATTAATCGCGACGGTGTTCGCGCCCTTTAAGCCCTTCTTTGCAAGGGCGTTTATCGTATTACAGCCGCCCCCACCGGCGCCTACAACCAAAATCCTTGCCTTGTGTGTTTCAAAATCTGCAACATTGCTGAATGAGTCTGTTTCTGTCATATTTGCTCCCCTCGTATATTGTACAAAGCATATATCAGGCAAGCGAAATTGCCTTTAAACGCCCTGACCATATTTTGTTTAAAGAAATAGTCCAATTAGTAAAGTTGTCCAATTTGCAAAATCCAAATTGATTGTCCAAATCAATTTGCAGGTATGTGAAACGCGTTGTCCAGACGTGTTATCAAGTATTCTTTTTCTAACGCCTTTAATACTGTTTTCTATGCCCGAGAATATATGTTAAACTACGCACAGTGTGGGTTAGCTTTATATACTACACTTCTGGCGTACCAGTAAAAACTATATAAGTCTCGAAACTCAATAATTATTTATGAAAATAAAAGGCCTATCTAAATGGGTATGGATAATCGTAGTGATAGTAATACTCATTATCCTATACGCAATGTTCGGACGCGGTTAAACAAGCAGACCTGTCAGTTAATTCTATTTCTTGAATAGGTTTGGGATCATAAAAATAGTCAAAAAAGATGTGTTTTCTTGGCAAAAGCAACGTAAATTAGCCATTAATCAGCAGCCATATGACAGGTATCAATATCATCACCAGGAACGTAATCGTTATTATTTTCAATCCTTTTTTCCAACCTTCCCGGCGCAAGCCAAAAGCAAGACCGACAAAGAGCCCGCCAAAGTGTGCTATGTAACTGACCTCAGGATCCAGATTGACAATAAAACCATAGACATTGTAGAGTGCATAGCCAAGGCCAAGCAGTGCCAGCGGTATGGGCATGACCAACGGATAGAAGGATAAATCAATAGGCCGGACAAGCATGCCAACGCCGATGAGCGCAAAGATGCCCGCTGAAGCTCCTACGGCTATCTGGTCTGGCGCGTACACCGTGAGAGAAAGCAAATCGCCGGCAAAGGCGCCCAGGAAGAAGATGAGCAGCATTTTTCTTTTACCAAGTTCCGACTCAACCGCCAATCCAAAAAAAATCAGCACGAATATATTAGAAAGCAGATGCTCCAGCGAGCCGTGCATGAATATGGACGTTACTAGAACAAAAGGATTTGACTGTAGGTTATTCAGGGAAAAGCCAAAAGCATTATAGAAATCCTCGCCTCCATAGACACTCGCAACAAAGCCGATAATGCACAGGAGTGCAAGAATCCATGTAAGTTTCATAGGATTAATTTCAGAACTAAGGTTAAAAAGAAAACTTTATGTCAAAGGTGTATCACCGAAGAATTTACAAAGCGTAGTAAGGTCCGCCGTATTGCTCAAAAGGCAAAGCCACCATGCTTACCTCGCTAAGGTCTGCAAGAGAGTTCGCCTTTATCATCTTGTTCGAAAGTGTGTACAGCGTGTTGCCGATGTAAAGGCTTCTTCTTATCTGGCTTCCTGAAGAATACCAGTAGTCGCCCATCTTGGCTATTTCAGTATCGTTCAGATGAGTTACTCTTCCCTTTAGCCCGAAACCATTGACCAGGTCCAGCGAAAGCACGTATGCCCCTTCAAAGGTCTGGTCTCCATACGCTGTAGGCTCCGGATTAGGATTGGTTTCCCTGTTTATCTCCCGCAGTGAAATAGGTATCACAACGATTCCCTTGTTCTTGTCAAACAGGAATGCCTTGTGCTCGTAGAGTGCTTCCGAATCTGTCCCGCGGTCGCCGATGTTGAATTTGGATATTTCTTTTGGATTTTCAACGTCGCTTACGTCAAACAGTGAAAGCTTGACACCCTGGTACCAGGCAAAGTTGAGGTTCCTCTGGCCAGTTTCCTCATCGCTTGCCTCCACGGCTTCTTTTCCGATTCCTATTATATGTGTTTCGTCATAGGGATGCAAATAGTCCGAGTACCCTGGTATCTTTAATTTGCCAAGAATCTTTGGATCGCTGGGATTGCTCAAATCTATTACAAAGAGCGGGTCCACTTTCTTGAACGTCACCAAGTAAAGTCGGTCGCCCATAAATCTGGCAGAATATATTTTCTCGCCGGGTGCCAAATCCTCAAGCTTGCCTGTCTGCTTCAGCTCTGAATCAAGCACATAAACATTATTTCTCGAGTCCCCGTTCCAGACTTCGCCAACAGTCGTGGCAACGCGGAAGTAACCATTGTATTCATCCATGGAAAACTGGTTCAGAACATTGCCTGGCACAGAGCCCTGACCTTTGTAATCAATCTGGCTGCCGCTGACAGAAATCTTGCTGATATATGTTTTTTGTCGTTCTCTCTCAATATCCTGCTGTATAACAGTCATTTTTTCCTGCATTGAGTTTTGAAGGGTGCTCATTTGGTCCTGTGATAGACTAGCCACATAATTCTGCATCAACGTCTGGATCTCGTTATATTTTGAAGTGCTGCTTATGTTGTAGCCTCGTATCTCGTCTATTTTTTGCTTGAACTGGGGCAAAGTTGGAATTAAAACTTCGTCAATGATTCTGTCATAAAAGTCAGCATAACTCGCCCATTTTTGGTAAGTAAGGTAAATATTATTCTGTGACACATAGTTGGTCTGTGATGAAGGCATCATAAATGTCTTTGTCGCTGTTTCATCGGTCAGTATGTTCAGTGCTACGATGTTCACATAGTTGTAGGAACTGTCTGGAATGGGAAAGTAATATATGTCAGGAAACTCCCTCAGCGCAATTCCATCTTCCATAAAATAGGGCATGGGTATAACGCCGCCATTATAGACATACTCGCTGGTGATAGCGTACACATGGTTGCCTATCATTCTTGAGTCAGAATAAGAGCCACTGGCTGTTAAATTTCTGACAAGCCTAGGCTGCGATCTGTCTGAAACATCATAGACTTTTATGAAAGAAGACTGGGTATTATAATACGGATATCGTGGCATCATGATGTCGGCTACTATCGAAGGTGTCGCGCCTGAAGTTGGTGCGCCTACCGACATTTTTTCAAAAGGCATTATATCAATATAATCATTGTATTGGTTGCCAAATACAACCAATCTGTCGCCATTTATGAAAATATTGCTGACACCGCTGAGATTTATCTGTGAAACTATCTTTGCATCTTGAGCAGGGTAAGCATCAACAATAACCACGTTGTTGCCGGAAACAGTATATATGTACTTGCCGTCATTCTTGACAATATCAGCCTCGTCAACGCCTGCAACCTGAATATTTGTAGTGGAATAGTCGCTAGAAGGTGTTGCACTGCTCTTGTCTGTTGCCGCTGTCATGAATGCGGTTTCCCTCATCGCGCCGCCCAATGCATAACCGCCATATGACTGCGCCTCGCTGTTTGCTTGTATGAAACTTTTCAGCTCGTCATAAGAAGCGAATTTTTTCAGTGATTCGTTCTGGCTCGTAGGAATAGGAGTAGGTTTTGGCAAAGCCGCCAGAACAATAAGCCCGACAATCAGAATCGCACCGACAATGTACATTTCATTTTTCATTTTAAACACCGTTTAAAAGAAATGTTCTTGCATTAAAGCATTTCATGATATTTCTTTTGTCGATGATGCTTAATAAGCGTATGTTTTATTAGGGTTAAAATCCTAATCAAGAACACGTTCGGCTACGCAACACTTATCTTGCCGTATTTGCCTACATTGAGCTGGAGTGTGCCGTTCCATTCCTTTACATAGCCGTTCTCTATCTTCACGGTGTCGCCCTGGTTGACTTTTTCCGTGTCGTCTCCCCAGAGAACAAGAACTATCGTGCCGCTGTCATCCTCGAGAACTGTATTGCAAACCTTGGTTCTTCCGAACTTTGTGTTTATCTCGCGGGCAGCTTCTTTCTCGACAATCTTTGCCTCAATGTTGACCTTCCCGGCTCCGTCCTTAAGTTCTGATATTTTCATTAAGAAAATAAGTGAATAATTAAACATATAAAGTTGAACTAAGCGAATGCAAAGGGCGTTCCTTGACGCTAACTGTGCTGTTCGCTTACTTATTAATTAACTGCTGTCATATACTTTATTGATACTTATGCCAGAAGTGATTGTAGGCCGCGATGAGGACGACACAAAGAAGTACGGCACGACCGGAACCCTTTTCATAGGCAAGCATCTGGTCGGCACAGGCGAGGAGACGCATATGACAACGCCAGTGCTGCTCGACGTGCTGCGTCCCCACATAATAACCATAAGCGGCAAGAGAGGAGAAGGCAAATGCGTTCTTGATAGTACTTTAATCACTTTAGAGGATGGAAGCAAAATACCGATTAAAGACCTAGAAAAAAATTATAAACGTATTCTTGCACTTGATTCGCACGGCAAAATCGTTCCTGCAAAAAAATCTCATTTTTACAAAAGAAATGTAAACAGAATTCTTAAGATGAAATTGTCTACCGGACGTGAGATTGAACTTACGCATGAACATCCTTTGCTAACACAAACAGGATGGAGACCTGCTGCTGATTTATCAATTGGTTCACAGATAATTGTCACTGACACAAACATCTCCAAATCGAATAATCAGGCATTATTAACTAATTCTATTTTTCTTGACACAATAGTTTCTGTTGAAATACTTGAAGGGGAATTTGAGGTCTATGACATATCTGTCCCTGATTATCATAATTTTGTTGCTAACGACATAATTGTTCACAACTCGTTTACGATGGGCGTGATAATGGAAGAGATGATGAAGTTGCCGCCCCACGTC
>Ga0209211_10007171_pt1 | contig 15756 bp, 13 predicted proteins | sample RifGroA2_FD_183992 | JGI IMG/M metagenome (GOLD analysis project Ga0209211, IMG submission 183992) | Groundwater microbial communities from Rifle, Colorado, USA - Groundwater A2 (SPAdes) (version 2) | ecosystem: Environmental > Aquatic > Deep subsurface > Groundwater | place: Rifle, Colorado... | reverse complement strand
GCGTCCGCCCACGAAAACAACGCCGCGGCTAATAACTAATATGGCACGCAATCTCTCCCCTTCCATCAAAAAATCTCGCCGCTTCGGCGTCGACCTCGGCCATAAGCAAAATTCTCAAAAGGTCGCCCGCCGTCTCACTATTCCCCCGGGCCAACACGGCCAAAAAAAGCGCCGCGGCCGCCGCCCGTCCGAATACGGCCAACAACTAGCTGAAAAACAAAAAGTTAAATTTATCTACGGAATTTTGGAAAAACAATTCGTCAAATATGTAAAAAAGGCCAAACTTAACCCCCAAGCCACCGGCGAAGAACTCATCCGCCTACTCGAAAGACGGCTTGACAACGCTGTTTTCCGGTTTAACTTCGCCCCCACCAGAGCTATGTCCCGCCAACTGATCACCCATGGCCATGTCACGGTCAATAACAAAAAGGTTACCATCCCCTCATATCAAGTCAATATCGGCGACGTCATAATGCTGGACCAAACCGCCGCTAATATTCCCGACGTTCTCAAAAGATTGGAGCAAAAAGACGTCGAAATTCCCAAATGGATGCAAAAAAGTGCTTTAGCTGGTAAAATACACCAGTTGCCCGGAATTACGGATATTGATTCCGTTATCAACGACCAACTAATAGTCGAATTCTATTCTAGATAAGCAATAGTATAAACTGACAAACTAACAAACATAACAAACTAACAAAAAAACTAACAAACTACAAAACTAATAAAACATATAATGGTTTGTTAGTTTGATTTGCTTTTACGGTTTTTTTTGTTCGTTTGATTTTTTGTTCGTTTGTTAGTTTATTTTAAAACCAGTGGAACACCTATTCCAAATCATCACTAAGTCTGAAACTCCCATTGAGGGGACAATCGTTCTTGAACCTCTCCGCCAGGGCTTCGGCCATACTCTGGGAAACGCTCTTCGCCGAGTCATGATAACTCATCTAACCGGCGCCGCTCCGGTCAGAGTCAAAATCAAAGGAATCACCCATCAATTCACCACTCTTAAAGGAATGAAGGAAGACATCGTTGAGTTAGTCCTAAATTTAAAAAAGGTTCGTGTCAGCTATCAAGGAGAAACTCCTGAAACTCTTAAGCTCGATATTAGCGGCCCGGCAAAAGTCACTGCTGCCGATCTCAAGGGACCCTCAACTATCAAAATCGCCAATCCGGATTTGGTGCTGGCAATTCTGGCTGACAAAAAATCCAAACTGACGCTGGAGCTTACTGTCGAATCCGGGGCCGGATATTCTCTGACCGAAGAACAAGGAAAACAAAAACTCGGCGTTATTCCTCTAGACGCCAGTTTTTCTCCTGTTACTCAAGTTTCATATACCGTCGAGTCTACTCGTGTTGGCCGCAGAACCGACTTTGACAGTCTGGTTTTAAAAATTCACACCAATGGGACCATAACACCTTCTCAAGCTGTCACCCAAGCCGGCCAGATTCTGGTTGACCATTTCCAGCAAATTGTCGCTCCGGTAGCCGCCGACAGCCAATCGTCCGTTGCTTCTTCTCCGGCCACCCAAAGAATCTCCCTCTTAACCGTCGAGGAGCTTGACCTACCAACCCGAGTCGCCAATTCCCTTCGCCGCGGCGGCTATAAAACTCTTGGAGATCTGGCAAACGCCACTGCCGCTGATATCGCCAAAGTCAAAAACATCGGCGCCAAATCAGTTGACGAAATTATCTCCCAGTTAAAACAAAAAGGCATTAATATTAAAGAATAATGAAAAAACTTGGTCGCACCCGCTCCATGCGGCAGGCGCTGATTAGATCTCTCGCCTCCGCTCTTGTCTTAAACCGTCGGATTGAAACCACCCAAGCCAAAGCCAAAATGGTCCAGCCAATAATAGAAAAGCTCACCCGGCTGGCCAAAAATCTCGGCCGGGATGAATCCCGCAAACAAATCTTGACTTTTTTCCAGGACAGAATTATTGTCAATAAATTATTCGAACATGCTTCCGGCTCTTCCCGTTCTTCCGGATTTACCCGCCTGATTCATACCGGTATCCGCCATGGCGACTCCGCCCGCCTCTCCCGCCTCGAATGGGTTGATTCGACTCATTCGACTCACAAGACTCATAAACCTTAAGACATGAAACCAAAAACTTTCGTCGCCACCCAAAAAACCATTATCCGTCGCTGGCATCTTATAGACTTTGATGGGCAGATCTTGGGCCGCATCGCCACAAAAGTTGCCGGTCTCCTTATAGGAAAACATAAACCGGACTTCTCTCCCCACCTCGATTGCGGCGACTACGTGATTGTCACCAACGCCGCCAAAGTTAAAGTCACTGGCAACAAACCCGACCAAAAAATGTACCGCTGGCATACCGGCTATCCCGGTGGCTTCAGGGAACGCCCCTTCAAAAAACAGATGGATCTTCACCCCGACAGAATCGTTACCGCGGCTGTTTCCCGAATGCTTCCCAAAAATAAACTTCGCCCGCTGCGGCTGAAACGTCTCAAAGTTTTTCCCGGACCCACCCATCCTTACCAAGAAAAACTCAAATAATCTTTATAACTTTTATAATATTTATCCATTATGCCAAATAAAACTTCAACCGCCAAGTCTTACATTTATGCCGTCGGCCGCCGCAAAACCTCAGTCGCAGTAGTTAAACTCATCAAATCCAAACAAACCGACCAACCCATTACTATCAACGGCCACCCAATCGAAGAATATTTCCCTGGTGAATCGGCCAAAAATATCTGGCAGGAACCGTTTCGCACCACCAACACTCTCAATATATATTCCGCGGTTGTCAATATCCGCGGCGGCGGTAAATCCGGACAATTGGGCGCTTTCGTCCACGCCGCCAGCCGCGCCTTAACTAAAATTGATTCCGAAAAATTCCGTCCTATCCTCAAAAAACGCCATCTCCTCACCCGCGATCCCCGCATGAAAGAACGCCGCAAGCCCGGCCTCGCTCAAAAAGCTAGGGCAAAGAAACAGTCACCCAAACGGTAAACTTATTCGTACCTCAACGCCTCCACCGGCGACATCTTCGCAGCCCTCCTGGCAGGCAGAATCCCGAAAATAATTCCCACCCCCGCCGACACCCCGAATGCCAGCAAAACCGCCGCCGCCGAAATCCGGGCCGGGAAAAATCTGTTGATTATCAAACTCCCTCCCGCCCCGATCAAAATCCCCACTAATCCGCCAGTTAAAGACAATATCACCGATTCCGCCAAAAATTGCCCCAAAATCACCCGCGGCGTCGCCCCCACCGCTTTCCTTAGTCCTATCTCTCTCGTCCGCTCGGTAACCGTCACCAGCATCATATTCATAACCCCAATTCCCCCCACCAACAGTGAAATCGCCGCGATTCCCGACAAACCGATAGTCAAAGTCCCAATCACCGCCTCCACCGTTCCCAATAACTGCCGTTGATCGACCACGGAAAAAGTATCAACATTTCTGGTTTTGCCTAAATAAGCCTTAATCGAAGCAATCACCCCTTCGATCTGGGAGCTGTCCGCGGCCTTGACCACAATAAAATCAATCCCCGAAGAATCTATCAGCTTCTGTAAACTGGTTATCGGAACATAAATCTGATCATCCAAATCTGCGCCCGAGAAACCCCCTCCGCCGCCGCGGGGATCGGTCACCCCCACCACTTCAAAACCTACCGACGAAATATAAACCGTTCTGCCAATATAGTTTCCGTCTGGAAATAGGTCTCTAGCCGCTGTCGGCCCCAGCGCCGCTACTTTCTTGCTCCGGCCGACTTCCGACTCATTATAAAATCTGCCGTCGGCCATAGTTATCGATCTTACATTCTGATACTCCACGCTGGATCCGACTACGTCAACCCTTTTTTGCTTGGCGCCGGATTTAATCTTCATTAATTTCTGAACCTGGGGAATAACATTATCTATTCCTTGATGGATGCGTTTTATTTCTCTAACATCCCTTTCGATAAAAGTTTTCCCGCCCACCGGCGGCGCCCCATGCAAAGTCATCGGCCTGCCCTCCTCGTCAACCATGTTTATCGGCAACACCATGATAATGTTCGATCCTAATCCCTCAAACTGGCCCGAAACGTATTTTTTCAATCCGTCGCCGATAGCCACCAGCGTTATTACCGCCGCCACCCCGATGACTATCCCCAAAGTCGTCAGTATCGACCGGGATTTATTTCGCAAAAGCGAACTCACTGCCACCCTAAAAAGGCTTATTATATCCATTTGTTATTCCCTCACCTTCCCATCCAATATTTTAAGATGCCTTTTCGCGTGCCGCGCCACTTCTTTCTCATGCGTCACCAAAATCACCGTCTTTCCCTCCAAATTCAACCCGTCAAAAATCTCCATTATTTCTTTCCCGGTTTTACTGTCCAAGTTTCCCGTAGGCTCATCCGCGAAAATCACCTTAGGATTATTAATCAAAGCCCGGGCAATCGCCACCCGCTGCTGCTGTCCCCCCGACAGCTGGCTTGGAGTGTGGTCAATCCGTTCTCCCAGTCCCAATTTTGACAACAGCTCTACCGCCCGCCGCCGCCTTTCCGCCCGGGATACTCCGGAATAAATTAACGGCAGGCCCACGTTTTTCCACGCTTCGGTTTTCGGCAGCAAATTAAACTGCTGGAACACGAACCCTATTTCTTTGTTTCTAATCCGGGCCGTCTCCGCTTCCGACAAATTTGTCACATCCCGACCGCCAAAAATTAATTTTCCGTCTGACGAATTATCCAATAACCCCAAAATATGCATCAGGGTTGATTTTCCAGAACCGCTGGGCCCCATAATCGAAATGTATTCTCCTTGGCCGATTACCAAACTCGTCGGCCGCAACGCCTCCACTCTCACTCCATCCAGCTGATATGCCTTCCCCACCTTCTCCAATCGGATTAATTCTCCTTTCATAATCTCCGTTTCAAAAAAACTCTATTAAAGAAAACATTAAGCGATCGCTTATCAAAAAATTTAATACGGATTTAAGTTAAGTATAAATGCTTTCATATTCATAATTTTAAAATTAACTTTCCGGCTGATAAACCGTTAACCTAAACGATATTAAAGTTTAAAATACGCGATCGCGCATCGAAAACTTTAATATCGTTAGTTCTTTCTTATCTCTACTATCACCTTTTCCCCCTCCCTCACTCCCTCCAATATCTCCACCCTCTCTTCCGTTTCCAAACCCACCGTAATCTCCTTTTCTACCACCTCTTTGCCTTGTTTCTGTTTCACCAACTTCTTGCCTTCTTTCTCGCTCACCGCTACCGCCGGCAGCGTCAAAACTTCCACCTTCTCCGCCACCGCCAATTTGGCATCGCCGCTCATTCCCAATTTATATTTCAAGTCCCGGTTTTCTCCCGGCAGCGTCAATTTTACCCTGTATCCTTTGCCTCCGCCCGACAAAGTCACCGGCGAAAATCCGATTTCGCTCACCCGCGAAAATACCGTCTCTTCCGGGTAAGCGTCAAAAACCACCTCCGCTTCCTGGCCGGCAAATATCTTCCCAATTTCCACCTCGTCAACTTCCGCCTCAAAATATACCGTCTCCGGATCAACTATCGCCGCGATAACATCTGTCGCCCCCACGTTTATCCCCGGATCGGGAAACTTCAAATCGCTGATTAAACCCTCAAACGGCGCCGCTATCGATGCGAATTCCTTGGCTACCGCCTGAATTTCAACGTCTAAAACCGAATTATTTAAATCAAATTGGGATTTTTCCAAGATCCTCCGTACCGCCGGAGTTAAAGTATAGTGGTCAAAATTGTCAGTCGTTACATTATAAGTTTCCCGGTTTCCCTGAAAGTCCCATCTGGTTTTCAGATAATCGTTAAGCTCTTTTTCCAGATTCTTTTGAACCGTTCGCTGATCCAAACTGGCAATCCCCTGCCATTTTTTCACCCAATCGCCTTGCTTAACTCCTACCCAAGATAGCCGGCCGCCGGCCTGAAATTTCAAATCCGCCTGTTTTCCCGCTTTCGCTTCTCCCGATACCGTCAACTCCTCCCGAATGTCCCCCCGACTGACGGTATATTCGTTATACTTCACCGCTTCCGGCCTTCTCCACCACCAAATCCCGCCGGCTAAAACTAACAATAAGACAACGATATGCCAATACTTCTTGAAAAACTTCACGAAGACATTATACCATCTGACCTATACAAAACCCGAATAACAGGACTATCTATTCTTGTTTGGACTGACAAGTTTTAGCAGCGGTTCTTCCCAGCCGAAACACGTTTCCCGATCTTGGAGCTTAGCGAAGCTTTTAACGCAGCCGGAATCGAGTTTAACGAATTCCTGCAATACGTCAACTGTTTCTTCAATAAAACCTCCAACCGTACCATCGGAGTCATCCACGCCGCCGGTAGTCAGCTTTTTATCAAGCCGTAATAATAAATCAATTAGCAATTCAGACGTTTGCTCGCCCACCGGCAAATCTAAAACAATCGCCGACAGCCGGTTACAGCCTTCTGAAAGTGAATTTTGATAAGCAAACCAAACGCGAGATGGTCCGTTGTAAGGTTTGATATAACGCAGACAAGCAGTGATTGCCTGTTTTGCAGTTAAAAGTTCTTTATCAGATAAATTTCCCAGCCGACCGCTACAGGCGGGGTTATGTACTTGCTTTTTATCGTCAATGGTTAGCGGTTTGCCATCTTGAACCGCATAAATTGCCAGCGCCACCATGTGTTTGCAAAGCGTATCGTTTTGTCCAAGATAACAAGTACAACGTCCTTCATCGTAGCGTCGGCGGGATACGATAACGTCATATGGCTGCGACCCCTGCACTGTCGCGGTATACGTAAATCCGTTATCGTCAAAACGCGTCACCTTGCCGCTTTCGTAAAGCTTAACCGCTTTCTCAAACGTCGCCCCGTCCGTGGCAAACTTGATTTTATCGAGAGTGAAGACAGGTGGGTTCATATATTTTAACCTCCTCCGGCGTACCTGCCCGCCTTTGGAGGGAGGCCGTAGAGTTTATCCGTCACGCCTAAAACCATTGTAACTTTTCTTCGCTCGGCGTTATGTTGTCGTTTCAGTTAGCCTCGCTTTGCGGGGCTTGCAGGGCGCACGTTTTCTGAGATTATTTCAGGTATCACACGACGACGTACGCGTTTTCGGCGTTTCTTTAATACACCTTGTCTGTCTTTATCCGTTGTTGAAGTTTTATCTTGTTCTATTTTAGCTTCAAGTAGCCTCTGTACTCGACCCTCAAGTTTTCGCACTTCCTGATATGCTGGTTCTAACTCAAATCTATTAGATTCTCCTGGTTGAGCCTTTTCATTTTTTGATACATCCACCTTTCCACCTTTTGTAATAAACTCATAAAGACGAGGCCCCGTATTTCCAAGTGCGTTTATTGCCTCATTTTTTTGTGCGTCCGCCAATTTTTTATTGCCATTGATTTTACCGACAGACTCTACTATTTCTGTGATTCGCTTCCGTTGGTATTCATCAATGACCTTAAACAACTCAAATTTCTTCCCATCAACCCCGACTTTCATTTCTTCCAAAACGAGTGCATGTTCTTTGGCGGCGAGTATACTTTTATAAAGTTCTACAAACGGTTTCACTGTGGCGCAGATAGTCTCTCCTATAAATTTTGTGGTAACGAGCCATACTTCATACGGGGATCCTTTACTTGTTGCAATAATTTTCGTTTTCTCTGGAGCCTCATCAGCAAATAACGAATAGGCGTGGATAATATCCTTCCATTCACGTGCTTGAGTAGCCAAGTCTACAAAAGTATCTACTGATACTTCTTTATCAAATACCAATTGTATGATTGCCTGATCTTTCTCGATTTCTATCTGTTGTTCAACCAAGCTTCCCAAACCAGAAAGCGTGTTGGTCGCGTTTGCCAGAAGGCGATCTGTTTCATGCTTGAGCTTGTTGATTTCTTCAGTAGCACCTGGGGTATTTGCAGAATTATCAGAAAGCGCAGTTAAAAACCGATCAAATCCTTTCTGCCCGAGAACAACACTTGCTCCTAATCCATCAGTGATTCTTCGTTGTGAGTGAGTGAGATTTTGAACGGCAAATTGTTCATGAGCACTTTTAATTTTTTCCTTGTACTCTTTCAACTGATTTTGTAAGTCTGGAGTCGAGGCAGAAGATATTTGCTGAAGCGTGTTAACAAAACTTGTATACAATTCCTGAAGTTGAGAAGCCTCAATGACCGTCTTAATGTGTTGGAGAACCCAGACAAGTTCAAATAACATAATGCCTCTTTGTTGCTGGCATTAACGGTGAGTGTATGGTTTTATGAATAAAATGGCAATGATCAGTTTTAGTCATATAAAATTTGAGAGAAAATGCTTCGTTTTTTGATCGGCGAAAACTTCACTTTTAAATCAAATACTCATCTAGTTTCATGAATAAATGATTTACAGTTAATAATTCCTTTGGTGAGCAACCAACAACATGGTCAATATATTTCTCTTTCTTTAACTCTGTTAAAATATTTGCACTTTGATTGCCTCGACCAGAATGATGATAGATTTGTCCAGTGATAATCAGATTGAATTTCGTTTGTCCTTTCTTCAATCCACTCAAAACATCGCTATTTCTGATTTTGGAATTGCCATAAAACGCAACATCCCAATCGGTAGTTTTCAATCCGTATTTTGTAAAATAGTTTCTTAATTTTTCAAGAATTAAGTCCTCATCGACAACTTCGCCCAAGATGCAAATATTGAAAGGTATTGAGATTTTAATATTCCTCTTTTCCTCTATGCCTCGTTTCGGCTGATAAACAAGGGCTTCTTTCAAGCCCTCGATTGTTGCCTCCGCTTCCTGCAAGTCAATTATCAGTATTTCATTTTCCAATTTCTTGTCATCAAGATTTTTGATGGCTTTCGTCAGTTCCGATTCGTATAATTCCAAAAGTTCTTGGTCTTCTTTCGATTTTTCTGTTTGTTTCGCGGAGACGACTTTACGGCTTTGAGTAAATCTGATTAGGTTTTCTTCAAACTTTGACCTGAAGCTATCTAGTGTCTGATTTTTTAATGCACGGAAAAAATTGAAATAATCAAACGGAGAAATAATGTAGAAATAAAGAATTTCCTTGCCTTTGTAATTATTCTGATATTCTCTGCCTGCGTTGAGTTTGAGAAGGTTCTCGTTTTTAAAATCTTTATCGTCTTTAATCTCAATAACTAGAGTGTCTTTTTTTGTTTTAATTATGAAATCTGGGTAAAAACTGTAGTAATCTCCATTTTCTTCCTTTTTGTAAGCAATGCTGAAAAATTTACTCTCATCATTTGATCGAATTCCATTTTTGAACCACCACAAAATATCATCGTCGGTTTTTTCTAATTCTTCTATGAATTGTTTCTCGTGTTTAGACCATCGTTGTTTTCCACCTTTTTCAAGTTTAATAAAATGTGGCATCAAAATTGATTTTTTAATGTCCTTTACTTCTACGTATTGGTCAAACACACTTATCTTTTCTGGGATTTGCCAATCATCATTCAGGATAAGTTTTATTTCCTTTTTAGGAAGAGATTTATATTTTTCTTTTGCTAAATCTACTAATCCTTTAAATTCTGATGCATTGCCCGGATTTAGAATAATACTTGCTATTTCATCTTCGTTATCGACATTAAAAATCTTCTTAAAAAGCGAACGTAAGCTTGATTTTATTACCTTTGCTGAATCATGGCGGGCGAAAGGAGAAGTCAAGGACTCTACAAATACTTGATATTTTGCGAATACTTCTTCCCTATCTTGGAAAATATCTTTTTCTTTATTAAATTCAATTACTTGTTTTTTATCTATTTCTTTTATCTGGGCTTCTAATCCTATTTTGTTGACAAAATTAAATTTACCGATGTTGATTTTCTTGTCATCAATCTTTAATTCTTTTGCCGCCTCAAATAGACAATCCTTAAATTCGCCGGACATTCTAAATAATTCTCGCTTTCTCCTGATAAGCTCGCTCGGTAAGTAGACATTTTTGTAAATGGTATTGTCTCTGACCATTTGATCCTTACTGACATAATCCTTTGCCAAATCCTCAACAATCTCAAAATTGTCGGAAGCGGTATAAATATACCCGACATTCAACGCCTGATAATTGTCATAATGCTTGTGTTCCGGCATACGCATAATGCGACCGAGCGTTTGAATGTTGAAAACATAATTTTCGGCGTTCCATTCTCGCTGAAGAAGCAAAATGCTCGCTCGCGGGCAATCCCACCCTTGCGCGATTGCTTCCTTGAAAACCAAAACCTCTACTTCGCTGTCGTCATTTTCAAGATAATCAAGATTTTTCTTTTTATCTTTTTCGGCAAGCCAAAGAGCGAGCTTTCCATTCTCAATCGTAATCCCGTCTTTATTTAATATCTCAATGATTTTATCTTCCGGCTCTCGCACATCGGACTTTCTTCGTTTTGGTATCTGAATCAAAAGCAAAGGATTTATGTCAGTTCCGGCTTCTTCATAAAGTCGTTTTAGCTCGTTTCGCTTCTTCAGTGCCTCGCGGACAATGTCTTCGTTTGTTTGCACTCGTCCAAGTCCGGGGTTTATCTGTACTTCTTGTTTTATCATTCCCTCCGAAACAACTTCGCTCAATTTGACGCTAATTTTGTGGTCATTAGTAACGCCCTCTTTTGGAGTAGCAGAAACTTCAATCGTCAGCTTTGGTCCAATCATGCCAACGATTTCCTGCGATTTGCTTGTTTTCGCCGTGCGGTGGCTTTCGTCAATTATCAAAACGATGTCTCGTCCTGCGTCCCTAGTGTTCTCCATTACTTTACTCAAATTCCAATCTTTTTCGTTGTCCGACATAAAGAGAGAAACACCCTCTTTATTTAAACTATCCCAGTTCACGAAAACTATTTGATTTTGTTCTATCTCGTTGTTCTGAATATCGCCGATATTTATGCAATCAAGTAATCGCTCATTCTCAAAATGTTTTTCCAGTTTTTTCTTACTTTGTTCGTGCAAATAATTTACAGAAATCCAAACAAAGGCGAGTTTCTTTTCTCCGCCTAGCTCTTTGACCATGCGCGACATGGCTTCCGCAAGCATAATCGTTTTTCCCGATCCTGTTGGTGCCTGAAAAACGATTAACTTCGGGTCTTCATCTTGAATATACCCAACAGAAGTTAAAACAAGCTCGTGGATATATTTTTTCTGGAATGCTATGTCTTTCATAGGTGTCGGGGTTTATAAAGCTCTTTGTATATCTTGCGATATACATTCAAAATAATTTCCGGTATCGGCTTCACTGTTCTCAAATTTTCTAAATCCTCAAAATCTTCCTCGTTGTATGTATGATCGTAACTGAAGACATATACCACGAAAGATTTTTGGTATTTCTTTGCTTCCTTTTTGAAATCAGCAATCGCGTCTTCGTCATAAATTATACCAGTCATTTGCTTTTGATTTTCATAGATCGCAAAAGCACCTTTTTTGTTTACCATTTCATCAAAAGTTGCTTCGGCGAGACATAACATTTCAGCGCATCTTGAAGTAAAAATCCTTTTGTCGTTATCGGTTTTTACATTATCTACAAACACAGTAGAAAAGTATTTTAAGTTGCCCCCAAGACCCTTAACTTTTTCTCCTTTCGCCGCATATCCACGCATAACATTTTTAATTCTTGGATAGCAAATATCAGCTGCAATCTTGTTGCCGCTACCATTATTATCTTCGTTATTCGTGCAGAGAATGAATTGTCTTTGCCCGTTATCTTCTTTATTTAATTCTAGAACTGCATGTCCCGTCGTCCCCGATCCAGCGAAAAAATCGAGCACAATTGCATTTTTTCTGTGTTTGGCAATCATGCTTATCATTTCAAATACTGTGTAGAGTGACTTCGGATAAGGGAAGTTTTTACTAATTATCTGGGCTATTAAATTTGCGCCGTGAGTTCCGGCGTTATATCGCGCTCCTTTCCACACACTAAAGATCGGGGAGGCGGCAACGCCCGATTTTCTTACTACTAAAGAACCTTGTTTTGTGTATTCAATTGCCCCTTGCTCGATCAGCTCTAGCATTGTGTCGCGGTTGTAGCGCCAACATCTTTCTTCTCCCTTTTTGCCAAGAGGATAGATTCTTAAACATCCCTCTCGTGTCGTTTCTTTCGGATACTTTTTTTGATCTCGTGGTATCGCCACTTCAGCCCCAACAACTTTTGATTTTTTAGTGTCAACTAAAACTGCGAAAAATTGATTTGGACGACTTTTTCTCCAATTATTTTCGCCTTGTCCAGATCGTTTCAGAGACCACCTACTTACTTCTGAGTTTGTTGAACGACCCTCTATGCTCATTCCTTTAGGAGTCAAAACATACGCATATTCGTGAGTTCTTGAAATTGTGATGGAGCCTGCTCCTTGTGGATGATGCTCCACGACAATTATGTTTTTATCATAAGAAGGAAAAAATTCTTCAAGAAGCAACCCAAGTGTATTTAGCTCGTAGTCGTCAATTGCACAGATGAATGCTCCATTGTCTTTTAGAAGATTTTTAGCAAGTCGTAATCGCTTACTCATAAACGAGAGCCATTTGCTGTGGCGATAACGATCATCTTTTTCGACATAATGATTGTTATACATCCAGCTTTTATTGCCTGTGTTGTAAGGAGGGTCTATGTATATAACATCGACTTTTCTCTTGTGGGTATAGTTCAAGACTGACAAAGCATGATAATTGTCGCCTTCAATAATAATATGGGTAACATCATTATTGTCTGCCGATAAATCTTTCTTCTTTTCTTCTTTCAAAACTGGCAAAGATGTCTTGCATTGTTCAGCGACATCTTCCGGCTTGTCTTCCCAAACAATGCCAAATTTTTTACGCTTCAAAAGCTCCTTATACTCATGGAGCAATTTTTCTTTTGACCAGTTTTGAAAATCTTTTTTTGACATAGATTATAATATTACATCTTACAATAAATGCATTATTTCTGAAACGATTATTTTAATGACCAAGGTCCCATATTTTTGCCTTGTCCTGCACCTTTAACAATTCATTCTGATATTCCAGTTTCCATTGATCTTATAATTTTTTAAGATTCCGGTAGCCCATTGGCGAAATTGCGTACCGCGCCCGGAATTAACCCGGTAGCCGACGGCGATTATGGCTTCCAAAGAATACATCTTCGTTTTTCTCTCGATTGTTCGCCCGCCTTCATTTTGAACTTGTAAGAAATCCTTACACGTTGAAAAACGATCGGTTTCGTTATCTAAAAAAATATTCTTCAAGTGCTGAGTAACATTTTGAGGAGTTGTACCAAACAGCTCTGCCATTTTCTTTTGCGTCAGCCAAATGTTCTCTTCGGCAAATAATACTTCTATATTTACTGATCCATCGGGAGACTGATAGAAAACTATTTGATTGTCAGGAATTTTTTTCATTTGCTTAATTATACCCACCCTCTTTATTTATCGTGGTTGTCCTATTTTTAATTCTTTCGTCTCCCAAATACCCATTCACCTCCGGCATAATTATTTTTGTTCGCAGCAAACTCGCCGGAAACAGTGTGTAATGTCCAAATCTTCCGTTAATTTCATCTTGAGCCGCCAAAATCAGCTTTCTCCTCCTTGCCTCCGGAAAAAAACAATCGGCAAGCGCAGATTCTTCCGCCAGCAAACTAATCCATACCCCCAAAAACCTCACCGGCGCTTGCCATCGCCGTTTCTCAAACAGCCGCTTTAATTCACGAAACACCGTAAGCGGATCACTTGTATAACTTTTTCTAGAATCGTTTGTATAACACTTTCGTGTAATAAACAAAACATCTTTCACCCCAAGATGATCCGCAGAGCCTCCACCCCGTATCATCAGCCCGAATTGCCGCCCCGCCATCCGCGCCCTTCTCAATTTCTCCGCCGCTTCTTCGACTAGGTTTCTTACCACTGCCAAAATTTCTTCTTTGTCCCAAATTTCTCGCCGCAAAGTATACGTCCGCGACACCGATTTCGGCAGCGGCAGCTCCCGTCCTGTGACTACAGAAGTCCCATCTTGTCCCCAAGCCATTCTGGTAAGTTCCTTCGCCCAATACGGCCCGAAGCTTGCCGCCAAACACCCTTGCGGCATCCGCCTGATTTGCAGCAGTTGAGTTATCCCTATCTCCTTCAGCCGCTCTTCCAGCCGTCTCCCGATGCCGCAAATTTGGTCAAAACTAGCTTTCCCCAAATAAACATCCTGGTTTTCGTCGCTAATTTCCACCAGTCCGTCGGGTTTTTCCATATCCGACGCCAATTTCGCCAATAATCTATTTTTAGCGATTCCGATGCTGACCTTCATCCATTCTCCCAATTTTTCTCTGACCACTTTCTTCAAATGAAGTGCCAGTTTACGGCTTCCTCCAAATAAGCGTCCCGTTTCCGTCGCGTCCAAAAATACTTCGTCCAGCGAAAAAAGCTCCACTCTGTCGCTAAACCTCTGGCAAATCCGGGCAAACCGCCGCGTCATCTTGTCATAACTGTCAAAATCCGCGGGAACCAAAATTATTTCCGGGCACAACAGTTTCGCCTGCCACACCAACGTCCCGGTTTTTACCCCCCGGCGTTTTGCCTCCACCGACGCCGCGATTATCACCGTCCGCCCCTCGGCCTTGATCACCCCCACCGGCTTCCCCCGCAGCTGCGGATTTTTCTGCTGTTCCACGCTGGCAAAATACGAATTAAAATCAACATGCAAAATAATCCTATTCATAGTTTGATAAGGCCCGGCCTTGCCGCGGCAAGGCCGGGCCTTTTTATATTCGTGTTTAGTTTTTGTAATCTTCTTTCATTATTAGCAATAAAACACCCGAAACGTCAATACCCAAAATTCTTGCGCTACTTGCGCTACTTGTGCTACTTGTGTTACTTTATCTATATCTATATGATTCGTCTCGCCGTCAATGGCTTTGGCCGCATCGGCCGCACCGCCGTCCGCGTCCTGGTGGAAAAACAGCTTCCTGACCTGGAACTGGTCGCCATTAATACCTCCGGCTCAATGGAAATCGAGGGCTGGGCCCACCTGTTAAAATACGACACCGCTTACGGGAAATTTTCCCATGACATCAAAGTAATTCATCTAAAAGACGCCAAAGACGCCGCCGATAACGATCCCGTCATCGGTCAACTAATGATCGAAGGCCTGCCGGCTCCGGTCATGGTCTTAGCCCAAAAACACCCAGCCAAACTCCCTTGGAAAGATTACCGCGTTGATATTGTGATTGAATCCACCGGTGTTTTTACATCAGAGGACAAAGCCAAACTCCATCTCGTCGCCGGAGCTAAACGGGTGCTGATTTCGGCGCCGCCAAAGGGCGGCGGCATTGGAACTTTTGTTCTTGGAGCCAACGAATATCAATCCGGAGAAATTATCTCCAACGCCTCCTGCACCACCAACTGCGTCGCCCCGGTAGCGGCGGTGTTACATTCCAAATTCGGCATTGAAAAAGCCGCTCTTCTCACTATTCACGGCTACACCGACGACCAAAATCTTCAAGACAACTCCCACCGCGACCTCCGCCGCGCCCGCGCCGCCGCCCAAAATTTGGTCCCCACCACCACCGGCGCTGCCATTTCCACCACCGAAACCATCCCCGAGCTTAAGGGATTATTTGACGGCATCGCCGTCCGGGCTCCGATTATCACCGGCTCTCTCTCCGATATCACCTGTCTATTAAAAAAATCCCTCACCAAACAAGAAGCCAATCAGGCCTTTATTGAGGCCTCAAAAACTCCCCGCTGGCGGGGAATTCTGGCCGTCACCGACGAACCCCTGGTCAGCTCCGATATCATCGGCCGCCCCGAGTCGGCTATCGTCGACTTATCCCTC
>Ga0209211_10007167_pt1 | contig 15762 bp, 16 predicted proteins | sample RifGroA2_FD_183992 | JGI IMG/M metagenome (GOLD analysis project Ga0209211, IMG submission 183992) | Groundwater microbial communities from Rifle, Colorado, USA - Groundwater A2 (SPAdes) (version 2) | ecosystem: Environmental > Aquatic > Deep subsurface > Groundwater | place: Rifle, Colorado... | reverse complement strand
CACCCTTTCATCGGGCACGCCAACAACGCCAACGTTGGGATCGATGGTGGCAAAAGGGTAATTGGAACGGTCCACCTGTTTTTTGGTCAGGGTCTGGAAAAGGGTGGACTTGCCCACGTTGGGCAGACCCACGATGCCGATGGACAAAGACATGTTAGTGGTTGTTTTTGTAGGAGAATTCGCAGATGTTCTTAAAATCGCACCAGTCGCACTGCCAGCCGGGGGTGGCTTTAAAATCGCTTCTCTTGATTTGTTCGATCTCGTCAACAATCTCTTTTTTTTCTTTCTCTATATCCGCTCGGCTCCCTAAAAAGGAAAGGCTCTTACCCTCGTCCAGATAATGGTAAGTCAGCTTCTGGGGTTTTAAACCGAGAACTTCTTCGGCGGCCATCTGATAAATCAAAAGCTGTTTTTTGTCTTCGGGCCGGAGCCTTTCTTTGGCCGAACCCGTTTTGTAATCAATGATCTCGACGCCATCGCCCTTGTCATCAATCCGGTCAATCTTGCCGATGAGAGTATAACCGCCAATCTTGATATTAAAATCTTGCTCCAGGGCCGGATGACCCCGAAAGAAGAAAAGCTTTGGCTTCTCTTTGCGGAAGTTTTGATAGAACTTTCGCAGCGTCTTCTGGCCCAGTTCGAAATACTCTTTTTTTTGCGCCGGATTCTCATACCATTCGTCCAACCATTCTCTTTGGTAGATCTCCAAAAGGTCTTTTAAGCCAACCGGGCCCGAGGTTGAGACCAGTAAAAACTCCTGCAGAGTCTGGTGCATGGTTTTGCCGAAGGAAAAGACGGCTTTGCCCTTGACCGGGATTTTCAAGATGTGGGCAAACTTATACTGCAAAGGACACTTTTCAAAAGCGGCCAGCTGAGTAAAAGAAAACCTTTCGGGCAACAAAAATTCTTTGACTCTTTCAAACTTTTTCTGATTGACCCGGACGCCCCGGCTCTTTAAGTGAGTGAGAACCGCCGCATAGCCCAGTTCGATCAGAAAGCGGGACAATCTTTTTCTGGTCACGCCGCAATAATCTTCGGCCGAGGTCAGGAATAAGCCGTCCTTGGCCCGGGTCATGCCCACGTAAAACAGCCTTCTTTCCTCCTGAAGGTGAAAATCTCCTTCGGGCAGAATGTCCTTGATTAATTTCTCCGGGATCTCGATCGGATCTTTTCTCTCGAGACTGGGAAACCGCTTGTCCACCAGGTTAACCAAAAAGGTGTATTTAAACTCCAATCCCTTGGCCGAGTGCAGCGTCATGATTTTAACCACCGCCGGACCCTGTTCCACGTCAAAATTCATCTTCCCCTCTTCCCCGGATTCCAGCTCCAGATTCAATTCCTCCATAAAAGCTCGGAGGCGAGAATCAAGATGAGTTTCCTCGAAGTTCTTGATCCGGCTGTGAAACTGAGAAATCAGATCCAAATCTTCTTTCCTTTCTTTTTTCACCAGGTATTCGAGATAGCCCGAGTCCTCCAAGAAAGAAAGAAGAATCTCGGAAACGTTCTTTTCCCGGGCCCGGGTGGTGTGTTTCTCGACCAGGCTCAGAATCCGGTTGACCCCGTTAATCGTCTGGAGGGAAAGGCCGGGGATCAAGGATAGTTCCTGGAGCGACTCAAAAATCGATTTCGAGCGGCGGGAACTATAGCGGGTAATCTGGGCGATGTCTTCGGGAAGCAAGTTCAAAAAGGGTAGGCTCAGAATCCGAAAAGCGGCCGAGCTCTCGTGATAGTTATCGAGAAACTTGAAATAGGAAACGATGTCTAAAATGACGGGCTTGGCATAAAGACCCCGCAGGGCCATGAACTGGTAAGGAATGTTTGATCTTTCCAGGCCTCTAATGAAGGCCGAGGCTTCATGGTTGGCTCGGACCAAAATGGCAAAATCGCTGAAAGTGGCGTCTTTGTCTTCCCGTAAAAGCTCGACAATCTTTTCCAGGACGCCGGAGACTTCCTGTTCGCCCGACTTAAAGTGCAAATGCCCGATCTTTCCCTTGCCTTTCTTGGCCGCCTTTAGGTTCTTATCAATCTGGCTGATGTGCTCCAGCCGGTTGGGATTGTTGGCCTGGATGAATCGATAGGCCGAATCCAGGATATTCTGCCGGGAGCGGTAGTTTTCAATCAAGACGACTTCCTTGGCTTTAGGAAAGTCTTTTTTGAATTGGACGACATTGCTGAAGGAGGCGCCTCGCCAACGATAGACGGCCTGGTCATCGTCGCTGGAAACGGTCAAATTGTTTCTCGGCGCGGCCAGCAGCTTCACCAGCTCATACTGAACCCAGTTGGTATCCTGGAATTCATCGACTAAAATGTATTTGAACTGCTGACGGTATTTCTCCAGAATCCGGGGTCTTTTTTGAAACAGTTTTAAACAATAATTAATCAGGTCGCCGAAATCCAAAAGTCCGGATCCCAGGAGAAGTTTCTGGTATGTCTCATAGACCGAAGCAATTTCCTTAAGCCTTTCCTTGTCTTCAAAAGCTTTCTGGCTGTAGGCCAGATAGTCTTCGGGATAAACGGCCTGGTCCTTGCAGCGGCTGAAGTGAGAAACCAAAGCGTGAATGAACTTGGTTGGCTGACCAATGGGTCGGTAATAATCAAGCTTGAACTGGTCCAGATTCTGGCGAACTAAAAGCCAGGCCGCCGTCTGATCCACCAATTTGAAATCCGTAGAAAGGCCGATGTCCAAGCCGTGTTCCTTAAGAATTCTCTCGCAAAAAGAGTGGAAAGTCGAAATCCAGAGATCGGCGTAGCCGCGGGAAAGCAGTTGATCCACCCTTTCGGCCATTTCCGTGGCCGCCTTGTCGGTGAAAGTCAAAGCCAGAATCTCTTCGGGCTTAGCTTTGCCTTTCTCAACCAAATAAGCCAGGCGATGGGTGATGACGGTGGTCTTGCCGGTACCGGCCCCGGCCACGATCGAAACCGGTCCTCCTCCGTAGGTGACGGCGGCTTTTTGATTCTGATTAAGATGAGATAAGTCCAACATGTTTTGTATCATACCACAGACCTCTTTCTTTCACGAACTATTGCTTTATCACGGGAAATGAATTATACTCTACTCGTAAGTCTTTCTCCTTAAGTTTCCATAAAGAAAACTTCAGAGAAGCGGTCGCCTTACCCTTCGACAAGCTCAGGGCAAGCACCTCCAGCGCGTGCTCTAAAGCAGCGAAGAGAAATAATCAGATAACAAATAAATTTAGATGGCAAAAAAACTATACGTTGGGGGCTTACCCTACAGCGCCACCGAAGATTCCTTGAAGGAAATGTTTGCCCAAGCCGGAGCCGTGGAAACGGCCACGATCATCATCGACAAGATGTCGGGCCGATCAAAGGGTTTTGGTTTTGTGGAAATGTCTTCCGAGGAAGAGGCGCAGAAAGGGATTGAGCTCTGGAACGGCAAGGAACTCGAGGGCCGCACTCTGACCGTGGCCGAGGCTCGACCTCTAGAGGCTCCTCCCCGCCGAGATTTTGGCCACGACAATCGTGGTAGCGGTGGTGGTGGCTTCGGTAGAGGCCGCCGGAATGAGTGGTAATTTCTCCGCCTCGCTAGAGCGAGGCAAAACAGTCCCGTTCAAAGCGGGGCTGTTTTGTTTAACCCCTCGGGTTAAATGAGAAAAGATTTCTTCAGAATAATTTAGATTGACTCCTCTAGTCAATAAAAATTCACTTTAAAATAGAAGTTTTTTTAAGAAGAATTTTATAGACGTTCTCGAGAAAGTCGCCGCCGGCATAACCGACAATGAAAGCCAAGGGCGGAGTCAAACCCGACAAACCCTCTAAAATTATGCCCGATTCTTTGATGGCTCCGGCCGTCAACAATCCGACCACACCCGAAAGAAAGGTGGTCGCGAAAAAATAGAGCGGGTTAAAGGGAACGCTTTTATAGGAATAATAGTATTTCAAAAAACCCACCAGGCCTCTCACCAGGCCGCCGCCAAACCCCGCAATGAAAATAGCGATCATGCAAACAAGTTTAACTCTGCTGAAGCAAAGATAGCTATCATACTCTTAAAATTACCATGTTACGACGAATTCGTGATGATTGTCGTCGCGAAAAGGACATTTGGTTTCTCGGCAGACGGCCGAAGAAATGACGATCATTTTGACCACCTCGGAGAAATAACCTTTGAGAACCTGGCAATGAAGAGGATGCGTCTTAAAACCTTCCACCCTCAAAACAATCCTTCTTCCTTTTTCGTCGAGTTCAACCGGATCCAGACGGCCCACGGTATAATAGCGATTCCACATTTTCTGGGCCTCGCTCAGCACTTTTTTCAAGGAGACAAAATACTTGGCAAAAAGACGAACCACCAAAGACTGCCGGGCATTAATGCTGCCTACTTCTTCAAACTTCTCGTCGCTGTAATTGAAGGTTTTTTTCATCGCCAGGAGAATGACCGCCTCCAGTCCCACCGGATAGAAATTCATCGGCTTGATATCCCGACAACGAAAAGGGTAACCGGCCTCGGTCATTGTTTTCTCGAGCTTCTCCAGCCCTCCCTCGGCTTCTTTGGATCTAATAAAAGCTAAGTTATCGATAATGGCCAGTCCCCGGCATTGTCCCTTGATCTCAAGCAGGCGATGAATAATTTCTTGATTAAGAATTTCTTCGGTCATAGCGAGTGAAATTAATTGCGAGATCGCGGCTGGGGCGTGGGAATGCGCTCATCGACCGGAGATTCCTCACAATTCTCTTCTCCGGCCCGCAAACACTTCTGTTTTGTCTCACACCAGCTTTCCGTTGCCGCCAAGCAGCCCTGGCTGTCGCGCGCTTCGCTCGGCGAGTTAGACTTTAAAAACTCAAGCTTTCCCATGAGTAGAAAAGAAAGCAAGATCAAGGCCAAGACTAAAATAACGAGAAGAATAATTGTTTTTTTCATACTAACTTCTTTTAGGAACGATTTCATTATACCACAATCTCATAGCGAGTACGATATATCGGGCAATCCTGCCCGCTATAGCGGGCGGTATGCGCCGCCCGACCCCGCTAGTAGCGGGACTAAGATTCTCTTACCTCGCTCTAGCGAGGCGAAGTATATATCGTACTCGCTACAATTTGAGATACTTTCTCAACTCTTTAACTTTATCGGTTTTCTCCCAGCTGAATCCCGGCCGGCCAAAATGGCCGAAACAGGCGGTTGGGTAATAAATCGGCCGCAAAAGCTTCAGCTGTTTGATCAATCCGCCGGGCGAAAGATCAAAAACGCGAAGAATCGCCTGCCGTAGTTTTTCCTCTGAAACCCGACCCGTGCCAAAAGTATCCAGGCTGACTTCCGTCGGCTTTAATCCGCCAATAACATAAGCCAATCTCACCAGACACTTTTCCGCCAGGGAGGCCGCCACCACGTTTTTGGCGATGTAGCGAGCCATATAGGCTCCCGCCCGATCAACTTTGGTCGGGTCTTTCCCGGAGAAACTGCCTCCCCCGACGGGCACGCCCGCGCCATAGCCATCCACCGCGGCCTTTCTGCCCGTCATGCCCGTATCGGCCACCGGTCCGCCAATAATAAATCGGCCGGTGTTATTAATAAAAAGCTTGGTTCTCTTGTCTAAAAACCGACCGCAAACGGGTTTGATAACCTTGTTAATAATATCTTTTTTAAGTTTTTCTAAAGAAATTTCGGGATCGTGCTGGGCGGCCATAACGACATTATTCAGTCTTTTGGCCTTACCATCTTCATATTCAAAGGTTACCTGGGATTTTCCATCCGGCCTCAAATACGCTAAAACCTTATTTTTTCTTAGACTGGCCAGCCTTTTTACCAATTTATGGGCCGTCATGACCGGCAAAGGCATTAGCTCGGGAGTTTCTTGGCAGGCATAACCCACCATTGAACCCTGATCCCCGGCCCCCTGTTTTTGGCTGCCGGTTTTCCTGACCCCTAAGGCAATATCCGGAGACTGCTTGCTGATGGTGTTTAAAACCGCCACCGTATTGCCGTCAAAGCCATGCTCCGGCTTATTATAGCCGATGTCTAAAATCACTTTCCTGACAATTTCATTAGTATCCACCCAGGTCTTGGTCGTGATTTCCCCGCCAACGATAACATATCCCCGGCTAACAAAAACCTCGCAAGCCACTCGGGCATATTTGTCTTTCCTTAAGATGGCGTCGAGAACGGCATCGGCGATCTGATCCGCCACCTTGTCCGGGTGTCCGGGCGTCACCGATTCGGCCGTAAACAATGTTTTTTTCATTTTCTTGTGCTTTTATTGTATCAATTTTTGGAATTAAATCAAAAGAATCTCTAATAAAACCAGGAGGGCGCCTAAAACCAAAGAAAGTAAAAAGATAAACCACCAACTTCGCTTTTTACTTAAAAGGGCCCAGATTTTTCCTTTCGTGTCATTTTCCATCTTCTTTCATCTTAACAAAAAGGCCGCGGCAGGGAAATGTGTTACAATGAACCCATGTTGATCGTCAAAGCCATCGAAACCATCGGCGACTTCGGCTCGATTCTCGTCGGCCTCTTTGCGCTTTGGTCGCTGTGGACTTTTGGCTTCGGTTTGCTCGGCGGCTGGTTCCTTTCCAAGGGAACGCTTTCGCCTTTCCCTAAAGTTAAAAAGTCGGATCGTCTTCTGATTCTGGCGCCGCACATCGATGACGAAGTTCTAGGCGCCGCCGGCCTGATTCAGCAAACTCGGCTCGCCGGCGCCGAAATCCTCGTCGTTTACGCCACCAACGGCGACGACAACCCCCTTTCCCTCTGGGGCCAGAGCCGCGTCTTTGATCCGAATGATTTTATCACTCTCGGCGAAAACCGAATGAAAGAAGGTTTAAAGGCTACGGCCCGGCTCGGCCTGGAAAAAAAGGATTCTCTTTTCCTGGGCTATCCCGACGGCGGCCTGGGCCCGATGCGGCACCGCTTCTTTGACCCCGGCCTGCCCTACACGGCCCGCGGCACCCGCTTCAATCACAATCCCTATCGGGGAACTTACCGGACAGGACAGCCCTACAGCGGCAGCCATCTTTGCGACGACCTGGAACTGATCATCGAGGACTTTCGCCCCACTTTGATCATCGCCCCGCACCCGAGAGACAGCCATCCGGACCACCGCGCCCTGTTCCAGTTTCTGGAGAAGATCCTCGAGGAAAAAGAAAACGATGCCCGGCTTTACGCCTACCTCGTCCATTTCCGCTTCTGGCCGCCAAAAAAGAAATTAAAGATGAACGACTTCCTGTCTCCGCCCAAGAAGCTGTTTTCCGGCGAGGGCTGGTACAGCCTCGACCTCTCGATCGAACAGGAAAACCGGAAACTGCAGGCGATCGAAAAGAACGCCTCCCAGCTCACCCTGGCCACTCCGAGCGACCTGCTGAGGAGTTTTGTCAAAAGGAACGAAATCTTTGAGGAGATCGAGCCAGCGAAAGATGAATGATCAAAATTGTCCGGCGGCGCTTTGACCGGCCAAATAGCCCGTGCTCCAGCAGATCTGAAGATTGAAACCGCCGGTCGGACCATCAACGTCAATCATCTCGCCGGCAAAGAAAAGGTTATCAACGATCTTTGATTTCATCGTCTGGTGTTCTATCTCTTCGAGGCAGATGCCGCCGCTGGTGACGATGGCCGAGTTAAAACTCAAAAGCCCGGTCGGCGTCATTTCCAGATTCTTCAGGAGTTTGACCAGGCCGAGCCTCTCTAACCGGGTGATATTGTTAACTTTTTTTTCGGGATCGATCCGGGACAATTTGACGATGACGGGAATCAGCTTGCGCGGCAAAAGATCAGCCAGAGAGTTTTTGAATGATTTATTCTGGCCGGCTTTAAAGTCTCTTTGGATTCTTTCGTCTAGTTTGGCGGAGTCTAAGGCCGGTTTTAGATCAAGCCCAAGCTTGACCTCTCCTCTTTTCAGCAACTCCCCGACTCTTTTGCTGATATCGATAACGATGGGGCCGCTCAAACCAAAATGAGTAAAGAGACACTCTCCGAATTCTCTCCTTTCTTTTTTGTCTTGCTGGAAAATGGTGATCGCCACATTCTTTAGACTCAAGCCCTGCAAGGCCGGAACCCAAGTTTCCTTTATCTTCAGGGGAACCAGAGCCGGAGAAGGTTCTTTAATGCGATGCCCCAAGCCTCGGGCCCATTTGAATCCGTCTCCGCTCGAACCGGTCAAGGGATAGGATCTGCCCCCGGTGCAAAAAATATAATTTTCCGCCGCCATCTCCCCCTCCTTTAAAATGAGTTTTTTGATCCGGTGATTCGAGGCATCAACCTTTATCACCTCGGCATTGTAAATGATGTCAACCTTGTTCTGGGTTAAGCATCTGACCAGCGCCCTCAAGACGTCTTCGACCTCATCGCTCAGGGGAAAGACCCTTTTTCCTCTTTCGATCTTGGTCTTCAGGCCCAGCTTTTCAAAGAAAGCGATCACCTCTTTTGGCCCAAAAACAGAAAAAGCGCGGAAGAGAAATTTTCCGTTCGGGCCATAGTTTTCCACCAGTTTCTTTAAATCGAACTCGGCGTTGGTCAGGTTGCACCGTCCCTTGCCCGTCAAAAGCAGCTTTTTGCCCAGCTTTTCATTTTTCTCGAGGAGAATGACCTTGGCGCCCGATTCGGCGGCCCGAATTCCTGCCATCATTCCGGCGGGGCCGGCCCCGACCACGGCGACGTCGTAATTGTTTTCTTTCATTACTTTCTTTTCTTCTTTCCGCCCCGAGGCCGATGTTTCAAAACAAACTTTTTGTGAAGCCTCTTTAGCCTACTGTAGTTTTTGTGTTTTTGGTTTTTCATAATAGGGATGCCAGTTTTGTTTCAGTTCTTGCTTGACGTTTGGCAATTCTCTTTCTCCTAGCGGCAGGGAAGTCAGCCAAAGAATAAATGGTCTCCGCAACTTATCAATAGACCAATCATCGTTCTTGAAAAGTGAAGCTTTTTCGGCTCTAAAACGAGAAAGCACGGATAAGGTGGACTGTAAATCCCGGGGAGACAATCGGTTATGCTCTGACAAAAATTGTTGTTTTTTCGTTATCATGAAGTTGAAAACAACTCTTAACCTCTGTCTTTACCATACACCGATTCCCTCAAAAAATCAAGCTTTCCGGTAATGGGAGTATCCAAAATGTACTGATTCAGGATATACGATACAATTGGCGCTTCATGAAGGGCAGGTATGGCCTAGTTAGAAAACAACTAACTACTACTGCTATAGCAATGGTAATTAGTTGTCATAAACCGATGACGGTCACCCTTTAGTGAAAATGAGTATTCACTTCGGCTACGATCGTAGCTGAAGTGCCTATTCTTTATTCTTGATTCTGCGAAAAAATTCAGCAGAGCCGCGCCCAGCAAATTTCTTTAATACGATTTCCTTTTCTCGTGCCAAAGGCATTTTTGGCAAAATCGGTTGGCGCCGGGAAATGCTCCCTCGAGCAGAAAAACCATTTTTCGCAGGGTTTCTTCAAAAGAAGCCAGGTCGAGGGCGACCTCGTCAATATGATTATTAAACTCCATGCTCAAAGAGGAATCGCCGCGGTCTTTGGTGAAGTAGTGTAATAAATAAGCTTTGTTTGCCGGCAAAAACCCTTTTCCTTTGAGCATCAAGGCGTAAGCGTGCAATTGCAAACGGTAATACTTTTGCTTGTCGCTTCTTGGCTCGTCCCCGGAAGACTTATAGTCCGCCGGCATGTGTTCTCCCCTATCAGTCACGAGAACTTCATCCAGCTTTCCCACTAAAACATAGCCGTCTTTTCTATTTTCATAACTAAGACTGGCGGTATTTGTCCGCCATTCCTCTAAAAGCGCCTGATTCTCAAAAAGATGAACCCCTTTTAAATCGGCAATCTCCGGCGGTAGATTGCCCTCTTTTCTGTAAGAGTCATATCTTCTTTTTAATTTCTCGTCCATGGCGTCATTAAGCCTCATCGGGATTGACGGCAACCGCCCCAAATGCTGGTCAATCCAAAAACAAGCCCGGCACTCCTCAAAAGTGTAAAGTCCGCTCGGACTCAATTTCCATAACCCGTCTGGTGTTTTCATTTCTTTTTCAAAAATTTATTCATCTTTCAGTTGTTCTTTGACAACTTTAAAATCATTTTTGAGGTCAGCCAGCCGCTGACGGTTATAAACCGCCACGGCCGGGTGATACAGAGGGATAACCGTATAGCGCTTCTGGGTTAGCGGATCTTGAACAATAAACTTTTTGCCCCTCAACTGGCTGATGCCCAAGCGGCTCTCCGGCACGCCAAAGTGTTCTAAGATAAAATGAGTTGAATAGTTGCCCAGGGTGGCGATAACCCGGGGTTCGATGATGGCGATCTGCCGCAAAAGATAGGGAGCGCAGGCCTCAACTTCTGCCGGGGCCGGTTCCCGGTTGGCCGGCGGCCGGTCTTTTAAAATGTTGGCGATGTAGACGTCTTCTCTCTTGACGTCAATGGAAGCCAGGAGGGAGTTTAAGATCTGTCCCGCCTGACCGCAGAAGGGCACGCCGGTTTTGTCCTCATTCGCCCCCGGCGCCTCGCCGATAAACATAACTTGGGCGTTGTGGTTTCCCTGACCGATAACCGGCAAAGTCCGGGTTTTGTAGAGGGGGCACTTTTGGCACTGGATCACCTCTTCCTTTACCGCCAAAAGCAATTTGTCTTTGTCGTTTTCATTCATATTTTTTATTCTAACAAAAAACCGCCGGAATGGCGATTTTTTGAACCGGGCTAGTTCCGTTTATTCTTTACAGCCACAGTCAGAAGATTCTTTCCCGCATCCGGAGCAGTTGCCGTCGGTAATATCTTTACCGCACTTGTCACACGGATCGCATCCGCAAGTTTGACACATAGAATTGAAGGTTCGAGCGAGTCGAGGATTCGATATATCGCTTCGCGTTATTAAAAATAAACGTATCTGCGACCTTGGAATATATCCATTTTACCAAAAAACCACTGGAAAGGCGAGTTTTTGTTAGCTGTAAGGAGCTGAGCTCCTTGGAATGCTTAAAAAGGGTGCCTGACCCTTTTTTCCTTTTTTGTTGGCCAAGACATAATTTATCTTACGGCTGGAAAAGCTCTTCTGGCAGAAAGCGAACCTGCTGAACTTCGGGAAATTGTTTTGCCGTCGCTTCAATCTGAAACCAGAGAATGCCTACCCGGCAAGCGCCGCCGACGGTCTTATTGTTATGGTCGTAAAATTCAAGAGCTAAAACTCCGTCTTTTAGCGAAGCTCCTTTTAATGAGAATCCTTCTAAAGGATATTCGGTGCTGATTCCTTGGGCCCGTTCTTTATTGGTCAGTCCGCCCGAAAGCAAAAGCTTGATAGCGTCTCGAATGGGCGTTTGAGTTATTGGGATTTTTCTCTCAACCGGCACCAATCCGTTCCTACCGCAAGCGATATTGCCTAACCCGTCTTTGTCTAGTTCGTAATTATAATAATACAACTTTACTGTTCTTGTTTCCGGACAGGACGCAAAATCGCACTTGGGCGGAATTCTGGCAACATAAGAACCGTCCGGACAAAGTTTTGCGTCCATCGTACAGGCAACTGGCTCTTCGTCAATTATAAACTTTGAACCCAGCCAAATCCCGGCCAAAACAACCAAAATTAATAAAATAATTAACCATTTTTGAAATTCTTTGAATTTTTTAACATCTTTTTTCATATCACCAATTCTCCTTTAAATGTTTGCCCTATAGTGTCGCTTTTGGCGACTACTTCAGGGCTTTGTCTGAAATCGATTGGTTAAATATCCCGACTTACCTTTACTAAAAATAAAGATATAGAGAATTTCTAATAAACCTAAAGTATTGATTACCAAAAGAGCAATAAACCACCACTTATGACCAAGGCGAGCCGATTTCCAAAGGGCTATTCCTTTCCAGGGAATCGTCCATAAAATCGCCATAAAAATAAGCCACTGATTTTGAATTAAAAATTGTTCCATAAGTTTATTTTTTAATTTTTTCTTTCATATTTTTCTCGCCGGTTGATCTTAGACTTCAACCAATTCTTTAACATGATTGCCAACCGAAACGGGAAAGATCGACTCGGTCGCCGTCAAATGACGCGCCCTCAGAAAGCAACATTGCTTTTTTCTTGGTTATCCCTCCGGCTACCGAGTATCCAGTCAGGCAGCCGTCGGCCGCCACCACCCGGTGGCAGGGAGTATGCGGGGCATCGGGATTTACTCTCATACATACGCCCACGGCGCGGGCGGCGTGGGGATTACCGGCCAGTCTGGCCAGCTGGCCGTAGGTCGCTACTTTCCCCTTAGGAATTTTTCGCGTCAACGCATAAATGGTTTGAAAAAACGGTGTTTGGTTCATATGTTTTTCAGTATACATAATAAAAGGTTCCTGACACCTTTTCCCTCCTGGTCGCCAACTTCCGGCTCGAATCCGCCAGCTCGGGGATGTTTTGGCAGCTTTGAGAACTGCTTTTAGCGCTCTCGACTTCCTGGGCCGGCTTTGAAGAATTTTCTTTCCGGACTGAAAAATAAACCGCCCCGTCAATAATTGCCGTTCCGATAACAATCGCCAAAAATATTTTGTTTTCTCTCAAAAAGCTTTTCATTAATTAACTCGCTTGTGCTTAACTTAGTTAAGCACATAATTAAAAAACGCCATTTCATCAAGCCTTACAATCTCGAACTTCAATTTTAAATGTTCTACTATTTCGGGCAATACTTTGAACATTTCGCATGGTCGCTTTTCTAGCTCCTCCTCTCTTTGGCTCCCGTCATGTAAAAGAATGATAGAACCATTTTGTGTTTGTCTGTAGATTATTTGCCTTATTTCTTCTGATTTATTTTTCCAGTCTCCAGGGATTATATCGTTATTTATAATTCTTGCCTCTTCGTTTAGTGCCGCCTCATAAAAATTACAAAGATCGACGCGGTTATAAGGCGGTCTAATAAACTTTGTATGCGCGCCTGTGATTTGAAAAATAATCTCTTCGGCTTTTTCAAAATCCCCGTTTCCTTCTCCTGGATGAGAATAAGTATGGTTACCGATTAAATGACCTTTTTCAAATGTTTCTTCAACAATGTCTTTGCGTTTTTCTGCCCATTTGCCCAGGACAAAAAAGTTGGCTTTAATATCATGTTTGTCCAAAACGTCTAATATCCTTTTCGTCCAAAACGGGTTCGGACCGTCATCGAAAGTTAAAGCGATTTTATTTAATTTTCTATCTCCGTGTCCGTACGCGATTAATTCCATAATTTTATTTCTCAATTAATTCTCTACTTTTTGTTGAAAATAGATTAGATATCTATTTCTCCTTCACATTATTTATTTTCTAATCCGTCAAAAATTTTTTTAAACCAAAGAGTAGCAGCTTCCCCGCTTTTTTTATCTACAACATCCATTTCTTTAACATGCTTTATAGAATTACGGTAATTATTAATACTAAGAAAATGTTTCTCTAATTCAGACTTTGACACAAATATATTTCTAAATAATGTCCAATTCACCATTATAATTTTCAGATAATCCATTATGTCAACAAGATTTAGTCGCTCTTCGCAATGAACATATTTCGGTTCATTATAGGGATGCAGATTTATATCGTGTTGTATTTTTCTATTTACAACACCTCTAATGTCTTCGGGTATAGATTCTCCCCAATAATCATCTCCATGCTCACTGGTTAAGGAAGAATTAATCAATCTGCGCATTCTTGTTTCAAATAAATCGACTGGAATTGATGGTTGCTCTTCCAGTTGTCTCTCGGTTAAACTTTCAAGTCCAGTTAAATAACGAAACTCATTTACAATTTTTTCAGCCCTTTTCCGGAGAAATTTGTCAAAATCATTATCACTTATACCGAATTCCTTAATCCCATCGATCAAATGAGTCTTTAATGATTCTTCTAATCTATCATTGTTTTCTCTAAGTATTTTAATATAATCGCTTGGTGGCGCGTCGCTTATTTCGATATTTAGAATAGCGGGGGTGAAAGCGATATTAACAATACTTTCCTTAAATTCTTTGTGAGATTGATCTGTTCCACTGAGGTAATTTCTTGGAAAAAAATGGTGAAATTGTTTTTTATTGTAACTTGAAAAATCTTTCGTTAGATCAACGAGACTATCATCTTTAAGATTCCTGGGTTTTTTGTAAGAATAAAGAGATAAAACTGTTTTACAGAAGGCATTCCCAAAATAAAAATCTTGATTTATTAGACGTAATTTTAGTGTTTCCCAATCGATCGGATAGTTAAACTGAGACTCCTCTCTATTTAATAACTTATCGAATTCATTGCAATCTTCTTCAATTTTTGATTCAGCGGACGAACTAAATCTATTAGCTAAACTTACTTTCCAAAACCACTTCGATAATTCATTGGCCTGTTGACCGGTTATTTGGTACTTGTCATCTTTCCAATAGAAATAAGATAGTGGCACAAGAATCGAATCAAAAGGAATATATTTTATATTCTTAATTTCTAAATTATTTTTCACAAAATCAAGCGCTAGATAAAATGACTTAACTATTTCATCCCATTTCTCTTTTAATTCATCTATATTAATCTCTAATATATTATTTGTTTTACATTTTTTATTATTAAGAATAGCCGATGCAATTTGTAAAATTGTATCCTCTCTAATAGTCGCTAATTCTCCGGATTCTGGTAATAATTCATCAAATTTTTTACTTAAATCAAAATTCTTTTCCCAACATAACGCGGTCATTTTAGCAACTAGAGATAATTTTTTGCCGGTATCGTTAATTCGTAAAAATATCTTTACTATTTTTTCCAAATCTTCTCTATTATCAACCCTGTTAACGCCCTCTTCTTCATCGCGGACATAAATTATAGAAAACGGATACTCTTTAAATCTGTTAAATAAATCGTGCAAAACATTTCTGTGTCTTTCTGGAAATTGTTCAATATATTTAAAATAGTTGGCTGATTCAACAAAAATATTTGGCAATAATACTAAGGTAAAATCCGGTAGTGACTTTTTATTATTTTCTTCCTCTTCTGAGACTCTCTCATAATTAAATTTACCAGTCGATAAATCAAAATAAAATTTGTAATATTCCTCTTCTATTTTTGCCCCCCTAACGGCGGCATAAAGTGAAGTAATTCTTTGCTGTCCATCAAGGACATAATCAATCAGAGTGCCTTGTGGCACCTTGTCATTAAGATCTACTCCACCTATTTGTCTGTGGTGCGGTAATCGTTTAACTGTCTTCCAAAAAATAAAACTTCCGATTGGATAGCCTTTATAAATACTATCCAATAAATCAACTATTGCACGGGCACTCCAAACAAAATTCCGTTGGAATGGCGGGATTTGAATCAGGCATTTTTCAACATTAACCAATAAATCATTAAAGCTCACGTCGTCTACCTTTATTTTCATACTTGAAGCGATCGGCCTGAGAGTCGGGCTGATATCTTTTAAGGCTTCTATTATGGTTAGAGGGGTTTTTATAACTGTTTTGTCAGGTTTTTCTTGTTTATCTTTCCATTTGTTATAACTTTCATCCGATATTCTTACTAGTTCTAAGGGGCTTTTATCTAGTAATCTTAGTCCTTCATTTGTAAGATACCATCTTTTTTTCTGTTTTTTTATAAATCCACCTTTGACTAAACCGATTGTCCAAAAAACAAATTCAGTCCGCCATCGAATTCCACCCGTTTTAGTTTTACTTGTTTCATAATCATTTAGCTTTAATTTTTTCTCCATTTCCAAAATTAGCAATCTATAAGGATACTCGTTTCCGTGTTTGTTTATTATTTCTAACGCTGTTTCTAAATATTCTCCCGCGCGTTGCAAAGAAATCTTTCGCATATCTTTATACTTATTTCTTAATTCTTCGACTCTTTGTTTACT
>Ga0209211_10007164_pt1 | contig 15767 bp, 19 predicted proteins | sample RifGroA2_FD_183992 | JGI IMG/M metagenome (GOLD analysis project Ga0209211, IMG submission 183992) | Groundwater microbial communities from Rifle, Colorado, USA - Groundwater A2 (SPAdes) (version 2) | ecosystem: Environmental > Aquatic > Deep subsurface > Groundwater | place: Rifle, Colorado... | reverse complement strand
GATGAAGGAACAGGTTCAAAAATACGGCCTGCCGATAAAATCCGGAATGGAAGTAAAATCAATTTCAGAAACCGACGGCGTGTTTGAAATTTCCACAAATGCAAACTACAAGATAACGGCCAAGAGCGTGATAATCGCCACCGGCAAAAATCCGAGAAGGCTGAATGTCCCTGGCGAAAAAGAGTTTGAAAACAAGGGCGTGGTGTATTGTTCCACTTGCGATGCGCCGCTTTTCGGCGGCAAGACGGTTGTCGTGGCCGGCGGAGGCAACTCCGGCTTGAATTCGGCTTTTGATCTGCTCAAATACGCCATTAAAATTTACGTGTTGGAAGCTTCCGATAACATAATCGGCGACGAGCTTCTACAAGAAAAATTAAAATTGTCGGGCAAGGTTGAGTTTATGACTGGCGCGGAAATAAAAGAAATAAAAGGAAGCGGTTTTATGGAAAAAATAATTTATTTGGACAAGAAAAACGGTCAAACGAAAGAATTGACGGCCCAAGGAATTTTTGTGAATATCGGTTGGTCGCCCAGTTCGGCTTTTGTAAAAGGATTTTTGGAAACAAATGAATACGATGAAATAATCATTGACCCGAGAACCAACGAAACATCGGTCAAGGGCGCATTCGCCTCGGGCGATGTGACGGACGTCAAATACAAGCAGTGCGTTATCGCCGCCGGAGAAGGCGCCAAAGCGGCTCTATCGGCATATGATTATTTGAAAGGAAAATAACAAAAAACTACGAAATAATGTCGTTCGCGACGCCTTACGGAGCGCGGTGGCGCGAGTAGAGCAAATTTTCAGCAGAAAATTATGCGAGCTGAGCGAATGATATTATTTCGTAGTTTTTCTATTTGTTTCTCCTTAGAAAAGCCGGAATGACATCCCAAGAGTCGTTATCTTTCTCTTTGCCTTTATCGCCACTAGTATCCTTGCTTTTGTCTTCTTTGGCTTTTTCCCTAAAATCCTTGAAATCTTTCAAGTCTTTGTTTTCGTTGGCCAAATTGGCGTTTGAAGGCAGAGGAGCTTTCCTGATTATGCCGGAAGAATTTCCGGACAATCTTTCCGCCGGAAATCCGGTGGCGATGACGGTAACTTTAATCTCTCCCTTTTTCAGTCTTTCGTCGTTTATGGTGCCGAATATAACTTTGGCATCAGGGTCTATTGATTCGGTGATGATGGTAGCCGCGTTTTGAACTTCCACCATAGTCAAGTCTGGCCCGCCGGAAATGGCGAACAAGACACCCTTGGCTCCTTCAATGGAAATATCCAGCAACGGGGAATTGATGGCCATTTTGGCCGCTTCTTCCGCTCTTTTTTCTCCCTGGCCGTAGCCGATGCCCATCAGAGCCGAGCCAGCATTCTGCATAATTGTTTTCACGTCGGCGAAATCCACGTTAATGATGCCGGGCATGGTGATAAGGTCGGAAATTCCCTCAACAGCCTGCCTTAAAACATCGTCGCAAATCTGGAAAGCGGAAAGAAAAGTGGTTTCTTTGCCCACGATGCTCAAGAGGCGGTCGTTGGGGATAACGATCATCGCATCCACCGCTTCTTTGAGGTTGATCAATCCTTGCTCGGCCAATCTTGATCGATGGGCGCCTTCAAAACCGAAAGGTTTGGTAACCACCGCGATAGTGAGGATGCCTTGTTCTTTGGCGATTCTGGCTACTACCGGCAGAGCTCCCGTGGCCGTGCCTCCTCCTTTTCCGCCAGCGACGAAAACCATATCGGCGCCTTTAATGCTTTCTTGGATTGCTTCTTTGGTTTCTTCGGCGGCTTTTTTGCCCAATTCCGGATTCATCCCCCCGCCCAAACCCTTGGTTATGTTTTTGCCGATGTGGATTTTCTTGCTGGCCATGCTGTGATGGAGTTTTTGGGCGTCCGTATCCACGGCTATAAATTCCACGTTTTTAACCTTGGAACGGATCATATGATTGACCGAATTGTTGCCGGAATTGCCGACTCCGATTACTTTTATCCTCGCGAAAGCTTCTATTTCCGGATTGACTTTTGTCATATTACATTGAGTCTAACCCTTTTGATTTTTCAGGTCAAGGGTTTGGTCGCCAGACAGGCGAGACTGTTTTACGGCAGAAGATTATGAATCCATTTTTTGATGGTGGGCAGTATGTTTCCTCCGCCCTTGGCCGATTTTTCGCTCTCATACAAATAATGATTATTGTTGAATCCAAAAACGCATAGTCCCAAAGCGACTGACCAGCCCGGGTCGTTCAGTATCTGGTCTCTTAAATTCGTCGTCGGCGCCGTAATTATAAGCGAATTGTTATTGGACGGCATAAGAATTCCGGTTTTTGCCGGAAGTTTCAGTGAAGCTTTGGCGATTTCTTCCACGCTGAACAGGTTGGAGCCGCTTCCGGTTAAAATTGCGCCGGCGGGAAGAACCTGGTTGCGGTTTATTTTTTTCAGATGATTTTCTATCATTTCAAAAATGTCGTTCAATCTGGCTTCTATGATATCGGACAATTTTTTCTTGGAGACGGTGTTTTCCGTCCCGTAATTTATTTTTATTCTCTCCGCTTCGTCTAGCGGGACTTGCAGCCCCAGGGCTATATCGTTGGTGATGTGCGAAGAACCGATAGGGAATACTTCCAAGGAGATGGGCAAACCGTCTTCAAAAACAACCACGGAAACGGTGCTGGCGCCGATATTGGCCATAACACAGCCGGTTTCTTTCTGCTGTCTGGTCAGGACGGCGTAGCTGGTGGCTAAGGGGGAGGCGACGATGTCGTCTACGGACAAGCCGGACGCCTCAATTGTTTTTATAAGATCGGACAAGTGTTGGCTTAAGCAGGTGATTAAAAGAGTTTCCACTTCCAATTTAACGCCTTTCATTTCAGTCGGACGGCCGTAGACCGTCGCATTGTCAACTTTGAACGAAAGGGGAATGGAATGAATCACTTTCTTGTTGGCCACGTTGGTCAGATTGGCCTCGCTTTGAGCGATAAGTCTTTTGATGTCGTGGTCAGTGATTTCGCCGTCGGCCTTGGAAGTTCTTATCATCGCTTTTGAGCGATAAGAGCCGAGACTGATGCCGCCGACGGAAACCATGGCGTTTCTTATGGACAGGCCGGAAATTTTTTCCAGCGATTTTACAGTCGCGGAAATTGTTTTTGAAGCGTCTTCAAGATTATTGATATAACCTCTCCTTACTCCTTCGGATTCTTTTTGGGCGGCCGCCAATATGTGTAAAGAGCCGTCTTTTTTTCGCTCAACGACAATAGCCCTCACTGAAGAGCTGCCGATATCAAGGCCGGTTATTATATTGCGAGCCATATAATGTTTAATTATAAGGCATTCTTATTTTTAAAGGAAGTGTGGATAAAGGAGTGTGAATAAATGTTCCCCTTAAATATGCGATAGCATAATTAAGGGGAACATTTTAAATTTGAGACATTATTTTTCCCCAATCTTTCGGGTAAAATTCTTGCATTATTTCCAGCTCTTTTTCGTCCATTTTTTTGCTATGTTTTAAGCCGGATAGGTGTAAGAGAGAATGGATAAATAAATAAAAAGACAAACCGGCGTTTTTTTGATATTTTTTATTTATCAGAATTTCTCCTTCGTTTCCAGACAAAGGAAAAGACAAAACGTTGGCGGAATAATCTTTCTTGCGGTAAAGCTTATTCAGTCTGCTCATTTCATCGCTTTTGGCATAAGAAAAACTCAGGTCGTATTTTTCTCCCAATACCTGATTTTTAATCTTTAGCCAAGTTTTATTCACACAATTTATCTATCACTGTTTTATAATTACTATCAAAAATTATTTTATTTTTAAATTCTTTTTCAACAACCGAAATAATATATTCCAAATGGTCAGCAATTCCGCCAGTACCTTTAATGATGCCGATATTCAAACCTTCTTCCAATGCAATAGTAAATTCTGACAATGTCCCAATTCTTCCATTGATAACAAGACAGCCGTCTACATTTTTTATCATTTCAAGACTTCTTGCTGTAAAACCTGGGACGAATTTATGATTTTTGAAATATTTCAGAGAAAGATTATCAGAACGAAGAAGGTGTTTTAATTCGTTTTCATCTGGAGAATACACTTCAGTTTCAGCTCCAGCTTCAAATGCTGATTTTACAACCAAACCAGGTATTCCATGTGACCCACCAGTCACGACTGTTATTTTCTTTTGGGCAAGATATTTTCCTAATTTTTTACAGAGTTTTTCATTTTTTGCGGAAACAACACCGCTCGCCGATCCCAAAATCGCCAATTTCATAAGTTATTTTTTTACCGCTTCTTTGCTTTGATAATAAAAAATCCCGGATACCTCTTCCCGTCAATTTGTTCAGCGCAAGGTTCCCAATGTTCATCAAACATTTGCACATCAAATTTTTCGAACAAAAAATTGTTTAAATACTCTTGTAATGTATGGGTCGGCTCACTAAAGATTATCTGATTTTGAAAAACACGAGAGTCGACAATTTTTTGTTCAAAATAATTTCCATCACTTTCTTTTCTCTCAAAATATTGTCTAATGGGATGTTTGGTTAAGTACATCATTATGCCGTTTGGTTTAAGAATGCGATGAATTTCTGAAAATGTCTGGCTGACATACGGTGATATGTGAATAGCGTATTTGCTTAAGACAATATCGAAATAATTATCCTCAAAAGGCATATTTTCAAATGTTCCAAGTTTTATTTCAGAATTGGGGAATTTGTTTTTTGCGATTGCCACCATTTCTTCTGACGAATCCAATCCGAAAACTTTTGCGCCTAATTTTTGATAGTGCAACATATCAATTCCGTCACCACAACCAATATCTAATAACTTTGCTCCAGGTTTAACAAAATCAAGGTGTTTATAAAAAGTTTCCTTGCTGTATTTATTGCTCATTGAAAAATCTTGACCATGAGCAAGGCGAGAATATTTATCAGCAAAATTATTATATTGTTTGGCTAAATCCATAAAATAATCATAGTAATTTTTTAAACTCATAATCTGTTAAACCGGCGTCTCGGATGATGCTTTTCAGCGTATAGGGGTTTAATCTTTTATGCCTCGGGATTATTATTTTTCTTGAGCCGTTTGTCATTCCCGCATGCTTACTTCCGCCAACAACCCAAAAACCGACTTTTTGAAAAACATTGATGGCTCGTTCGCAAGAAATATCCGTAAAAAGCATAAAAATCAGGCAAAGGCAATTTCAACTTCTTTAATTTTTGTGTTTTTAATTTCTCTTTTTTCCATATCAAGATAAGTAAAAATGGCATCTTTGACATTTTCCATCGCTTCTTTTTCCGTTGATCCTTGGCTGTGACACCCTGGAAGAGCCGGAACATGAATATCGTAGCCATATTTGCTTTTATGAATAGTTAGCAAGTATTTCATATTGATTTTATACTACATAACAAAATAACCGGAGTCAATGTCTCTTGGTAATTAACGAAATTATTTTGTAGAATTTTACTCTATCTTGCCGAGTTTTCTGAGAAGATCGGTTTTTTTGGCGTAAGCGACTTTTTTCAAAGCGTCTTCTTTTTTCTTTAGTTTTGATTTCGGCCTGGCTCTGAATCTCAAGCTTCGCGCTATGGGCAAATTTCCCGAAGATTTTACTCTTTGGCTGAAACGCCTCATCAAACCGGCCGCTGATTCGTTTTCTTTCTTTTTTACTTCAATCATAAAAAATTATTTCCTGCCTGTTATTTTTTTCTTTATAATTTCTACGACCTTTTCCATAGGAACTGATTCTTGGGCCCCCGTGCTCATATCTCTTACCATAATGGAATTTTCCAAAACCTCTTTTTGTCCCAGTATTAAAACATACGGCATATTCATTCTGGATGCAAGAGACAGCTGGCTGTTGAGGTTGTCTTTGCTTATAGACTGGGCGATATAAATGTTGGCCGTTCTAAACATTTCTATTATGCTCATACTTTTTTGTTTGGCGGATTGGCTAAGCTGGATCAAAAAAACTTTTGGCGTCCTTTTCGGTTTGGGCGCGATTTTCTTTTCCTGCATAGCCATCACCACTCTGTCCACCCCGATCCCTCCGCCCACCGCCGGAATGTCTCTCTTGCCCAATATTTTTGCCAAGGGGTCGTATCTTCCTCCCGCGGCCAGCGCCAAAGATTGGCCTTCCGAACCTTCTTCTTTATCAAGAAAAATCTCAAAAACGGTCCGAGTGTAATAATCCAACCCTCTTACCAGTTTCGTGTCCAGATAATAATTTATGCCGTTGTTTTCTAAAAATTCAAGAGTTTCTTTAAAGTGCTGTTTGCAGGGAGCGCATAAAGAATCTATGGATTGGGGGGCGTTTCTTTTTATCTCCGCGCATTTTGTTTCTTTGCAGTCCAAAAGTCGCAAAGGATTTTCTTTGAATCTTCGCTTGCAATCCTTGCACAGGCTAAGCAAGTATTTTCTATAATAAGTGACAAGCCTTTTTTTATACTCGCCACGGCATTCTTTGTCTCCGACAGAATTGATATGGACGATTATCGGACCAAGCCCGAGCTCTTTGAGCGCCATGGTGAAAATTTGGATGATCATCACTTCTCCTATGGGTTTGCTTTCCCCTATCATTTCTAAGCCGAACTGGAAAAATTCTCGGAACCGGCCTTTTTGAGGATTTTCGTGCCGGAAAAAAGAACCTTTATACCAAAGCATAACCGGCTGGGGAAGAGTGTGCAGGCCGTGTTCTATATAAGCTCTCATCACCGGCGCCGTTCCTTCGGGACGTAAAACAAGATTGCTGTTGCCGTCGCTTTTTACGTAATACATCTGTTTCTCCACGATATCAGAAGTGGCGCCGACAGTGGCGGTAAAAAGGTCAACACTCTCCAAATGCGGGGTTTGGATGGGTTTGAAGCCGTAATAAGAAGCGATTTCTTCCGCCTTGTCAAAAACGTTCTGGTAAAGAACGTACTCGTCGGCGAGCAGGTCGTGCATTCCTTTGGGGCTTTGGATGTTTAATTTGTCTGACATAATTGCTTAAATTCGAAATCCGAATATCAAAATTCGAAACAAATTCTAATTTTTTAAATTTTAAATTCTAAACTTTTTGACATTTGGATTTTTAATATTGTTTCGAATTTCGTGTTTCGTGCTTCGGATTTTTTCATCAATAGCCCGGGAATAACCCGATTTTATTAAGCGGCCAGAGCCTGACTATAGATCGGCCGACTATCAGTTTTTTGGGCACCGGACCCCAAATTCTGGAATCGGAGCTGGCGTCGCGGTTGTCGCCCATCACGAAATATTCGTCATTTTTAAGTCTAATTTCTTTGCCGTCCAAAACTATTTCTTCGTTGGGAAGGGCGATGATTCTTTTTATGAAAAAAACCTTCGGATTTTTCGGATAACGGAAAATTATAACATCGTTTTTTTTAGGATCGCTTACTCTGTATGAAATCTCGTCAACGATAAGATAATCGCCGTTATGATAAGTCGGCTCCATAGACGCGCCGTTGACCAAAAACGGCTGGGCGACCCAAAATCTTACGGGAATGACGATAACAGCCACTATAAAAATAAATTTTATGAAATCAAAAACCGCGCTTCCTTTTTTTTGTTTTTGCGGAGTATTTATAGGCAAATTTTCTTCCATTTCTTGCTCATAATACAGGATAATTTTTGCGATTGCAACCCAATGTCAAGGCGAGACCTTGACATTGGGTTTATGTTTTAAACAACCCTGTGCTGCCGAAACCATCAGCGCCTCTTTTGGTTTCGCTCAATTCTTTTACTTCTTCAATTTCCGCCCGTTCTACTTTTTGGACAAGCATTTGGGCGATTTTTTGCCCTTTTTCTATTTTATAATCTTGATCGCTCAAGTTCGCCAAAACTATCCCTATTTCGCCGCGATAACCGGAATCAATAACTCCGGCCATAGTTTTAATCCCGTTTTTCAAAGCCAGTCCGCTTTTGTCCCACACCAGCCCGACAAACCCTTCCGGCAATTCAATTTTTACTCCAGTTTGGACGCTTTTTCTTTCTCCCGCTTTGATTGTCATTTCTTCGGCCGAAAAAATATCCATTCCGGCGTCGCCCGGATGGGCGTAATGGGGAATTATCGCTTCGTCTAAAATTTTCTGGAATTTGATAAGCATTGTTGATTATTATAGCTTAATATGATAGGAATGTTAAAAGAAAAACAGTTTTTTATCTAGCAGTTTAACAATTTAGGAGGAAAGAAAATGAAGACAAAAGGTAAGTTAATTGTAATAACAGGACCAGATGGATGCGGGAAGAAAACGCAAACAGAGTTGTTAGTAAAAAGGCTTAAGGCAAGCAGTTATCAAGTGGAAACGATTGATTTCCCACAGTATAAGAAAAATTTCTTTGGGAAAATGGTCGGTAGTTATTTGATTGGTGAATTCGGTGACCCCAAAAAGGTAAATCCATATTTAGCTTCAATGTTGTATGCGGGAGATAGATGGGAAAGCCTGCCACAAATTGAGTATTGGATGAACAATGATAAAATCATTGTCTCTGACAGATATGTTGGGGATAATTTTCTCCACCAAGGGAGCAAAATCAAGGACAAAATAAAAAGAGAAGAATTTTACAATTGGTTATTGGAGCTCGAATATAATGTCTACAAAACCTACATGAGTAATCAAACTTTTTATTTAGATGTCTCTCTGGAAATTCCCCTAAAACTTTTAGAAGAAAAAAATGCCAAAGAAAAGAAGGGCTATGCTGGCGGAAAGAAAGACGGTCATGAAAATGAATTTCACCTAAAAGAGGTTAGGAAAATCTCGGAAGAGCTGATACAGAAATTTAATTGGACAAAAATCGATTGCATGAAAAACGGCGAGCTTATGTCGCCGGAAGAAATTAGTGATATTATTTGGAAATTTTTAAATTCCAAACCCAGACCTTTTTAAATTCTTTACGAAAGGAGAATTGAAATGAAGATAATAAAAGCTTGTTTTATTATTGAAGATGAAATTAACGGAGAGGAGATACTAAAAAAACTTGAAAAAGCAGGACGCACTTGCTACAAGTCGGAAGAAAAAATGGGTGAAAAATCATCTCACGCTTTTGTTGAAAAAATAATAAAAAGCGGACACGAAACAATTTTGGAGCACGAAAAAATAACCGTGAGGGTAATTTGCGACAGGGGCGTAACACACGAGATCGTTCGTCATCGTATCGCTTCATATTCTCAAGAATCAACGAGGTATTGCAACTATTCTGCGGATAAGTTTGGACGAGAAATTACCATTGTTGAGCCTTGTTTTTGGATAACAAAAGGTGCTTGGCACAACATCCGCGACGAAGATGTTCCCAAAAAAGCAGTTTGGAGAGAAGCTATGGAATTTGCCGAAAAAAGTTATCTGAAACTGATTGAATTGGGCGCAACTCCTCAAGAAGCTCGGAGCGTGTTGCCGAATTCTCTCAAAACGGAGATTGTGATGACGATGAACCTGCGCGAATGGAGGCACTTTTTCAGGCTTCGTTGTTCGCCGAAAGCCCATCCTCAAATGAGGGAAATAGCGATTCCGCTTCTGAATGAGTTTCAAAAACTGATTCCCGTTATCTTTGATGGTATAAAGGTTGAATAATTATTTTCTTTCCAAAATTTTAAAAGGGCATCAGCGATTTTTTGTTGATGCCCTTTTTGTTTTTTAAAATTACTTGCCGTTTATTTTTGCAAGTAATTCTATCCGCTTTCTTAAACTATCTAACCTCGGCTCGTATTCTGAAAATGTTATTTTAGCTTGGTGCAAACATATTTTTGCCCTTCTATCTTCGTAGTCAAGCAAATACAACACGTGTTTAATACCACTATTTACAATTTGTTTGGCGCACGTAAAGCAAGGCGCCCACGTGATCATTATACTAGCTCCGGCTATGCAAATACCGCATTTTGCCGCATTGCCTATTGCGTTAAGTTCCGCATGCGAGCCTCGGCAATTTCCCGTCCCTTTTTTTAATTCTCCGCTAGCAACCCTCGCGCAACCAACCTTGGTGCAATGAACATCGCCTGTTACTGGACCGTTATATCCTGTGGATAATTGATTGTTATCTTTATATATTATCGCGGCAACATCATGGAAAAGGCAAACGGATCTTTCCGAAATGTCCAAGATAACTTTTGCAAAAGTGTCTTCGTGAGTGGGACGATTGTCTTGCTCGTACATAGGGTCAATTTTTTTCTGTATCATTTTGTCTAAAATTTCTTTCGGCGTTGTGTCTTGCCATCTTTCCATTTTTTCTCCTCCTAAAAAGTTTTTGTTAAGATTCTGATTTCTACAGACATTCTTAGCACAAAATTGTTTTCTAATCAAGGAAAAGATGTTATTATGATTTTATGCGTTATATCGTCGGTTTGGGAAATCCGGGGGAAGAATACGAATTGACTCGCCATAACGCGGGGCGGATGGCTGTTTTGATGTTTGTAAAAAAGGAGGGAATAGATGAACCGAAGTTTGATAAAAAATTAAAGGCGTTAGTCGCAAAGGGAGAAGTTGGCGGCGAGAAGTTTCAGATAATTTTGCCGGAGACTTTTATGAACAAGTCGGGCGAAAGTTTGAAGCCGCTTGCCCTTTCGGCCAAAAAAGCCGAAAATTTAATCGTCGTCCACGACGACATTGACCTGCCCTTGGGCAAGGTAAAAATTTCTTTCGGCAAAAATTCGGGCGGGCATAAGGGGGTGGAATCGGTGATAAAAGCCGTCAAGACGATAAACTTTACTAGGGTGAGAATCGGCATATCTTCAACCAATACCAAGGGCGTCGTCAAAAAACCGTCCGGCGATAAATTTTTGGACTACATTGTCGGCAAGTTCAAACCGGTGGAGATGGCGGAAATGAAAAAAGCCGCCAAAAAGACGGCGGAAGCTTTGGGCGTTATCGTATCCGACGGAACAGAAAAAGCGATGGGAGAGTTTAATTAGATATTTCGGTTTAAAATCAAAAATGTTACCATTTTTATGCTGGAGCAGAAATTTGGTAACATTTTTAATAGGTATTTTATATTGAAGAAATTACCCTTCCAAATAAACCAGAGTCAATTTATGTTCTTTGGGTTCAAAGTTGGTGATTTGGAAGTTGTAGGAGCGGCCCATTTCCAGCTTTTGCTTCATCTCGGCTTCCGTTTTGAATCCGGAAATATGGACCAAGCCGGACACGCCTTCTTCTATGCTGGCCAAGGCGCCGTGCCGGTTGAACTTTATCACCACGCCTTTGACGATATCGCCTTTGTGATATTTGTCTTTGGCTTCCTGCCACGGGTCAAGTTTGAGAGCCTTCAGCGACAAAGAAACTTTCCCGTCAACGATATTGATGATTTGAGCTTTGACTTTTTCTCCCACCTTGAAATGGTTGGCCGGTTTTTCTATCAGCGACCAGTCCAACTCGGAGATATGCGCCAAGCCCTCCAGATTGTCGTCTATTTTTATGAAAATTCCGAAGTCCACCATGCCGGTAACATCCCCCTCCACAATGTCTCCGATTTTGTATTTGGAAATCATATCCTTGATCTCCTCCATATCGCTGTTTTTTTCCGAGAAAATCAATTTGTTTTCTTTTTGGTCGCTGGCGATTATCGTTACCTTCAGTTTTTCTCCTTTAAGCTTTTTCAGCTCTTCTTCAATCTTGTCTTTGTTGCCGTCTTGAACGCGGGGGTAGTGGCTGGATTTCAATTGAGAGGTTGGCAAAAATCCCTGCACGCCGTTCCATTCCATCACCAAACCGCCTTTGTTGGCGTCTATGACGGACAAAACCAAAGGAGTTTTCGTTTTCTGCAAGTCCTCCGCTTCTTTCCAAACCATTTTTTGCTTGGCTTCCTTCAAAGACAGGGAAAAATAACCCCGTTCATTTTCCAGTTCGGCTATTTTGACGGTTATTTTGTCGCCCGGAACCAACGCCCTGATTATGTCTTTGGCGCGATTGTATTCTCGGCCGTAAATGATGCCCGTGCCGATAGGCGAGAGGTCTACAAAAAGGACGGAGCGTTCCTGGCCTAAAACAGTCCCTTCTATCAATTCGTCCGCTTTGGGGACGGGAAGCGGGGCGAGTTTCATCAATATATCCATAAGCCCTTGATGGATAATGAGAGAAGTCGCTTTTTCTTTTTGCGCGGTGGCTGTTGTCATAATTTACAAGTATATTTAAAAACTATTTTTTTGCAAGAACCAAACAGCTTTGCCAGAAAATTTTAAATTTGCTATGATATAGGCAAATGGTAATTACTTATTATGGAGCTGCGTGTTTCAAGGTTCAGTCGGGGGAAACCGTCCTGGCTTTTAATCCGCCGTCCAAAGAATCGGAATACAAATCGCCTCGGTTCGCTTCCGATATAGTTTTGGTCAGTTCCAACCATAAAGACTACAACGGCTGGGAAAACCTTGCCTACCGGCAGGCAGGCCTGCCCGGCAAGACGGAAGACGCGAAGCCGTTTGTCGCGGAAGGCCAGGGCGAATATGAGGTTTCCGGCATTTACATAAAAGGCATCGGTTCAAATGGCCGCAATAATACTGTTTACACGCTCACCCTTGAAGATATTTCTATCTGTCATTTGGGCGCGTTAAGCAAAGAAATGGACCCCAGTTTGAAGGAGGCGGTGGGCGAGGTGGACATATTGTTCATTCCCATCGGCGGGGGAGAACTTCTTGACCCGCAGAAAGCGGCCGGCGCGGCTATTCACCTTGAAGCGAAAGTGGTCATCCCGATGAATTATAACGAAAGCCAGCTGAAACAGTTTATAAAAGAATTCGGAGCCGGCGAGGCGACGGCGGCGGACAAATTGACCATCAAGAAAAAAGATTTAGCCGATAAAAAAGGAGAAGTCGTCGTTTTAAAATCAGTCGGTTGATTAGTGTGAATTGCGAAACTCTGTATTCAAAAAACATGTCATTTATTGATAACATAGAAAAATTGCATAAAAAACCGGACCATATCAAAAGGCGGATTTTGCTGGCTAGCGTTTTTGTTTTAATGTTTATAGTTGTTTCCGTTTGGGTGTCCACTTTAAGAATTACTTTGGGAAAAGAAGGCCCGAAAAACAGCCAAGTTTCCTCGCCTCTTTCCGTTTTTTTCGGTATTATCAAAGGCGGTGTTGACGCCGGAGTAAACGGAGTGATGGGTTCGGTAAATAAACTTAAGCAAAATTATGAGCCAAAACAAGGAGAATAGAATAATCAATCGGGATATTTCCCAAGAAATGCGCGAGTCTTACATAGACTACGCCATGTCCGTTATCGTAGCCCGCGCCTTGCCCGACGTCAGGGACGGGCTTAAACCGGTGCATCGGAAAATTTTGTACACTATGCACCAGGCCGGCTTGACGCATTCAGCCAAATTTCTAAAGTCGGCGGCTATTGTCGGCGACGCTCTCGGCAAATATCATCCTCACGGCGATGTGTCGGTTTACGACGCGATGGTCAGGATGGCGCAAGATTTTGCGATGCGATATCCGCTGGTGGACGGGCAGGGGAACTGGGGGTCGCTAGACGGCGATTCTGCGGCGGCCATGCGTTATACCGAAGCCAGAATGACTTCCATTGCCGAGCAGATGCTGTCTGACATTCAGAAAGAAACAGTGGACTTCAAGCCCAATTACGACAATCGTTTGATGGAGCCGTCGGTGCTTCCCGCCGCCGTTCCGCAGTTGCTTATAAACGGATCTTTTGGCATCGCCGTCGGCATGGCGACCAGCATTCCGCCGCATAATTTGGGTGAAGTGATTGATGCCACCAACCATCTCATAGACAACCCCGGCGCCAGCTTGGAAGACTTGATGCAATTCGTGAAAGGGCCTGATTTTCCCACGGGCGGAATAATTTATAACGCCAAAGACATAGAGCGGGCTTACGCCACGGGGCGGGGCGGAGTGGTAACGCGGGGCGAGGCGGAAGTGGTGGAATCGGAAAAATTCGGATTTCAAATAATCATCTCCTCCATACCTTACCAGGTCAACAAGTCGGAAATGATAATAAAAATGGCCGACCTTGTCCGCGAGAAAAAAGTAGAAGGCATAAGGGACATCCGCGACGAATCGGACCGGGAAGAAAAAGTCCGCATCGCCATAGATTTGAAGACCGGGACGAATCCCCAAAACGTTTTAAACAATCTTTACAAATACACCGACTTGGAAAAAACTTTCCACTTCAACGTCATCGCCTTGGTGGACGGCATTCAGCCTCAAGTTTTAAGACTGAAAGACATCCTCCAGTATTTTATTTCTCATCGGGAAATTGTCGTCCGAAGGAGAACGCAGTTTGATTTGAACAGAGCATTGGACAGAGCTCATATATTGGAAGGCCTCAAGAAAGCTCTTGATCACATTGACGCCATTATCAAGACCATCCGAGCTTCCGACGACAAAGATGACGCCCAGAAGCAATTGATGGCCAAGTTTAAATTTTCAGACAAGCAGGCAGTCGCCATTTTGGAAATGAAACTGCAGTCTTTGGCCAATTTGGAAAGGCAAAAAGTGGAAGACGAGCTCAAAGAAAAGCAGAAGCTGATAAAAGATTTGCGGACGCTCTTGGCCGATCCGAAAAAACTTTTGAAAGTGGTAAAAGACGAACTCTTGGCGATAAGAGAAAAATACGGCGACCAAAGGCGGACGAAAGTCGTGGCGCGCGCCGCCAAAACGATGTCCGACGAAGATTTGGTGGAAGCCAAAGACCAGGTGATGGTGCTGACCAAGGGCGGGTATGTGAAAAGGACGGATCCGGACGCTTATCGGGCGCAAAAAAGAGGCGGGGTGGGAGTGATAGACATAGAAACCAAAGAAGAAGATTTCGTCAATATTTTCGTTACGGCCAATACCCACGATGATCTGCTTTTCTTCAGCGACAAGGGCAAGGTCTACCAAGTGAAAATGTTTGAACTGCCGGAAGGCAAAAGGGCGACGAAAGGGAAGTCGGTTATGAATTTTCTATCCATTTCGGCCGACGAAAAAATCACTTCAATTTTGGTGTTTCCCAAGTCGGCCAAAGAAGCCCAAAGCTTTTTGATGATGGCGACCAAAAACGGCGTGGTCAAGAAGGTGGATACCGCCAGCTTCAAAGATGTGAGGCGAAACGGGATAACGGCGATAAGGCTGGAAAAAGGCGACGAGCTGAAGTTCGTCAAGTTCACGTCCAAAGGCGACCATTTGATAATGGCCACCAAAAACGGCCAGTCCATAATGTTCAAAGAATCCGACGTTCGGGCGATGGGACGGGCGGCGGCCGGAGTGCGGGGCATCAGGCTGGCCGAGAAAGATGAACTGGTCGGGACGGACACGGTTACTTCCGGCGGGAAAGACCAATTTTTCCTGAATATGGGAAGCAAGGGTTACGGCAAAAAGACGAGCGTAAAGAATTATCGCCTCCAAAACAGAGGCGGTTCGGGTATCAAAACTTTCAAAGTTACAGATAAAACCGGCCCATTGATGGTGGCCAGAATTATCGGCCACGGCGAAGAAGAGCTTATCGCTATTTCCTTGAAAGGACAGGTCATCAGAGTGTCTTTGTCCGAGATTCCGTCTTTGGGACGGCAGACTCAAGGCGTGAGAATAATGAAAATGAGGCCCGACGACAGCATCGCGACGATGACATGTTTGTAAAAAAATGGAAAACGATAAAATTACAATTGAAATTAAAAGTAGTTCAACAAGATCCGAGCATCTGCGAAATGACGGCTTATTTTTTGAAACGATTGCCTATGCATTAGATATTAAAAGAAAAGATATTAAAGAAATTAACACAGGGAAAAAATATGACAAAAGTAGAAGCAATTAAAAAATTGATGCAGGATAATGGCGGTCTCGCCTCGTGGAAATATATCTACG
>Ga0209211_10007162_pt1 | contig 15771 bp, 14 predicted proteins | sample RifGroA2_FD_183992 | JGI IMG/M metagenome (GOLD analysis project Ga0209211, IMG submission 183992) | Groundwater microbial communities from Rifle, Colorado, USA - Groundwater A2 (SPAdes) (version 2) | ecosystem: Environmental > Aquatic > Deep subsurface > Groundwater | place: Rifle, Colorado... | reverse complement strand
CGGCGTATCCTTTCATGGTTTTGTGGATGCCTGCACGGCATGCCACCTGGTTCTTTTTCCAACCAAAAGGATACGCTTTTTTTATCTTATCTCAAATCCCAGCCCACAACTTTCGATCATACCTCTCGCGGCTTACGCAACCTTACAAAACCCATTGAACAAACAAAAGGTTTTTTCAATTTTTAAATCCTGGGATTGACCTCACGAAAAAAGAGAATACAATGTTGACTAATGTTGTTGAAGGAGTGCTTATGGCAAATTTGAAAGATTTTTTGATCGTAAAAGAGGCTGCAACCTATCTAGGCGTTTCCTCTGAAACATTACGGCGTTGGGATAATGCGAAAAAGCTTAAATCTTACCGCCACCCTATTAACAAATACCGCTTATACAAAAAGGCTGATCTTGAAATTTTTCTAAAAAAAATTAAAAAAAGTAGGTGACCCATGCATCAGCAAAACGACCCCACAAAGAAGATACTTGATTCAATAAAAGCATTTAGCGGGCAAGAAGCAAAAAAAGCTTTTATGGATAGCTTGGAAAAAGTGGGTGTCCATCAAGTAAAACATAAAATCGAAACCAATTATTGGTCAAGCTCACAAAGTGCGGGATGGGCTAGAGAATGGTTAGAATTGAAAGAGGCTCCCGAGGAAATACGACGGAGAGAAGAGGAATTGAACATTCTAAGGGAATCCAATTCTATTGCTAAAGATGCAAATGAAATTGCGAAAAAAGCCAATGCAAAATCTGATAAAGCCAACCGACTATCAGCTCTTGCTATTTTTGTTTCACTGCTCGCAGCATTAATTGCATGGCTAGTTAAATGAAATCAATCTTATATGTACGCGTATCAAGCCATTGTCGACTTCTAATATCGCGGGATGCTCCCAAAGCCTGATTATTACTTGCACAACCAAGGGGCTTACCCTATTAACTGTTAACTGTTGCCTTTTTTGATCTAATCCCCAAAAGGCACTGCTTTGGGCCGCAGTTGCCTTATGGAGGCGTTAGGGTATTAATCCGGACGAGCCTTTACCATTTTCATAGAGATAGCTCTCTTGTGGGATTGAACGGCTTTAATAAAGAGTTGGCGCGGGATACGGGAATCGAACCCACGCTAAAATGGGCCCGGGCGCAAATTCCTGCAACATTCTTGCAACATCTTTTACGTGATTTTTGGTTTAGTGAACTTACGATGCCGTTTCTTTGCTTTGATTGACGTTTGATGCAACTATAAAAAAAGAAAGGGGTTACGTCACTTCTGACGTAACCCCTGATCTAGCTTGAAACTGCCCAAAAACAAATGGTGGAGGTGGAGGGAATTGCACCCTCGTCCAGGAAATTTGAGTGAGAAGGGTCTCCATGCTCAGTTCACAATTTGATTTTATCCGGCAAACTCCTGTAAACGGGATTTCGCCGAACGAGCTACATGGGCTTGTCATCAACCCCGTAGCCGGGTTGATGAGGCAATCTGCTAAATGTCGCTATGCAGGCTCAGCAGATATCGGCCGCATAACGTCGCTGTCAATTAAGCAGCGATAGGAAGAGCGAAAGGCACCGGGCCCGCGATGGGTCCGACTGCTCTTTCACTCCAGCTGATGTTGTCAGCATTTATATTGTGTCAGGTTTTTCCGTGTTTCCACGTCCCCCTTGCGGGGTAAGAGGCCTCCCGACAACCTCTGCATGCTCCCTCTCAGACAAGGATCCCCTGTCGAACCTATTCACCCCCGTCCAAACAAAGAACAACTTACAGGAACGCTGAATTATAGCACTTTCAAGGGGCCGTTCTCAAGCACTGGCGCTTACCTCGCAAAAGGTGCAAATCAGTTCCGTCGCACCCAAGCAAATTTCATACATTGTCATCCCCGCCCTCGACTAAACCATTCGAGGGTAAACTCCAGCGGGGATCCATCCCCCCAGAAAGATGGATTCCCGCTAAAACCATGCTGGAATGACATAGCGCTAACAGCGCTGTGTACATGACTGTCTCTACCGCCGTGTAGAGGCGGGAATGACATAGGAATATAAGATTTGGCTTAAATAAAACCACGACGCAAACAGGTTGGCTAAGGGCGCGGGTCAGACAGGCTGAGCGTTGATCAATTCGGCGGCTTTGCGGTTATCACTGGTGGAAAAAACTCCTGTAATCTTGAAGCCATCGCCGCTGGTTCCGTAAACGTAATGGATGAAAATTCCATGGCTTCCGAGCAAACGCGCCACGGGGGCCAGCGTACCCACTTTATTCTCAAACTCGACCACCAGCGCCTCGCGCTCATCGACCTCCGGGATAAAATGCGCGAGGCATTTGCGGGCCTTGGCCGGATCTTTGGTGACAAGCTGCAGGTGACCTTCGCCGTTTTCATTGGAATACGCCGAAAGGTGCAGGATATCCACACCCTCCAGCGACAGGGCGATAACGATGCGGCCCAAAAGGCCGGGTTCGTTGCGGGCTTTGAGGTGCAGTTCAGGGATCAGTGCGGCACGCGCCATGAGAATACTCCGTGTTAAAAGGCTGCTTTATTATCGGCTGCGGCGCTGGTGAGATTTAATGGCCTGATTCGTCTCGCGGTCATGAATGCGGCGCTTTATCGTTTCGCGTTTATCGTGGGCCTTCTTTCCCTGCCCCAGGGCAATTTCGACTTTCACGTGCCCCTTTTTAAAATACATTTTGGTCGGGACAAGCGTGGTGCCTTTGCCTTTGATCTTGGTATCGATGCGAATGATTTCCGCGCGATTCAAAAGGAGCTTGCGCGTGCGAATGGGATCAATGCCCGTGATGGACTGCACATGCGAATAGGGCGCAATGTGGCAGTTGAAGAGATAAACTTCGCCTTTGATCAAGCGGGCAAAGCTGTCCTTGAGGTTGACTTTGCCTTCACGGATGGACTTGACTTCGCAGCCCAGCAGGACAATCCCCGCTTCGTAGTTTTCAAGCAGGAAATAATCGTGGCGTGCCTTGCGATTCTCGATGGTTGAGTTCATAGATAATGACGGCGGCACACAGGTTAATCACTCAACGATGTCAAAGGAGGGAACGTAAGAAACGTGCCGAGGAGGGGATTTGAACCCCTACAGGGTTGCCCCCGCTGGACCCTGAATCCAGTGCGTCTGCCAATTTCGCCACCTCGGCATAAATCCTAACTACTCTTCGATATCTGGCTGCTAGAAGACACAGCGTCTTAGGATGCGCATCGGCAGCTCATGGGCATCCATCGTTAAATTTTTTTTGCGCCCAATAACCCTCCAAACACCGGCGGCTTCACCTTGCTGTTCGGGACTTAATGGGCTGACACATCGTCTTTGAAACGTTCACTCTAATACGCGGTAAACGCTGTGCGATGGTGAGGCAGAGATATTAGGCGAACCCGGCCTTTTTTTCAAGGACAGAATGAAAATTGTCCGTACGGCAAACGAGTTAAAGGGGCCTTACCGGCTCTATTTTGGGGCTGACGGGGCCATGGGTAAAGTAGCCATCCGCCAGTAGGCATTAAAGCAATCAATGAGCTGTACAAAATCATTATAATTAAGCGGCTTTTGGAAATAAGCCGCCGCACCACACCTGTAACTTTCCATAATATCCCGCTCATGCCGCGAAGAGGTCACCATAATCACCGGGATGGCTTGATAAACCGGGTGTGCTTTGAGCATTTTCAAGACCGCAAAGCCATCCATCGTGGGCATTTGAATATCCAAAAGAATAAGGTGCGGCTTGGCGTAATCCCCGAACCGGCTTCGTCCTTCCAGAAAAGCACTCACCTGCGCGGCATCCTTGACGGCAAAAAAGCGGTTTTTAATTTTAGCGCTTTCAAAAACCAAACGTGCGACTTCGATATCAGACTCGCTGTCATCAACAAGCAAAATATTAAGGAACGGATCCGCGGGTGAACTTCCCGGGAAAAAGCTATCGCCATTTTCATCGCTGCCATGTTTATTTTTAAGCACCGGAATACCCTGGCCTTCCTTATCAGGTCCTGCTCTGAGCCGGCTTTCTTGGAATCGTAAAATAAAAGGTTGCACCTTCTCCTATTTTGGACTCAACCCATACTCGTCCCCCATGCTCCTCAATCACCCTTTTAACGATACTCAAGCCAACCCCCGTCCCTTTCATGGCATGGGACGGATCCAGCTGCCAGAAAATATCGAACATTCGATGGTGATAGCGTTGATCAATACCAATCCCCTCATCTTTGACATAAAACTCATGGTCCGTCTCACGGCCGTGATAGCCGATTTCGATTTTAAACCCTTGCGGTGCATTTTTTATCCGTGAAAATTTTATCGCATTGCTGATGAGGTTGAGAAAAACTTCCGCCATTTTGATACGGTCGCAGACAATCGCGGGAATCTCCGGCTGGATCTCGATCCGGACATGGGATTCCTCGACATCTAAGTCGAGCCGTTGAACAACAGAGTCCAAAAGGCCTTTAACCGAAACACTCTCGTAGGGGTTTTGAATTCTTGTCAACCGAGAAACCGACATTAAATCGTCAATCAATTTGCCCATCCGGACCGCACCGCTTTCAATGCGCGACAAATAGGTCCGCCCCTGCTCGTCAAGCTGCCCATCATGCTTTTCTCTAAGCACCTCCGCAAAACTCGCGATGGCACGAAGCGGCGCCCGCAGATCATGGCTTGCCGTATAAACAAAGCTGTCCAGTTCAAGATTCACCTTTTCCAGATCACGCTTCTGTTGAATCAAACTCTTGTTGGACTCCAAAAGTTCCGCCGTTCTTTCCAGGACTCTCAATTCTAACTGATGCCGCGACTCTTGCAGGATCGACAGCGTTTTCTGACGCTCGTGAGAACCTGCAAGAACGGATTTAACGCGCGTGAGAAGTTCCGTGGGATGAAAGGGTTTCATGAGGTATTCATCGGCACCCGCTTCCCAGCCTTTCAAGAGCGCTTCACGGTGAGTGAGCGCCGTCAGTAAAATCACGGGAATGTGCGCCAGGTTTGAATCGGCTTTAATGGCTCTGCAAAGGCTCAGGCCATCAAGCTTCGGCATCATCACATCCGAAAGAACAAGGTTGGGAGACCAGTCGCGAGCCAGCGCCAGCGCCTCCTCCCCATCCCTGGCAATTTTAACTTCTGCGATGTCTTGGATCTGCGCAGCCACATAAGCGGCCAGCTCGGGATTATCTTCGGCAATAAGGAGTTTAGGCAGACCCGATTTTTTCGCTTCGGTTTTTGGAATAGCCGTGCCGCGGCTGTTCATCGGATATTGCTGGAGGAGTCGTCTTCGCGAAGACAATGCCATCGCCCTCACTTCGTGCCCCTTAATCGCGGGGGCCGCACAATCGACCGTAAAAGTCGTCCCTGCTCCCGCGCGGCTCACGACCGCGACACTGCCTCCCAGAAGCACGGCGAATTCTTTGACAAGCGCCAGCCCCAGGCCTGTGCCTTCGAAGCGGCGCGTCGATGTCTCCTCGAGTTGCTTGAATTTTTCAAACAAATACTTTTGGTTTTCCTCAGAAATTCCGATGCCCGTATCGGCGACGGACAGCGACAGATGGTCATTCTGCCAGGTAAGAGCCACGTCGATACGTCCTCCTTGCGGCGTGAATTTAACCGCATTTGAAAGAAGGTTAAAGAGAATCCGCTCGTACAAGTAGCGGTCCATCAAAACGTCCATCTCGGGCGGGTGGATCGTCAGCCCGCTGCTCAGCTGTTTTTGGCTCAGCATGGCCCCGAAATCAGCCAAAATTGAGCGGGTCACAACCGCAAGATCCGTGGGTTCCCGATGAACTTCCATTTGGCCGGCTCCTAATTTTGAGAAGTCAAGCAGGCCCGTGACCATTTGCAGCAGCCGGATGGCATTATTATGCATGATTTCAAGAACCCGCCGCTGATCGTCCGATACATTGCCGCCGCCGTTTCCGATCAAAAGAGATTCCAAAGGGGTTAAGACCAGCGTTAAGGGGGTACGCAATTCGTGGGAAACCGTAGCCAAAAAGGCATCCTTCATTTTTTCCGTCTCGACGAGTTTTTGATTCGCCGCACTGAGTTCATTCGCCCGCTCACCCAGCATTTTTTCCGCCCGTTCACGCTGATCGGCCATTTGCTGAAAACTGCGCGCCAGATCTCCCACCTCATCCCAGGAGGTGATGTCGATAGGCTGGCTAAAATCGCCCGCGGCGATTTTGGCGGCCGCCTGACGCAGCCGGTGAATCTCACTGATAAGATGCCGGGCAATCGAAATAGCGACGAGAATTCCCAAAAGAAGCAAAAGCCCCGTCGCACCCAGCATCAGACACGTCAAAACATAGCGGAGCCAGCGCGCACCTTCTCCCAACCGGTAGGAAAATAAGTTTTCCAAAGGGGTGAGTTGATTATTGATTTCATCGAGACGCGCTAAAAATTGCGCCGTGTCTTGATCGGAGGGCGAGTTGGAAAGCACCTCCCTGCGGATACTCTCACCCAGATCGATCAATTCATCGAGAAGACGGTCGGCTTTTTTCCACGCGATCAGCGCGTCGCGAATGTAGGAAATGAAAAAAAACCGTTTAATCAAATACCCCATCCCGCGCACATCGCTGGGATGATTCTGCCCCTCGACAAATGCCGCATCCAATTTTTTATAGTCCGTATCGTGTTTCTCAAGCTCGATAAGCGCTTTACGGTCACCTAACGGGATCTGTAGATTCGAAAGGTATTTCTGATAATCCACGTCTTGATGATAAATGGCGTAGCGCGTGAGATCATAAACAACCTGCTTTTGCGCTTTCGACCACAGCCCCTCCCCGGCCACATAAGCACGGACATCGGAAAGAATCCCCATGCCAAAGCTGCTGACGAGGAGAAGGCCGCAGATGATGAGAGTAAAAATGGCGATGATGAGGCCAAGTTTCTGCGGAATCAGAAGGTTACTTAAGCGTAAATAATCAGAAAGGTGCTGTGGCTGGGCTGCGGCGTAATGATTTGAGGATCCGGCTTTTTTTTGCGGCATCGCCTTAATCGCCTCCGCTGTTCTTGTCGATCTATACTGCTATTGAATCCTAAAAAATCAACCTCTAAATTCATCGGGGTTTCAAAATCGTGTTGATCTCCGCCACGAGTTTCTCCGGATCAAACGGTTTTCCGTGCAATGCATAGGTTCTCCCGGCACGCAAAGGCGCTGCGGGACGATCGCCGGCCAGTGCCGAAAGAAAAACAACGGGAACCTTCGGATCAAACCCTTCGTTCAAAAGAGCTTCGTAAACATCCATCCCGTTTTTTTCTCCCAACATAAGATCCAAAATAATGACATCGGGCCGTTGAATTAAAGCCTCGCGCTTAAACTCAATGTCATTTTTAGCAAGCACCACCTCCAGCCCCGCCGCGGCAAACGTGACCCGCAGAAGCTCTAGCATCGACCATTCATCATCGACGATCAGGATTCTTGGCTTCATCTTTTCCGCCTTTTTTTAAACAGGCCCCCAAAATCTCAAACACTCGCGCCGGCGCTCTCATCTTCCGCGACCGGCAGAGTCACAGAAAACATAGTTCCCTGGCCTTCCACGCTCGTAAGACAGATTTTCCCGCCATGCGCCTCAATGATTTTTTTGACGACAGCCAGCCCCACGCCAGAACTTTTCTCTCCGTGAAGACCGGCTTTCTGGATGTGCTGAAAGGGCTCAAAAACCCTTGCTTCATCCTCCTTGCGGACCCCGATGCCCGTGTCTTTAAAATCAATCTGGACACCGCTCTCTATGTTTTTCGCCTCAATTTGAATGATTCCTTTGCGAGGAGTGTATTTGACGGCGTTGGAAATCAAATTATCAAACACCTGACGTATTCTATCTTTGTCGCATACAACTCGCTTCAAGTCACCGCTAATTTTGATTTCCAGGCTTATCTCATACTCTTTCGCCTGCGCCTGAAACACCTGCATTTCCTCTTTTAAAAAACCACCCAAATCAAACGGCGCCTTGTCCATTTTTAATTGCCCCATTTCAATCTTTGAAATGTCCAACAGATCGTCCACCAGCCGCAGCAATCGATCCGACGCTGTTTTGACATGTTTCAAAGCCGCCAGAATTTCTTCGTTCAGAGCACCCATTCGGCCGCTCAAAACCAGACTCAGGTAGCCGATCACTGCGGCCAAAGGCGTCTTCAGCTCGTGAGACGCAATGGCAATAAATTTTGACTTTGCCTCATCAAGGCACTTCAACTGGCGATTGGCCCGCTGAAGCGCTTCGGAAAAATCGGTCAGTTGCCGGTTTGAGGCCGCCAAATCCTCTGCATTTTTCCTTAATTTCTCTTCGGTCCGTTTACGTTCAATCCCATAGCGAATCATGCGCGATAGAAGGTCCCCGGCCATCCGGCTTTTGACCAAAAAATCCTGGGCTCCAAGACGTAAGGATTCGAGAGCCATCGCTTCATCGTTCAAGCCTGTCAAGATAATAACCGGGATTCTGGATGCATTGCTTAAAACCCGCGTTAACGTGACAAGACCCTGGCTATCGGGCAAGGAAAGATCCAAAAGCACGACATCCGGGCTGTCGTTTTGAAGGCGTTCAAGTCCGGCCTGAAGGTATTCGACATGGGTAATCAAAAAAGCACACGAGGAATTCTGATCTTGAAGGACCTCTCGAATGAGACAGGCATCTTCGGCATTGTCCTCGATGAGCAAGACTTGAACCTCTCCGTCTTTTCCGGGCATAATCAGTTCCTCCCCTTCAACCGAGACTGCTTTTGGCTATACATGGCCTCATCGGCTTCCGCAAGCAAGGCCTCAATCGCACGAGGGCTCGCGGGATTGTAATAAGCAAAACCAAGACTGAACGATAAGGGGTACTTTAATCGCTCCTTCTCGTGATAATCCTGGAGATTCTTTCGAAGCCGGCCCGCCATCGCCTCGGCTGCATCCTTCCGATCGTCAAGGGCCAATACGGCAAATTCATCGCCTCCAATGCGGGCCACAATATCGGAGTCTCGGAAAGTACCTTGCAAAACACGACTGATGCTCGTCAAAGCGCAATCCCCTTCCTGGTGCCCAAAAGTATCGTTAATTTTTTTCAAACCATCCACGTCCGCGAAGAAAATAAAAAAACCCTTTTGGGTGCGCCTCGCCATTTTTTCGTGATGCTCGACGAGCGAGAAAAAACTTCTGCGATTATGCAGTCCCGTCAAACTGTCATGGATGGATAAAGCCTGAAGCTCGTGCACCAGCCGTTGACGTTCGATGGCATAGCGGATCGAACGAACCAGCATATCGCCGTCAAACTTTCCCTTGACCAGATAATCCTGGCATCCCTGCTGAACGGATTCCAGCGCTAAATTCATGTCATTAAAACCAGTCATCACCACGATAGGGGTTGTAGGCGATTTTTGATGCAGCGCGGGGAATGTCGCACTCGGAGAACTATCCGGCAGGGATAGATCCAAAAGGATTATGTCGAAAGGTTCATGGGACAAAGAGTCCAAACCGCCTTTGAGGGTATCGGCGGTCTGAATCGGGTAATCTCCGCCATCGGATTCTTTGAGCAAATCTTGAACGAGCTGTGCGTCGGCAGAACTATCTTCAACGAGTAAAACACGAATTTGTTTATCGTTCATGGCGTCCCTCCATCCTCAGGGATCGTAAAATAAAAGACCGAGCCCGCTCCCGGTTTTGATTCCACCCAAATCTTCCCATGATGCCGTTCTACAATTTTCTTACAGACCGCAAGCCCGATACCCGTCCCGGAGTATTCATTGCGCGTATGCAGGCGCTGAAAAACGACAAAAATACGATCAAATTGTTTCGATTCGATGCCAATCCCATTGTCCCGCACGGAAAAACACCACACTTTGTCCCGGCACGTTGCCTCAATGTGAATTTGGGGGGGGTCTGAGCGTCGAAATTTGATGGCGTTGACAATCAAATTCTGGAAAAGCTGGGTAAGCTGTGTTCCATTGCCAAAAACCACAGGAAGCTTATCGTAGCTGGCTTCAGCCTGATTTTTTCGAATCACAGCCGTAAGGTTCATCAGCGCTTTATTTAAAGCTTGGCCCGTATCGGTCATTTGCATCGGTTCATCCTGGCTTCCCGTCCGCGCGTAGGTCAGCAAATCATCGATCAAGGCGTACATCCACCGGCACCCGCCAAGCGTGTGCTCAACATAATCTACCTCTTTCTCTTCAAGCCGGCCTTCGAGCCGCTTGGCCAACATCTCGGTATAAATAGATACTGTCCGTATGGGTTCTTTAAGATCGTGCGAAATCACGTGCGCAAATTGTTCGAACTCCTGATTGGATCGTTCGAGCTCCTGGGTTTTTTTTGCTAATTTATCATTCGTCTTGTGTAAATCATCATAAGAGTTTTTCAGTTTAGACTGCATCACCTGAAAACTTTGGGCCAGTTCACCGATTTCGTCTTCCGAATAGCCATAAAGCTCAACATCCATGTCGCCCCCGGCAATTCGCAGCATGGCATTGCGGAGCCGCAAAAGAGGTCCCGTAAAAATATGTCCGAGCCAGAGGGCTAAAGACAACCCCAAAAGCCCGCAGATTAAAAAAGCAGCCAAAATTGCAATCATCACGGCTCTTTTGGTATCACTTCTGTTTTTTTCGAGCTCATTACGATTTTTAACAACCGCCTCATCAAGAAACTGGGCTGCTTCGTGAAGTGACAGGATACTGGAGTTCAGTTTTTCCTGGAGCACGTCGAGCTCCTCAAAAGTTTTTACATAATGAGAAGCCGCTTCGACAAGGCTGCTTCGGTCTAATTTTTGCGTTAAGTAATTGCGCAAATCCCGGCTAAAATCGCCGGTATGCGATACCGGCGGCCGCGTGAACGCGCTCGTTTTTTGGCCGCCTTCGAGAACCTTGCGGGCTAGCAAAATTTTATCGACCTTCACTGAAAGGAAATCACTGGCGGACATGCCCGCGTCATCGGAGCGCGGATTATCTTGGAGTTCTTCAAGTACTTCATTGGCAGCCGATTCAAGGACGGCACCTTGCTTGAGCAATATTTCCTCCCTCTCAACCACCTGTTCTTTTAACCGGATGCTCTCAGCAAAACTCCTTTCATACCTTCGTGCTTGTCTGACGATCTCATCCGCGGCGGCTTGAGGCATCCCCGTACTAAAAGAGCGGGGCGAGCCATCAACGACGGGAATCATTTTCTGAAGATTATCACTCACCGTTTTTGCCTTCTCAGCTGAGCCGGTACGCAAATAATCTCCTTCAACACGCCGTGTTTCCATCCAAAGCTCCGCAGCCCGGCTGGCCATCATCGCTTTGGTAATTTTCCCGTCCAAATGACGCATCTCTCCAAAAACAAAAAAATACAACATCGCAAATAAAAGGCTGAGCATCAGAATGATCAGGTACGATTTTGTTTTAATCTTCATGCAAACCCTCCAAAATACACAACCGCCAAGAACATCCGCAGCCCAATTTGAGGGCTCCTAGACGCCAGCCCAATCCCTAAAAATGATTCAAACTTCATGCCAATTCCATAACCATATTATTTAATGGGAGTTATGAAAAAACAAATATTTAAGCCGGCTTCGAATGCGCATTGATTGTCAGATAATTCCGACACTTATTTCGCAGTTATGAGACTTGTATGAATTCCCGCATCAGGGTGAGAAACGCAGAAAGAGACTTATTCTTGCGCGTCTATGAACCACGATTAAATGGCATGCTGCTGGCCAATAGGGCGGTGGCCCAGAATCCCAAACGGTGGCTTAAAAAATAATATCTAAAACCGATACAAAAGACGGTCTGGACAACCGGAGCCACTATACAACTCGGAAACAGCCTCATCATCATCCGCAATCAAAACATTTATGTTTACCCACGCAGGGAGTTTCATCGTCTTGCAACCATATATTCCGGTCGCTTCTCGGGTTTGGCTAAAAGCCAGGAGCGTTCACTCACAATCACAATGCTTGACATGAAATAGCTTACAATTTTTTCAGATTTTATCCAAGCTATCTTCAATGCCAAGAGACTATCCCCGATGCGTCAAGAGAATATGACCATTTGCGCGGCAAGCTTGTGCCAATTTATGAACTAAAAATTACGTGAGCGCGATCAATCGAGGCGGGAATCAAAACACTAAAAATCACAGGGTGCAAAGAGGAAGGGACGAGAAAAAGACGGATGCCGCCGTACCAAAAATCCAACCTTAAGTTTGTCACTTTCTAAAAACATCTTCTGTCATCCTGAGTCGCCTGCTTGCCCGCCGCGGCGGGCGGGCAGGACGGCGAAGGATCTCGCGAGATTCTTCACTGTCCTGTGAGTACACAGGCAGTTCAGAATGACACACTGAGAGGAGCCGCGAAATAAAAAAGTGCCAAACTCAAGATTCAACCATGCCTTACAGTACACGTACTTCATGAGTACGTGACTGTATGGCACCAATTTTTCGCAGCGCGCGTTAGCGCGCTGCTTTTAATGAAAAATCGGCACCCAATCTCTTGATTGGGTGTGTTATCTCACGCGTTCTCTTGAACGCGTGTAGGTAAACATGGGCGATTCAGGACTTGAACCTGAGACCCCACGCATGTGAAGCGTGTGCTCTAACCAACTGAGCTAATCGCCCGTAACTGATCTTAAAAATCAAGGAGCTGACTACCTGAGGCACTTCGTACCTCAAAAAATTACCTGAGATGCTAAGCGCGCCCGAGATATTCGCCGGTTTCCGTATTCACTTTAATATCGGTCCCCTGCTCCACAAAAAGCGGAACCTGCAATTTAAGGCCTGTTTCGCAAGTCGCCGGTTTGACCGCATTGGAAACAGAATCGCCTTTCAGCGCAGGCGGAGAATCGGTTACTTTTAGAATAACGCTTTTGGGCAGCTCGGCCATCACCGGCCGGTCCTCATGAAAATCAATTTTAATCTCCATGTTTTCTTTCAAGTAATACTTGCCGTCTCCGATCAAATCATCGCTCAGGACCATCGAATTGTAGTTCTCCATGTCCATGAAATGAAACCCCTGGGCGTCATGGTACAAAAACTGGCACACCTTGGAATCGAGGCTGACGCGCTCCACGTTGTCGGTGGATGCGAACCGGTTCTGAATAATCCGGCCGTTCTTGAGGTTTTTCATGGAAACACGCACAAACGCGCGCAAGTTACCCGGCGTACGATGTTCAAAATCAAGAATGACGTACAAGTCTCCCTGATAAAGAATCGTCGCGCCCTTGCGTAAATCATTCGCCATCATAGCCTTAAATCCTCCTGGAAAATTGAAAGAGGGTAATTTTAGCAGAAGCCTTTTGAAAAAGCTACTTTAGAAAGCGCTGCGGCGCAGGCTTTCAAAAGCGCCCTGAAAACCAGGAAATGAGGTGGCAATGCAATCGGTATCGTGAATCACGATTTCGCCGTCAGCGGCAAGGCTTGCAATGGCCATACTCATCGCGGTCCGGTGATCGCCGAAACTTTGAACCTCGGCCCCGTGAAAACCGGGCACCCCCCGGATCACGCAGCCATCGGGCAGTTCTTTGAGCTCCCCGCCGGCGGCATTCAAATTGGTCACCATCGACATAATTCTGTCGGTTTCTTTCACCCTGAGTTCCTCCGCGCCGCTGATTAAACTTTCCCCTTCACTGAGGGCCATGACGGTCATCAGGATGGGGAGTTCATCAATCAGGCTTGGGATTTCAGCACCCGTGATCCGAGTGCCGCGCAGGCGCTTGCCTTCAATCAAAATCGTTCCCATAGGTTCGGGGATGGCCGTCTCAATTTCGACCTTGATACTAGCGCCCATGCGTTCTAAAACACCCAGAATACCGGTGCGCAGCGGATTGAGCCCGACGTGGCAAATGCGCACCCTGGAACCCGGCAGCATGGCCGCCCCGGCGACAAAAAAAGCGGCCGCGGAAATGTCTCCGGGAATTTTGAATGCTAAGGGCTTTAAGGCCGCTGTCTTGCGCACGCAGAGCCAGCCGTTTTCTTTGAAAAAATCAGCGCCTGCGGCTTCAAACATTTTCTCGGTATGATCACGCGAAGGCCGGGGCTCACGCACCCGCGTGATGCCGTCGGCATATAAACCGGCCAGTAAAATAGCGGATTTTACCTGCGCACTGGCAAGGTGATTTTCAAAATCAATCCCTTTCAGCTTGCCCCCATGAATGGAAAGCGGCGCGAAATTCGCGCTGTCTTTCCCTTTGATCTGCGCGCCCATCTGCTTGAGCGGACCGGTCACCCGCTTCATCGGTCTGGAAGTCAGCGAAGCATCCCCCGTCAGCGTACAATCAAAACGCTGCCCTGATAAAATGCCCAAAAGCAGGCGCATGCTGGTTCCGGAGTTTCCGAGATAAAGTTCCTGCGCCGGCTTTTTGAGCCCATGCAGTCCGGCGCCGCGAATGTTGACGCGCTTTTGATCCGGCGTGTACAGTGCCTGCACACCCATGGCCTGAAAGGCTGCCAGTGTGTGCATGCAGTCTTCGGCATCCAGAAAATGCGTGAACTCGCTGTCGCCTTCAGCCAGTGCGCCCAGCATCACCGCGCGGTGCGAGATCGACTTGTCGCCGGGAGGCGTAAAATCACCGGAGAGAACTCCGCGTTGATTGAGGGAAAGGGTACGGGTCATAGGAGGAGATTAACGGCGCGTGTTTAAAAACTCATGAAGCACGGCTGACGACATCGCCCACCTGCGGGCCGCCTGAAGCAGACTTAACGATGTGTGCTTTTGCAAAGCCGGAGTCAATCTGTTCCACGCGCAGCACCGCGACTCTCTGGGCGCCGCGGTCGACGATCAGCGAATCGCCCTCTTGAACCGTGCCGTCCACCGGGTTCACGATGAGAAACTCAAACTGAGCGTTGACCGTGCGAACTTTCATGGGCCCCGTAGCGGCCGCGGAAGCCGCCGGCTTTAAAGCAGCTTCTTTAGCTTTAGCCAACTCAGACTTTAACGCGTCCGCAGAATCCTGGACGGCTTTGAGCTCCATCCGGGCCGTTTCAAGCTCTTTTTTTCCTTTCTGGAAGGTACTCTCCCGGTCCAGAAGGTCTTTGAGCACTTCTTTTAGCTTTGCCTGTGCCGATTTTTTTTCTTCAAGCGCCGCGTCACGCTCTTTCTCAACCGATTCGACGCGCTCACTCAATTGCACTTTAGAGGCTTCAAGTTCATCGATTTTTTTATGCTCGTGAGAATACTTGAGGGTCAAATAACCGGCCGCCGCCACAGCGCCCAGCGCCAGCAAAAAAGCAATTTTAACCAAGCCGGAAGTAAAACCGGCTTCAGGCTTTTTACCGAGATAACTTAAGGGTTCTTCCATAAATAATTCCTTTCGTCTAATTGTGGGTATGATGATAACACAGCGCCGCCGTGACTTTCAACCGCCCGGACCGGTAGTGATTCCGTCCTGTTTTTTAAGCAAATAGACCGTAGTGCCCATGCGCGCCATCACCGGTGCGTATTCACCAATCCACGTTCTCTGCCACCAGGCCCCTGTCGCGCGCTTTGTAGCCGGGTCCGTGAACCGGTAGTCATACACCCGGGCCCGCACATAGCGCGGCGCCTTACCGGGAAAGGGGTTGTGTCCCAGCAGGTCGAGAACCGGCTTGCTCTCGAACAGAATTTGGCGCATGAGTCCCAGCACCCAGGAGTTTTGCCGGACCGAGCCGAGTGCCGCAAACCACATTTGCCAATCCAAACGAGGCTGGTGCGGCGCCACAAATTCAGGCCGTTTCATGGGATCCCCGGGCTTCCAGCGAAATTCGTAGGGCCGCCAATCTTGTCCGTCCAGCGAACCTTCCAAAATAATTTCATGGCGTTCTTGAGTCATGACTGCAAAAAGGCCGTAACGATTGGTCAGGCAAAAAGGGCTGACAGCAGACATGACGCTCTTTAAAGGTTT
>Ga0209211_10007161_pt1 | contig 15773 bp, 15 predicted proteins | sample RifGroA2_FD_183992 | JGI IMG/M metagenome (GOLD analysis project Ga0209211, IMG submission 183992) | Groundwater microbial communities from Rifle, Colorado, USA - Groundwater A2 (SPAdes) (version 2) | ecosystem: Environmental > Aquatic > Deep subsurface > Groundwater | place: Rifle, Colorado... | reverse complement strand
ATAAACTTGAAGCCAGAGATTCTCAATCACATAGGGACTGCCGGCTAAAGTCCAGGTGGTATCGGCATAAACATAGTCATTAAGAAAAGTGGCGGCGTTGGTAGAAAATGGAACACCAAAAAAAATTCCGGCGGCAAACGCCGCAAGCGGCAAAACTTTTTTCATAATTAAATTTTACCATACGCCAACTAACTCAAAAAGCTGGTGAAGGCGCGGCGGAATTTGCGAATCGGTGCCCGTTGTGAAGAAGCCAATGCGGTTCCAATAATCAACAAAAACAAAAGATTGAGATTTCGCGGAATATTAACAAACGGTAAGCCGGCGAAAACCGCCGCCGTCTGGTTTAAATCATAGCTGGGGCGAGAAACAAAAACCATTTTGCCGAAAAAGTCCGAATCAAACGGTTCAAATGATTGAAGAGGCGGAAAAACATTCGTCTCTTTTGCCGGCTTAATTATTGGTTTGATTTCCCTCTTTATTTCTTCGGTCTGAAGCGTCGGCGGAACATAAGATGGGTCCGGCGGAGAAAGATAAACCCACGGCTCGGGCGCCGGCTCCGGTTTGGGATTGGCAATAGCAATAGAAATAGAACTGGAAGCGACATTGGAATCGGCAAACCAGCCGTAAAATGGGTCAAGCGAGGGATGGCGGCCGAGGGCTTTAACTTGAGCGTAATTGGTATAAATTCCGTCAGTGGTGGAAGCGTTGAAGAAAACGGCATAATCAACGGTAATTTCTTCACCCGGAAAAATTATGTCCAAATCCCAACTCTGCTCATTGATAATTTCGCCTTTTTCATTTTTCAAAGTGTCCACCAACACCGAACGATAAGCTTCGCCGCCGTCATTTTTTATGACTACTTTATACTTAACGGTGGAAGAAGCCGTGAGCGGCGTCGTGGTGGAAACATCATTGGTTTTTTCCACCGATAAAATCGGGTCTGGCGTCAGCGGCACATTCAATCCTTGATAAACGGGACTCGGCGGCACTCGGCTGGCGATAATCACCACCCGGTCGGCATTATCGGCGGCATTGGCGTCTTTTTCAAAACTGATTACCGAAGAATCGCCCAAAAGTTCGGTGTCGCCGAAAGGAATGTTGCCGTCAATCAGCGCCTCTTCGGTTATTTCAATGGATTGGCCGGCCGGTATCATACCGATTTCCCACTCTTTTTCCGGACCGACACCGACGCCAAATCTTATCAAATTATTATCAAAAACATTTTTCAATTTAACACCCGAAGCGTCAGCGTCGCCGCGATTCGCTATCGTAAAATGATAAGCCACCCGGGCGCCCGGCCCGAAACCGCCGCTCAAACTTTCGGCTCGCGCGCCCAGCCACAAATCCGGCTGGCCGAAAGCGATATTGCCGTTCCAATCGCCAAAAATGTTAAAGATGGCATAAAGCCAATTTTGGCCGACAACATTGGTATTAGCCAAATTCACCACATTGGCCGCCGCCGCCGCGTCGCCTGTGGAAATTTCCGAATTATCTCCTTCAATTTTATTTTCACCGGTCAAAGCGTAAACTTGAACATTGTTATTTATAGTGACGGCATTGTTGTTAGTAATAGAAACCGTAGTGGAGGCTGTGGGATCGGTGTTTGATAAATTTCTTGCCTCGTTGGAAGCGGGGTTTGTTTCGTCGTTTCCAATGAGGTCGTCGCCAAACAATTCCACGCCCTGCTCCGTTTGCCGCCAATGAACGCCGGCGGGCAAACCAAAAATTTTGCCGCCCCAATTGCCGGTAATTCTAAATAAAATTCTCAACGACTGACCGCCTAACAAATTGGTATTGACGACATTTTGGACACTGCTGTCGGCCGCCGCGTCGCCGGTGGTAATTTCATTGCCGTCGCCCGTTGTATCGTTGCCACCCGTATCCGCCATCGTTGTCACATTATTATTAACATCGGCGGAATTTTGATTAGAAATTGAAAGAGCGCTGGTCCCTGCCCCATTGTTTCCCCCGCGATTTTTCTTCAAGAAAAAATTATCAAAAAAATCCTTATTGGGCAGAATGAAATCGCCTCCCCAACCGCCGAAATTATTGAAAATCATCAAAGCGTAATTGGAATCAATGATGTTGGTATTGACGACATTGACTACATTGGCCGCCGCGTAAGCGTTGCCGGTATTTATTATTGAACCGTCGCCGTTGGCGGAATTGTTGCCGGTAGAAGAGCGAACCACCACATCATTGGTAATCTCCGCCGTATTGATATTTTCTATATTGGTAATGGAGGTAGTCGTCGCATTGCAAAAATTGGAAGCGCAAAGTGAAGTAAGCGAGGGCGTTGAAGAAGAAGTATTCGTCATCATCGCTTCACGCAAATCAATCGTGCCAATTTGTCCGAACAAAGCGCTGAGTATAAAAAAGAAACCGGCTGAATTAAAAATGTTGGTATTGACGACATTGACCACATTGGCCGAAGCTAGAGAATCGCCGGTCGTGATAGTCGCGCCACTTGCCTCTCCATTACTACCGCCGTCTCCGCCACTCGCGTTATTATTTCCTGTTTCCGCCACTGTCGCCACATTATTTTCCACCACCGCTTCGTTTTCATTGGAAACATCGGTTTCCAAAACAATTCCAGCTGGATTTTCTACACTTGTCTCGTTATTCGTACTACTTACTTCTTGTTCCGTCTCATTTGTATTCACCTCGCTCACCGTATCGGAAAGCGAAATTGCTTGCCCCGTATTAATCTGCGGGGCGTCACCGGTAACAATTTCCGCCACTGCCGATATTTCAGCCGGAGAAATTTCTTCTTCAGCAAAAACCGGCAGACCGAAAAATACCGCGACGGCAATCAGCGCCCCGACTAAAAATTTATTTAAATTTGAAAATTGAAAAAACATTTTTGAAAATTTTAGAAATCAAATCGGAAATTCTTTCGCCAAAATGCCGCGGCAAAACTTTGGTTGTCGCCTCGGTAGTGGAAGCTTGCCCCGTTAGAAATCGTCCACTGGAAGTGGCGGTAATTTCTAATGGGACGGTTGTCGCTGTATTTGTTCTTACCTTAATCTTCGTCGTGGCGCTAGCTGTCTCTGTCGCGTGTTTAAATTCCCGCTCAAAATCCGTTTCCCCAAAAAATTCCTCGTCAAAATCCTCTATAACCTCACCGTTGATTTCCGTTTTAACTTGAATACTGGCTTTCGCTTCACCGCTCTTAACTTCCCCACCACTCGCCGTATTGCCGCCCGAATTTGCCGAAACATTCACTTCATTCACAACGGTTTGGGGAGGTTCAACCTTAACATCTTCGTCCCCCCAAAAATCCCGCCACGAAAACGCTCCGACGCTCAATGGTATCAGTACCAACATTCCTATTATTATTTTCACAACCCAATCTTTCATTTCTTGAATTTTTCTCTTAAGGTTACAAGTTATATGTTACAAGTCCTTTTCTCTTCCCTCCCTCGCCCCCGAGCTCCTGTCACAAGCAGAAGCTCGGTTCGCGAAGGGGAAACCATAAGTTTCTACTTCAAATCAATGTGCGATACTAGATCCTCCTGACGCGCACAGTGGTCGAATTGACGACATTGACAACACTCGAGAGTGAGTCGGCATTTCCGGTTTTTACTTTGCTGCCATCGCCGCCGGTTGAGGAGTTGCCGCCACCGTTTCCAGCCGTGTTATTGTCATCTGAATTCTTGACATTGCCGCCGGAAACATCGGTTGTGGCGCCGCCGCCAACTGAAGAGTTCCATCCAGTGTCAGCGGTTGTGGTCACCTTGTTTTTTACATAGGTGTCCTCGTTGCGCACCTTAATCTTGATTTTGCCGTCGTCACACTCACAGCTTGTCTTCACTTTGATGTCCGTTGAGTTGACATCATTGAGTACGAGTGAGGTTGAAATCGCATCACCGGTTTTTACTTTACCGCCATTGCCTCCGGTTGAGGAATTGCCGCCGCCGTTTCCAGCCGTGTTATTGTCATCTGAATTCTTGACATTGCCACCGGAGACACTGGTAGAGGCGCCGCCGCCAATTGATGCGTTGCCGCCAGTGTCAGATGTCGTGGTCACATAGTTCTTGACGGTCGTGCCGTCATTCTTGACCGAGATGTAGATGTCTGCATCACCGTTTGCGAACGCCGGAGCGGCCGAAGCCAAGAAAGCGACAACCGCGACTAAAGCAATTAACTTTTTCATTTCGTTTTTTTGCTTATTTTAATAATTCACTATTTTCTTTCTCCGTCCCTTAAGGGATTACGGAACAAGAAAAAGTTTTTTCGACCACCCCGACTCCTCGCGAAGCCAGACCAAAATTCTTGGGGTAGATGAGATAAAAGCCGTTGAAGGCGTATGTTGAGCGGGGGCTTGCGAGCGCGACTGGCGCGAGCACGAGGAAAATTTCAGTAGAAATTTATCCGTGCCCCGCGAGACATATGCCGAGAAAGACTTTTATCGAAACCTTGTAAGAACTCTGGTCTAGGGATTTTCCGCAAAAAATAAAAGCAAAAAGCCGCAAGCGTTAAAACGCTTTGCGACTTTCCAAAAACTTTTTATGGCGGGAAACCCTTAACATCTCATTACTGATTCGCCTTGGTTTCCCTTCAAGACAAATCCATTGGACAAGAGTATTGTATCGCCCCACCTTTAGCTGTCAACAATTTTGTCAACAAAAAACTATCTATGATATAATAGTCACGCGGTGTCAATTTAATCTCCTCAATTCCAAACGGCAAAAATCCAGGAAGGGACCATGAAGGGAAACTGGCCCTTTAACGGGCAAGAATTCATGGTCCTTTCCTGGATTTTAACGCGCCAAATTTCTGAAACGTCGTGAAACTGCTGCAAATCGCATATTAGCCGCCTTCTTTCGTCTGTCAATACTTTTAAGTCCTTGACAAAATTATCGCCCGAGCACAAACTCATTTCCAGAAACAGCAAAAAACCAACAGAAAAACTTATGGCAGCAAATCTGATAGTGTCCCTAATGTTTACCCTTCTACTGATAGCGTTTTACCGGGCACTGGCCAGTCGCGCCTTCTGGAAGAAAAAGGTGATGGATAACGAAGGGGTAACCCTTGTCTGTTACTTTTTACCAAACGGCAAAGAAGAAAACTATCACGAAGTGAGCGTCAAACACTTTCCAGGCAAACAAAGGAGGGCGTTGGAGGACGCTCATGGTTTCTTAGAGCGGGACGGCTATAAGCAAATCAACACCGCTTGCCGAGCGCAAGTTTTTTCTAAATTTGCCAGAGGCAACGAAAGGATAAAAATTTTCTTCTTGAGTGACGGCATTGTTTCCGAAACAATGCTCTGAAACGCAGAGAAAACGCAAAAGCCCCGATGTTCCATCGGGGCTTTTTTGTCAGAAAAAAATTCTAAAACTATTTCCGAATTGTCGCCAGCGCCGTATCTTGTCCCGTCGCCCCTTGGTCATCCGTTACCGTCAAAGTGACAGTATAAGTTCCGACTTTGGTAAAACGATGATTGACTCTAACGCCGCTAGCCGTCCCGCCATCGCCAAAATTCCAATTGTAAGAAACAATGGAACCATCGGGGTCGCTGGAACCGCTACCGTCAAAACTAATCCAACGATTAATTCGCCCTGATTTGTCAGAACCGGCATTGGCAATCGGCGGTTGATTGACCGGCGCCGCCGATGGGTCGTACAAAACCGCTCTGCCGGCGTTGACCAAACCCCAACCGAATTTATTGTCCCAGCCAGCCGCGCCCAAATCTTTAGCCGTACTTTCAATCGCTTTGCGCACCGCGCCGATAGTTGTCGCTTTGCCTTCGGAAAAAACCAGAGCGGCAATGGCGGCGACATGAGGCGTCGCCATAGAGGTGCCTTGATAAAAATAATAGCCGAAATCCGTCGGGTTAGCGCCGAAGGTCTGCTGTAAAATTCCATCCACATAACCGTCGCCATTTTGGTCAACTCGAGTGTCGCCGCCAGGCGCGACCACATCCAGTCCGGCGCCGTAATTGGAATAATATGACTTGGTTTTGTCGTAACGAGTGGCGCCAACGGCAATCACATATTGATTGTAAGCTGCCGGATAAGAAAGCTGACTCCGGCCATCGTTGCCCGCCGCCGCCACAATCACCGCGCCCTTGCCGCTCGCGTAAGCCAGCGCCTCTTCAAGATAAGTCGCTCCGGAAGAACCGCCGAGCGAAAGATTGATAACTTGCGCGCCGTGGTCGGCCGCCCACCTAATGCCATCCGCCACATCGCTGTAATAACCGCTGCCATTTTGGTCCAAAACTTTTACCGGCATTAGAGAAGCGCCGTAAGCGATACCGGCCACACCGACGGTATTGTCAGTGCTTTCGGCAATCGTGCCGGCCACATGGGTGCCGTGCCCTTCATCATCGTTCGGATGCTCGTCATTATTCACAAAATCATAACCGGCAACAAAATTTGTATTGGCAAAATCGGGCGCTTGGGCATAACCGCCGTAATTTTCGTAAGCAATGCCGGTATCCACCACCGCCACCGTTACTCCCGTTCCAATTGCGACATCCCAAGCCGACTCAACATCAATGCCGGCGGTAGTTTGAAAATTCCATTGATAAAGATAGAAAGGGTCATTGGGCGCGGTAAAAGCGCGGGCGACAAAATCCGGTTCGGCGTATTCCACATCATCTGAACCAACAAGGCGAGCGATGGCGTCATCCACATTTTCGCCTCTCAATTTCAACACTTGGAAATTTTTGTCGCCTTTGTATTTGACAATAATTCTGTCGGCTCGAAAATCTCTCTGTCTTTTTTCAACGGCTGATTGGAAATTTGCCACGGCTTGCGACAACCGATTTTGCAATCGTTCAACAACGCTCGCGCTTTTTTCCAAAGCCTTAATCCTAATCGAAATGTCGTCAGCCGCGCTGACTGGCAATGCCGCCAAAGCGATTGCCGCCAATAATATATAACGAGTGAATTTCATATTTGTATGATTAAATTAATAATATATCAATAAACAAAACATAATTGCGACTATTTAAACCAGAATAATCATAATTTAATCATACGGCAAAATAAATAGTAGCGCAAGCTTTAAATTCTCTACTCCCCGACCTAAATGATGCTGGGCATGGCAACTAGCTTGAAGAGTTCACGAGGTGAGATATTTGTAAACATGATAAAATTATTCTCATCATGGAAAAGGATTTTGATAAATGGAACACAAAGAAAAAGAAATTCGTTTTATTTCCGCCAATCGTTTATATGTTCGGGAATCCACTTTGTCGCAAGATGAATTTACGGCATTAAAAAAATCCGTAGTAATATTGCTCGGACTTTAGTGGTCACCGAGCCGAAGCTCGGATCAGTGGGTTACCCCAAATGTGCCGATAGTGTATACCCACGGTTTCAAAAGTCAATTCTTGACTTTTCCTGTTTTTAGTTTTGTTTTATGTTTTGAGATTTTAGAATTTCAGACTACTGCCCGACCGGAATGATGCCGGGCATCGCGGCGCATTCGGGGAAATTCTCCGCGCCGGTTTTGGTTTTCTTAATAGCTTTGAGAATGTAGCTTGATGCTTCTCGCTCTCACTTATTTTTTAACCTCCACGGTTAGCGCATTGCTCCAATCGCTAGCTACCGCACTTACTTTCAAGAAATATTTGCCGGGAATGGTTTTAACCGGCGGGACGGGAGAAGGCGGGAGAACAAAAGTAAGCGTATTTCCATTATTAGTACTAGTCAAGTTAAACAGTTCGTAATATATATGGACATATGTGCCATTTTGGAGATCTATAATATTTCCAGCTGGACTAAAACCAGAACCGGTGATTGTAACACTCTCCCCTGGGCGAATTGAGACGGATGATACGCTGGTAATCTTGGGGGGGCTCTTGAGCAAAACTGGAGGTGGCACGCTACCAAGGGAGCAACCGCTTCTCCACGAATTACCGCCATCTTTTAAACGACTTTTTACGACTGTTTTGAGATCTTCCACCTTTTGTTTGTTGTTTCCATGATTTGGAAAAGTAAAGGCATCATGGTCGAAAAAATACAGTAAGCCCTTGCCCCCGGTCCAGTCTATCGTATTTGGATCAGATTCAATACCCTCACAGGACTTTTTAAAACTTGCAACGGCGGGAATGAGATTGACAAGTGGTATCTTACAGAGAAGAAAATTATACGGCGGGTCTATATATATACCCTCGACGCATTTTCCCGCATCCCTAAATTCCTTCTGTAGGTTGTAAGCGATAAGCGATCCGAGCGAGTGGCCAACAACCAACACTTCATTACCTTTGTTGAGTTGGCTATTGATCTCTTCCCGGATCTTTACGGTGTTTCGGGCCACACTTTTTAGACGAAGAGGAATTTTTATTGATCCGGGAGCAAGACTTCCTATAGTAGAAAATATTTTATGTCTCGCCGGCGTGCCGAACCCTCCAACAACAATGAGTGCTTTTGTATAGTTTTTCATGGGGAGCGGCTGGTATTTGGGCGTGTCTTTAATCACATTGGGCGGGACGATTGCCCCGCGGAAATCGTCAACAAGATCGGGTCCCACAAGCTTAAGCCGCCAGCTGGGATTTTTGGCGATGGCGGCGATTGAGTCCTCGGTCATAATTTCCCGCAAGTCCTTTGATACCTCATACACATAATCCACATACACATCCTTAACCGGATCGTATTTCTGATATATTTCACCACTAACCGGAATTTCCACGCCATCGCCCCGGACAATGTAAACACTCATGGGTTTAGAGAGAGCGTCATTTGGCCCCGGCGGCTTCATACCGCACTTTTTTGTGAAGGTAACGGTGGTTTTGATGGTATCACGAAGACTGAAGGGCTTTATTGGGGTGTATAGCCTTACAGTTTTTGTCTGAGCCAAATAGTCTGGGTCAAAATCAACTGAGACAGATTGGATGTTGGCGCTGGCGTAACGATGGCTCCAGGGATCATTGTCGTCGCAGTCATCTCTTCTTTCCGCCGGCGGCAAAGACGCGTCCTTAGACGGAGAGCAGGTTTCTTTACCGTCCTTATCATTGTCAGTGCACTTTCCCGTGGCAACGCAAACTCTTTGGTAGCCTGTTCCCCACGAGACGCCATCCGTGCACAAAGCGGGTTTGGAGCTGCATTTCGGGTCAACTCTGGTGTTACAGAAAGAATACCAAGCCGGAGTGCATGAGGCACCGGCGGCGCTACCCAAACAAGTTTCGTATGGGTCTATGGAGCCATCGCCGTTTTGGTCAACACCAGCAGAAACAGTTTGCGTAATCGCCAGTCCAGACACAATCATTAGCACAAAAAGCGCAAACAAGAGAAAACTGCGTTGTAACGGATTTCGCTTTTTCTCTTCGGTTTTGTTTGCTTTCTTCATTTCTTTAAGTTTTACGCTTTTAGTTTTTCGGTGTTTGCTTTTCTCCTGACTAAAAAGCTAGGAAGCTAGGAAGCTATTCCGCCTAACTTCCCACACTGCACACGAGCTTGCTCTCATCAAGGTAAATGGAAGAGAGGGGCGAAGTGGAGATGCCTTGGTAGAGGTTGAGGTAACGGACATTGCGGTCTAAGGGGAGAAAGAGGTCAATCACGGAAGAAGCAAGTTCTATGAGCTCGCCTTGGGGTGGATTGCTGAAGGTTTCGGCGATGATGAAGCGACCGCTCCAGAGTTCGTATTTGCCGAGGGAGACCTTGGAGCCGTTTAAGGTTTCCGCTCTGAAAGGCGAGGGTTCTTCGGCGTAGAATTGATTGACCAAAGGAGAAGCGTCTTCGGAGGTGGTGATAGCGCTTTGGTAGGTGAAGGAAGAAGAATCGCCGTTCTTGGACTCGGTTAGGGTTACTCCAACATAGCAGGAACCAACACAGGCGCCCGAGGAACAGCCCTTGGGACACTGGACATACTCGTACTTGCGATAACCGGAGGAGCAGTAGTTTTCGTAGAGGTACGCGGAGGTGTAGCAGGAATCGTTGTAGGCGATGCCGCCACTGGTAACGGTGCCGTAGGTGAAGTGGTTGCGGCCATAGTCGGAGTCGGTGCAACCGCCCGACACTTGGGCCAGTTGAAAACCCATGGGCACACCGAGTTTTGACAACAAGTTAAACACCGCGAACGCCAAAAACACCACAACAATCACGGCTCGGGCGACATCAAATGGGTCTTTCAACATATGGCGAAGTTTATTCAAGTTAGGCAAGACCTAATGATTATACCCCCCCCAACAACCAGTGAGAAATGAAACTGGGGATAACTTCTAAGATAATTTCTAAATTAATTTGAATGCTAAATTTATCTCGTCAACCAGATGTTTTTATGAAATAGACGGAGGAGAGCGCCGGCGGAAGCCAAGCTGACAATCGCCAGCAAAATCGGCCCGACTAACGGCACAAACCAAAGCAAGACATAAACTAAGACGCCAACCAAGCTCGCCCGCCAATCGGCAAGAATTTCGCCACCTTTAGCAAAAACTTTCAGCACAAGCGAGCCGAGAAAAACTGCCGACATAAAACAAGTAAGCAGAGCTAGCAGCGCCGCCACCGCCAACAGGAAGAAACCAAGAAGCGAGCCGAACAAAGTAGCGATTAAAATCGCCGCGGTAACGGGAATTAAAATGGCGGCGGCGGCGCCGACTAAAAAACTTTTGCCGAAATGATTAAGCGATTCAACGACGAAAGAACGAGAAAATTTTTTAAACAAACCGGCAACCAACAACGCCGCCAGTAAAATACCGGCGAATTTTATTAAGAAAGCGGCGCTGGCTAGGCCAACGAGCAAGGCCGGCGCCGTTCGCCAATAAAACAGAGTCTTAATCGCCGGGCTGATTTTTTGTTCGCCTTTGACCACCGCATCTGAATCAATGATAACTTCGGCGTCAGCGTTGTAATGCAAATCGCCGGTCACCACGGCGCCATTGCCTAAAGTAAGCACTTCGCCTTCAAAATAAACCGGCCCGTTGATGACACCGTTGATTGCCAATCGTCCACCTTTGAAAGAAACACCTTTTTGAACCGTGCCGGCCACTATCGCTTCGGCAGCGGCGATAATCGCTTCGCCGCCGATTTTAGCTTTTGGCAAAACCGCCACCTTACTGCCGCCAACCGCCAAATCGCCGGCGATGTCGCCGCTAATCGCGGTTTTGCCGGCAATCAATCGCGTGTCGCCGTTAATTTTGCCGTAAAGAGCGGCTTCACCGGCCAACAAAATGGCATCACCCAAAACTTCACCGGTGAGATAAATCGTGCCGGCGGCAACCGTCAAATCCTCATTGATTTTACCGGCTATCATTGCTTCACCGACCACCAGATAAGTATTTTCTTTGAGCGTTTTGCCTTCGGACAAAAGATAGCTTTCCGCCATCACTCCATAAGCGGCAATGGCGATTACCGGCAGAAACGCCACGAAAATTATAAGGGTGAGTTTTTTCATACGTTATGCCGACTCAAATTTATTTCTTGCTCCAAATTGCGCAAGGCCATTTCATCTCTGATTTTATCCGCCGTTAACCGCTTCAGTTCATCGTCCAATTTTCTAAACTCTGATTTTTCATCGAACAATTCGCTGGTTCGCCTTTCAATATCCGACTTCATCAGTTCGTGTTCCCGTTCAACGACAATAAGCCGGCGCTTGGTTTCATCAATGACTCGGCGCAAATCTCTTATAACATTAGGTACGCTTTTTTCCATATCTTATTCCTTCATTAAAACAATTATATAAAACTTCAAGCCACTTTGACAAACCGTTCCACAAATTGATGGACATTGAAAATTTATTGCCAAAAATCAGCCGAAAACGCTTTCCGTCCATTTCTCCCAAAGCGGCTGAAACAAATAAACAAAAACCACGAGCGGCAGATAGAACGCCGAAAAAAACACGAAAATTGTGAAATTAAAAATTCTGGCCATTTTATTTTATATGGATAACACGGCAAATCTTAAAATACTTTCAAAAGGAAAGCAAACGGGCGACCGAAACGATAGCAAGAATACCGATAAAATTCATAACATAGGAAAGCGGCAGAAGAACGCGATTTTTTATTTTCGCCAAACCCAGAACCGCCAAACCGAGCTCGTCGGGAAAAGGCGAAGCCAAAATGACGCCGCCGAACAAAACCAGCAGCCATTTCAAAAAACCGTGGCGAAACAGGCGAACAAATTTTCTTCTTATTTTGACGGTAAACATGCCGGCGGCGTCTTTGGACAAATCATCGCGGACGAACCGAAAAATCACGAAGTCCACCAAAGCCGCGCCGATGGCGCCGATGGCGGCAACCCAAAGCGGCGGAAAATCTCTGGCTAAAACCGCCAGCGCCACCATAGCCGGCGCGGTGGTAAAAATGGAAGTGAAAAACATGCCGGCGACAAAGCTGGCAAGAATTTTGAAACCGCCGGTCAGCGCCAAAAATTTTTCCACCGCGCCGATTCGCGCCAGCCAAACCGCTGCCGTAACGCTAATAACAATTATCAACAAATCCCTTAGCAAATGTTTTAAGTATTGTTTTTTCATTAAAAATTAAAAAATTTAACGGGCCGACCAAATCCGAGCTTATAAGAAACAAAAGCCAGAAGACCGAGCTGGATAATGGGCGTTAAGCCGACATTAATAATCGGCACTAATGGCATAGCGTCGGTATAAGCCCAACGGCCGGTTTTCAAAGCAAAAATTTCAAGACCGACAGCAAACAGAACGGCAATCAAGGGCGCCAACCAAAGCCGTCGGCGAAAAAACGAAATAAAAATAAACGGCAACGCCAAAGCGGTGATAAAAATCGCGTCAAACAACGCCGCTCGGGCAAGAATCAAATTTGTAATCTCTTGTCCTTGATAATGAAGATAGAAAACCGAATGCCAATGCTCCCAAACGAAATTGAGCGCGAAAGCGGCGGTGAAAATTATCAGAAGTTGGCGAATGATATTCATAGTTAGGTGCCTATCCGGATTCGAACCGGAGAAAACAGCTCCACAAGCTGCTGTGTTACCGCTACACCATAGGCACCGCGCTTTTAATTTATCAGCCCGAGGCTGACCCGCCTTGGGCGGGCAACTACAATTTACAATAAAAATCAGCTTAGTGCTACTTATATTTTGGCGGCTGTTCCTTAACGCCGGCTTTGAAGTTGGCGAACCGAGCGAGAGCGTAGCAAAGCGAAGAAAGCCGATTGAGATAAGTCAAAGTGTGTTTGTCGGTGTTAATTTCCCCCGTCTCCACCGCCCGAATCACTTCCCGTTCGGCGCGACGGGCGAGAGTTCTGGCAAAATCAAATTGCGCCGCCAATAATGTGCCACCCGAAACAAAAAAAGTTTTAATTAGTGGCATTTTCTTTTCCATCAAGTCAATCGCCGATTCCATGTGAATAATTTTTTCTTGAGCAATAGTTTTGTCTGCCCCCGCCACATTTGCCTGAACAATAAAAAGATTTTGCTGAACCCCATTGATAATGTTTTCACAGGTCAGACCTGTGATTTTCCATTTCAAATTTTTCACCCCCACTTTCACCAAACCTAAAAACGAATTGAGTTCGTCCAAAGCGCCGAGCGCTTCCGTTTGGCAAGAGGTTTTGGAAATTCGCTCGCCCTTTTTTTGCCTTAGCGTTTTAGTCGTCCCTTCGTCGCCTTTTTTAGTGTAAAGCATAATTTCTTTCAAAAAATGCGCGGGGCGGGATTTGAACCCGCAATCCTTGCGGAATACGCCCCTCAAGCGTACGTGTATTCCAGTTCCACCACCCGCGCGCGATCACTGAAGTATATTATGTCTTAATCGGAGCCGTTGGTGAAACTATTGGGATTTCTGGAATTATTTCTTCTTTCTCCGTCCTAATATGCTTCATCTGGCGACGAACTTCTTTGGCGGCTTTTTCGCGAATATGATAAAGCTTGGCGCGGCGAACTTTGGCTCGGCGAATTACTTCAATTTTTTCCACCAACGGCGAATTTATAGGAAAAATTCGTTCCACTCCCACGCCTTCAATCGTCCGCCGCACCGTAAAAGTGGCGCCCGCTTCTTCGCCATGCTTTCTCGCCAAGACCAAACCTTCAAAGGCCTGCGAGCGGACTTTTTCTTTCACTTTGTCTTTTTCCACTATTCGGTCGATAACTTTCTGCCAGACGCGCACCGTATCGCCCGCTTTAAAATCTGGGCGTTTAATCGCGCTTGCTAATTTAATTTCTTTAATCGCCATCGTGACGGCACTTTAACACGCTCTACCTATTTCCGCAAATTAAAAATTTTTAACGAAAAGTATTTCCCCACTTCAACATTCCCAAATACGAAGCGACAACATCTGAACTAAAATCCTCCCACAAATTCTTAAACATCCGCCGTTTGGTAGAAGTCCTCAAAACTCTGTGGTTAGGAGAATGAACCCAACCCAAAAAATCTATACCCGAAGCGAGAGTTTTGATAAAAATTTTGTCAGGATGAATTTCTAATTTCAGTTCATCTTGCAAAAAGTTTTTTATCCTTGGTAAAATTTCCTCAAGCCAAGTTTTGTTTTCCGAAAGAATAACGAAATCATCAGCGTAGCGGATGTAGAATTTCGCTTTGATTCTATGCTTCACAAATTGGTCAAACTCGTTTAAGTAAATGTTAGCGAATAATTGGGAAGTTAAATTACCAAGTGGCAAGCCAACACCGACAAAATCGATCGCATTGAAACTTTCCACGACCTGCCGCAAAAGCCAGAGAATGTTTTCATCTTGAATTCTTGGTGTCAAAATTTCCAAAAGAATGTTGTGATTAATGCTCGCGAAAAATTTCTTGATATCACACTTCAAAATCCAGCAGGTTTTTGTGTTGTTCTTACTAACTTTCCAAATAAATCGGCGAAAACGATTGATAGCTTTGTGCGTGCCTTTTTCATTTCGACAGGAAAACGAGTCGGCGATGAAAGTTCGGTCAAAAAACGGATAAAGTTTTCGATATGTGGCACGGTGTAGTAAGCGGTCGCGAACGCTTGCTTTGTGTATACTCCTCGACTTCGGATCAGAAATCCTGAAAGCCTGATAATCACCGTGAAGATAGACTTTCCTTCGCAAATCCTCGTGAAGCGAAATGATGTTATCCATTAAACGCAAGCTGAATTCCTGCACATCTGGCTTTTTCCTTTTACCTTTCACAAATTCTTTCCATGCGCCGAGCAGATTTTCCAAAGAAATGATATCGTCGTAGGTATATGGGAAATTCATCTTTATCGGTGGTGGAAAAATTAAAAGAAGCGTATAAAATTTGGCAACAAATTCTGCCACATATTTCAAAAAGTCAGCGACAAACTATAGGAGCAAGAATTGACGGGTTGCTTCTGGATACGCTTGGATTGGCTTTCCAAGGAAGGTATGCGCCACTATCAAAGCGTCTTGATCTTATCACGAATGCTGTTACTAAAATTGATTCCGCAAAGTTTTTCCTTATCATTGGTTGGGAAAACAAAGTTGTTGATGATAGAAAATATATCCGACTTTCGGAAAAGTTGGTTGAGGCAAGCAAAATGTTGTTTGGTTGGAAGGCGTATCTAGAAAAGAAAACTTCCGCCAATTAATGCGGAAGAAAGAAAATAGTTGCGGAAGAAAAACCGGTTATCAGCATTCCACCCGTTGTCGTTGCCAAACGAGTTCTGGTTGACATTCCACCTCCTATCATTCCGGTTCACATTGACAACCGAGACGCCTTGAGCACCATACCGCCCATATCACCACCCTTAGATAGAATACTCTCCGGGTTGTATCGTATTCCGAGTCAAAACTCGATAGTATGATGCACCAACTTTTTTCTTTTTTAACGGGGTTAAACCCCCGAAACCTCGCCACCCGAAGCAAAATACCGCGGATGCCAGCGTGTCTAGATAAAAGTATACCCCATTCCGATGC
>Ga0209211_10007160_pt1 | contig 15774 bp, 16 predicted proteins | sample RifGroA2_FD_183992 | JGI IMG/M metagenome (GOLD analysis project Ga0209211, IMG submission 183992) | Groundwater microbial communities from Rifle, Colorado, USA - Groundwater A2 (SPAdes) (version 2) | ecosystem: Environmental > Aquatic > Deep subsurface > Groundwater | place: Rifle, Colorado... | reverse complement strand
GCAGTATTGCACGATTTGCTCAGGCTGGAGGTCTTTGCCGGAAATTTGTAATTGCGTAAAATGCGGAGTTTGCGCATCATTTTTTCCCCCTGCTGGCTCCCTTGCAGCCTGAGAAATGTCCCAGTTCTGGCAAAAAGAGCAGGCGAAATTGCAGCCTATTGTGCCAAATGAAAAAATTTGGCTTCCCGGCAGGAAATGGAACAGCGGCTTTTTCTCAACGGGGTCGATGTTTGCAGCCACTGCCCTGCCATACACCGCCAAATATAGCTCCCCCTTCCTGTTTACCCGCACGCCGCACACCCCGCTCTTCCCTTCTGGTATTGTGCAATAGTGCCTGCATGCGGTGCAGCGCACTGAGACATTTGACCGCTTTTCAAACAAGATTGACTTGTGCATCTGAAATGGCTTTGTAGTTAGATAGGTTATTAAGTCCGAACGGAAAGCTGGCAGTAACCGATTTATTGGGTTATCAAATTCCCCTTTTTCTGCGGAATGGCGGCGGAATAGGTTTGCCTTTCGGCTTGACTGGCAGAGGAATAGGCTTCACCCACTTGATCCCGATTTTTTTTCTAGGCAGCGGCTTTTTTACCGGCTCCCTCTTCGGGGTATTCTTTCTGACCTGTGCCCTCATGTTTTTCCCACTTCCGTAGTTTGCTTATGCGAACCTCTTCCTAGTTTTACCTTATCTAGGTGAAATCTTGCAGCGGGCGGAATGATTATGCGTGGCTGTTCCTCTCTGGCAGGGGGTGGCTTGTACTTTTCGAGAGTTTCATGGCCGTAAATTTGCCCTATCCGTTCGCGCAGTTCCATCAGTCTGGCGTTCATTACCCTGACTTCCTTTTCATGTTTGATCTCAAGTTGCCTCAGTTTTACCCTGCCTTCACTCGTTTTTAGTTCTGTGTCGCTTAACTGTGGTTTTCTGGGTTTTGGGATTTTTATAATGCCCCAATAACTTTGGATCGCATAGCGGTCGACTTCGCGTGGAGGAATGTTGTAATAGTCACAGGCCTTGTAGAAGAAATCAATTGCCTCGCTTGTAGGGAGGCTCATCTTGGCCCTCCATCGCAACCTTATCAGTGCATCGAGTGCCCTGTGGGTTTTTCCTTTTGCTGAATGGAACCTGTTGAGTTCCGGCACGTCTTTGTCGAATATTTCCTCAAGGAAGCTAAGCCTCTTTTTGTCGCTTTCCTCGCGAAGCGGGTCTATATCATGACCGACAAGGGCAAAGCGCAGGGCTTCTTTTCTTTCAGGGTCGGAAAAATTGCTTTGGAGGAACTTAAAATCCGAGAGCAGGCTGTGCCTGACAAGGTGCCTGAAATATTGCTTTCCATAATTCTCGATTGTCTGTCTCCCGCCTTTTGGGTATTTGTTTTTGTAATCCCTGCTGTTTTGGGCCATTTCGCCAATCACTTTATAGATTGCATCTTCTGCATGCGGGTCATATACAGCCGTGGCGCGCAATGTGCTATTTTGCCAGAGGAACCTGGCAGTTGAGAAAGCGAGGTGCTTGAATTCTGCGGGCTGGGCTTTCATTAACGCGGAAATTCCCCTAACAACATCCCTGCGTTTTCTAAGGCTGTGCACGCGTGCTATGCCGTAAATTCCTATTGCGTGGAGCAATATCCCATATGGGCCAATGTCGGGGAGGTATTCCGCCCCCCGCCCTTTATTTCCTGTCAGTTTTGCCAGAGCTCTCCCTGTGCGTGACCTTTCAAGAAAAACCGCGCTGCCAACTCCCATCCTTCCGGTCCGGTATAATTCGACCCAATCTTGCAGGGCTTGCTGTTGTGCAGGGGGCAAGGCGCCGGGTTTTAGTAATTGGGACCAAGAGGATAACTCTTTTTGTTGGGGTTTTGATAGCCGGCTGTTTATTACTGGCTTTTCAGGCAGCCTGCTCGGTTTCCACATATGATAGGAAATAGGTTTGGCTGATATTTAATGTTTTGCAAACATGCTGTGTTGCATAATTACGGAAACCAAACAAATCCGACTTTTACGATTCGTCTTATGGCCTTACAGGAGCCTGACCAGTTAGACGTCCTGACAAAAAAAGGGCAGTTTTTGGGAGTTATGCAACAGGGCATGCAAACAAGTGGCTTTGCCTATAAAGTCTGATTTGCCCAAAAAGTCGGAAAGTTGTCCATAAATTGTTTCAGGGCTTCAAATAATTCATAATGCCAATTACTACTGCTAAAAAAGCCAAAAAAGCAGTGATTATTTGCCAAATCCTAATTTCGTCCCTTTCTTCTTTATTTTGAAGAACTGAATTAGCAGCGTCAGATAGGTAATATTCTGTTTCTGGAAATGGTTTATTATTAGCTTTACTCAAAAATCCTCTTCTTTTGAGGTCTTCACGTTCATCCTGATAAATGCCTATTTTTTCAAGGTGGTCATCCCTAATTTGTCTTAGGTTTAGATTTGAAATTTTTTTTATTGTCTCGAAGCTCTTATTCATAATTAAAATTTAAATTATGAAAACTTTAACTCCTTTTGCATAGAATGCGGAAAGCGTATTTATTTGAAGTTCAACCAAGGGGTGTGAAAAGCATTTAGCGTTTTCTTTGCTTTGTCATGAACTTGAGGGCATTGCCAAAAAATGCCCTTTGGCGTTTGCCAAGGGCAGGGTCACATTCTGCTTGTCGTGCCAGTTGAAGGGGATGGAGGCGTGCAGCTTTATTTGTTGTATACAGGTTCAGCAGGGAGATGGCTGAATGCCTCGCGGAATCCAGCTGCCTTCTTGTCAGGTTCATCTTGCGCCTGAGGTTTTTTAGTTCGTTCTTTTTTTGGGTGGATACTAAGCTTGGGTTTTCATACTGGCGAATTGATATTTTCTGGACCTCAAGTGTAATGTTCCGGTGCTGCTTGCACAATTTAGCAAATTGTATTATTTTGTCTGCAATCCCGGGTATCTTTCTGATAATTTCCAGCTTTTCGCGCGCGGATTTCCCGCTTAATAATTTCCGGAATCTTATAAATTCATCGTGGGAATAATGGCATATTGCTGAAAGGCCCTTTTCCAGTTCGATAATAAGCCTGGTTTTATCAGTTATTCCATGGCGTTCTTCAAATTGCTTTTGCAATTTGGCCTTTGGAGAAAATAGGCCATTTTGGTTTTTGGGCTTCATTGAGGAAATAATGTTTATTGCCAAATTTAAATCTACGCGGGGGTAAATATGCTGGCTAATGAATCCAAATGCTCAGTGAATTAAAAAAAGAAAATTCCGCCCGTTACCTTAGGTATTCGAGCGTGCTTTCAAATATCCCCCTTGTGATGCCGGGGTTGTAGTTAAAGTAAATGCTCTTGCCGATCACAAGGTTCTTTTCAACAACTGCTGGGAATGTCTTTTTGTCAATCCCGCCGCTTTGGATGTAAGCAATTTCCTTCCCTGAAACCGAGACATCAAATGATTCAAATGTCGCGTTCCTCAAAGGGTCTGCGGGGAAGATCTCAATTCCCTTAAGGATCGGGTGCCTCTCGTCCTCGCGGTAGAGCTTTCCTGAAACGATGTAGCGGTTTGTGCATGTCGGCTGGTTGTTTTCCACCCTGTCGCATTCAACGGGCACAACATCGCCAAACGTGTTCTTCCATCCGATTACATCGAATGTGTCAGGCCTTCTTATCCCTGAATCCTTCACGAGTATGAACTTGCCGCCGTTCTTTACAAAGCGCTGTATTGCTTCGCCGAGTTTTTTGGAAACTTCCTTGTTTGCTTCCTCGCTCTGGTCGAGCATCACGATCTTGTATGTTGCAAGCTGTTCCACTGGGTTTCTCTCAAGTGTCTGCGTGGTCTTGATCTGGTATTCATAGCGGTCCCTGTTGTCATTGAGGATGTCAATTACTTCCTGGCTTGTCTGCCCTATGATAAGTACCCTTGTTTTGTCCTTGCCGACCTGTATTACGTCAACAAGGTTCCCGAGCACAGGGGTGCTTGAATCGATGACATCAAACCTTATTGCAAGGAATATTCCTATGATAAGTATGAGTATTATCGGGATCAGTCCTTCAAGATGTGTCCCTAACTTCTGCTGGAGCGGCGCACCGTAATCCTCTTCGGCACCTGCTGCTGCCCCTCCTTGTGCTCCTTCAGGATACATTGTTTTTCACCTTCTACGATTAATATGTTAATAATTATCTCGTCTTATTTAAATTCCTTATTGTTTCTTGTTTGGAGATAATAAGTCGTTTTTGTATATAAACCTTTTCTTCAAAAGTATATTAGGTAACAACCATGAAGATGACAACAACAAGCAGGGATTCAGGCCCGAGCTCATCTATAGGGATAATGCGCTTTTTTGACGCCGACAGCGGCGGCCCTAAAGTGAGCCCCGAGTTCGTCGTTGCAATAGCGCTTGCATTCACGCTCTTTATCGCCCTGCTGCATTTCACCTAAGTGAATCCATTTATAGGCTTTTTCCTATCTTTCTAGTTGTAATTGTTTGTGGTTGCTATGGCTGCTAAAAAACAAAAGGCGCTTGAAGAGATCGCCCGCAAGAATATCCTGCGCGAGAGCGAGGATGTCAAGGGCACTGTGATCTCCGGATATGATTTCAACAAGGGCGTTGATTATCCCGGCATAATCAAGAGCTTCGGCTCGACTGGTTATCAGGCTACGCATTTTTACCGCGCCATCGGGCTTGTCAGTAAAATGATTTCGGAAAATGCGACAATTTTCCTCGGTTACACATCGAACATGGTGTCATCGGGCCTGCGTGACGTGTTCCGCTACCTCGTGCAGCACAAAAAAGTGCACGTTGTTGTAACTACTGCAGGCGGGATTGAAGAGGACATTATCAAGTGCCTTGGGGATTTTGTCCTCGGGGATTTTCGCGCAAGCGGGAAAGAGCTTCGCAAAAAAGGGATAAACCGCATCGGGAATATTTTTGTGCCCAATTCAAGGTATGTGCGCTTTGAGGAGTTCTTCCAGCCGGTGCTCGAAAAAATCTATGCCGGGCAGAAGGCCACAGGAAAGGCGATTGCCGTTTCAGACCTCATCTGGCGCCTTGGTGAAGCTATCAATGATGAGCGGAGTATTTTGTATTGGGCATGGAAGAACCGGATCCGCATCTACTGCCCTGCGATCACTGACGGGGCATTAGGTGACAATGTTTATTTCTTCAAGTACTCGCACCCCGATTTTGTGATCGATATCACCGAGGATACGCGCCGGCTCAATGACACGACAATTGACCAGGACAAAACCGGCCTCATCATCTTGGGCGCCGGCGTGGTGAAGCACGCCATTTTGAATGCGAACATGTTCCGCAACGGCTGCGACTACGCGGTCTACATCAACACCGCGCAGGAGTTCGATGGCTCTGATGCCGGGGCGCTCCCTGAAGAGGCCATCTCCTGGGGGAAAATACTGCCTCAGGCAAACACAGTAAAAGTATTCGGGGATGCCACGATCCTATTCCCGCTCCTTGTCGCGCAGACGTTTGCCCAAAAGAAATAGGTGTTTCTAGTCGTGAAACTATTTCTTCACGTTGATGTAGAACCCGCGCCCGAGGAGCTTTTCCATCTTCCCGTCCGCTTTCACTATTTTTGAGTTTGTTCCCGCCTCTATTTCCTTGGCGTACCTTTCAATGAATTTTGGGTCCGAGCAGCCAATTTCGAGGGTTGCAATGTCGGCCGGGGAGAGCTTTGCCTCCTTGCGCTTTTCCTGTATGCGCCTGCGAAGTTCCATGAGCTCCCACTCGTCCTTGAGTTGCGCGTCCGCATCCTTGTTTAGCATCAGCTTCCCTTCGCCGAATTCCTTTACCGCATAATTGCCTTCCGGCTTTTTTGTTGCCTGCACGAAACTTTTCACATTCGCGGAATCCGCAATTATCCGCTCCGTTTCCACGAACTCTTTTTTCGCGCTGACATAGACAAGTTCCTTCAAAGGCCACCGGAGCCTTAGCTGCTGCGCTTCGCGTATGTTCAGCACCTCGGCAATGAGCTGCTTTGCCTTTTCCATTTCCTTCTCAAGCTCCTCGTCCCTGTTCTTTGCATTTGGCTGGGGGAGGGGAGTGAAATGCACGGAGAGCGGCATCTTGGGGCTTTTAAGGCCCTGGTAGAAGTCCTCCGTGATGTGCGGGGCAATCGGGGCAAGCAGCCTTATAAGTACGTAGCCAATGTGGCTAAATGTTGCGCTCAGGCAATCCTTTGTTGGTGATTTTGCCCTTTCGCGTATGAGCTTGATATATGTCCTGCTGAACTCTTCAAGTGTAAAATACTCGATGAGTGAAATGGCCTTTGCATAATCGTATGAATTGTAGCTTTCAAGAACTTCCTTTTCAAGTGCCGTGAGCTTGCTTGCGATCCACCGGTCTTCGGGTTCGAGCTTTTCCGCATCAATTGCAGCATGCTTTTCGATGTCAAGGTCTAGGTATGTGGCCCCGTAGTTTATGCTGTTCCAGAGGGTGTTGAAAAAGCGGTTTACATCCTTGAACGCGTCCCAGTCAAAGACCATGTCCTCCCCCCTGGATTCTTTTGCAAGGTAAAAGCGCAAATAGTCGCGGTTGTGCTTTGCTATTACGTCGGCGGGGGAGACAATGTTACCTAGTGATTTGGACATTTTCTTCTTGCCAAGGTCCAGCACCATCCCGTGCATTGCAATTGACCTGAACGGCTTTTCGTCAAAGCATATTGTGCTTGTGATGAGCTGGGAGTTCCACCAGCCCCTTATCTGGTCCTTGCCCTCAATGTTGATGTCTGCTGGCCAGTATTTTTTGAATTTTTCCGTGTTTTCAGGATATCCGATTGACCCCCACGAGCTAGCGCCCGAATCGAACCACACGTCAAGCACTTCAGGGACGCGCTTCATCGTTCCTGAATTGCATTTTTTGCACTTCCAGCCCACTTCATCAATCCATGGCTTGTGCAGGTCCCTGACTTCCTTGCCATAATATTTTTTCAGCTCCTTGAACGACCCGATCACAACTTTATCCCTGCACTTGTCGCACTTCCATATGGGCAGCGGCGTCCCCCAGTACCTTTGCCTTGAAACCGGCCAGTCGCCAAGCGATTCAAGCCAGTTTTTGAACCTGTCCTTGCCCCATTCAGGGTGCCATTCCACCTGCTCGTTGAGTTTGAGCATGCGCTCGCGGATAGCGCTCACGCGGAAAAACCATTGCGGCGTTGAAACCATCAAAAGCGGGCTTTTGCACCTCCAGCAAACAGGGTAATCATGCGTATAATCGAGCTTGAGCACTAGCGCGCCCATGTTTTTGAGGTCCTCGATTATTTCGCCATCAACTATGCGTGCTTTTTTCCCTGCGTATTTCCCCGCTTCCTTGTCAAGTACCCCGTTTGTTCCGACAATGCTCACCATCGGCAATCCTGCCTTTGTGCCCGCATCAAAATCCTCCTTTCCGCACCCCGGGGCTGTGTGCACAAGGCCTGAGCCATCCTCAACATTCACATAGCGCTCGCTCATGATCACGCGGTAGGCATTTTCAAGTGCAGGGAGTTTGAGGAGCGGCGCAAGGGGGTTTTCGTATTGCATCCCTTCAAGCTCCTTTCCCTTCATTTCCCTCTTTACAATGTATCCTGCCCCGGTAGCGTCCATCAGGGGCTGCAGCCTCTCTTTTGCAACAATCCAGTTTTCAGTGCCTGCCTGCACCTGGGCATAGTCATACCGTGGGTGGGCCATCACCCCGGTATTGCTGGGGAGTGTCCATGGGGTTGTTGTCCAGATGATCAGGTATTTGTCCTTTTCCCCTTTCACCCTGAACTTGACATACACGGATTTGTCGGTCTGCTTCACGTATTCGATCTCATTATATGCAACTGCTGTCTCGCAGCGGGGGCACACGTGCACGGGGTACTTCCCTTCATAGAGCAGCCCCTTTTCATCGGCATTCTTGAATGTCCACCAAATTGCCTGCATGTAATTGTTGTCAAGTGTAAGATAGGGCTTTTCCCAGTCCATCCAGACCCCCAAATTATCGAATTCAGAATTCATTATGCCGATATACTCCGTTGCAAACCTTTTGCACTCGTTCACGAATTTGTCAACGCCGTAATTTTCAATGTCCGATTTTGCCCTGAACCCGAGCTTTTTTTCGACCTTGTTTTCTATCGGCAGGCCGTGGGTATCATAGCCCGGCTGGTCTAAAACCGAAAAGCCCTGCATCCTCTTTTGCCTGATAGTAATGTCCTTGAGTATCTTGTTGAGCGCTGTCCCCATGTGTATGTTGCCTGAGGCATAGGGCGGGCCGTCCATCATGTAAAACCCCTTGCCTGAAGGGTTGAGGCCGCGTGCCTTGCCGATTACGCCCTTCTCTGCCCAGAACCTGCGTATCTCCTCTTCCTTTTTGAGGCTGTAGCTTTCAAGTGGTTTCATGCACTCACTTCGTTTTGGACAATTATTTGCCCTTTTCTTTTTAGCTCAGGTTTTTCTTTTCGTGCCAACGAAAAGAAAAAAGTGAGTGGGCGTAGGAGGATTTGAACCTCCGACACTTGGTGTATAAGACCAATGCTCTGCCAGACTGAGCTATACGCCCGCGCTGCAAAACTTGCGTTTTTCCTTTCGGGATTTGCCCGCTTTATAAAATGCCTTTAATTAGGTTTAAAAATGTAGAGAATTCATTTTGGGGCAAAAAACCCGTCCGCCCTTTGTTTTTTGGCCTGATTTTCAAGAGCCTCGGCCTGCCGGGTAAAAAGATTTGCTGTTGTTCCCCTGATCCTTCCCAAAGGGCACGTTTTTTCCACCCCCTTCGGGATTCCCCCATGGTAATTGCATAATGCCAGCTGCTATTTATTGGTTTTAGCGTGTTTGCAGGTCTTAAATTTCCTTCAGGCTCAAATTGTTTGAAGTGTCTATTTCAAAGCTGCCTTCGCAAGGGCTGATCTTTCCGTACTTTCCCGTGTTGAGGCGCAGCGAATTGCGGTATATGGTTGTGTACGCATTGCTGACCTTGTAGTACTTTCCCGCCTGCACATTGAATATGTTCTCGTCCCATAATGAGAGGTATACGCATCCGCTCTCATCCCCTACCAGTGCATCGCACACATTGTGGAAGAGGCTGTCGCTGGGCAAAACAATCTGCCTTGGGGCGAGCACCTCCCCGGCTTTTATGAGCAGCTCAATTTTTTTGAGTTCGGGCTTTAGTTCGCACACTTTCATCCAATTTCCCTCCTGCCTCGTTTGATTTCCTGCCCATTAATTTGCGGCATTAATCCGCTTCATCAGATTATCGACCTGCGCATGGAGCGATTTGCGCGTGCCGTTGTTTTTGAGCTCACTTTGCGCAGCATCGAGCACTTTTTGCATTCCCTTGCTTTCGACGTCCCTGCTATCGCGCCCAAAAAACTCTTTTTTGCCCTGCGGGTCCATCCTTGATTTGCGGTTGAACCTTTTTGACGCGTCTGCCGTAATTTTGATGATGGAAAGCTTAGGGAACCTGTTTTTGAAATATTCAATTTCCTCAATCGAGCGCGGGCCTACAAGGATAACGTTGTCTTTTTGCCCTATTTTCCCCTCAAGCAGCTTTGCGAGCGCGTCCATCCCAGTTTCAGCGCGCAGTTTGTCCCCGAGTGCGATCATTTTTTCCTTTTCGGGCAGCTCCCCTTTTTCCTCAAGCATTTCAGAGAGGACGGAGCTGAAAGTGTATTTTGAGTATCCGTATTTTTCCGCGATGTAATCTGCCGCGCTGTCCTTTCCCGACCGCGCAAGCCCCACTATCACAATGACTGCCATGGCAATGTATTGCTCTGTTCTTTTATAAAAATCGATTGTTCAGGCAGTATGGGCAAAATGAACTGGCAAATTAAATTGGCATACAAAATTCAAAATCCGCGTTACAATTAATGAAAAATTAGGGTGGAAGGGGGATTTGCCCCTTCCGTTTAATTATTTAATCCATGTCCGGCATTCCGCCGCCCATGCCCCCGCCCATTCCGGGCGGCATTCCGCCTCCGGCCCTGCTCTTGCCGCTGCCTGCTATTATGTCGTCTATCCTTAGCAGCATGTCCGCGGCTTCAGAGCCTGATGTGATTGCCTGCGTCTTCACCTTAAGCGGCTCTAAGACCTTGCCTTTTTTCATGTCGTCGAGCTTTGCGCTAAAGACATTCACCCCGATATACCTCCCTTCCTTTGTGCTGTGCTTGCTGCGCAGCGCAACAAGGGTATCTATTGGGTCCATCCCTGCAGTCTCTGCAAGGGTGCGCGGGATTATTTCAAGTGCCTCTGCAAATGCCTCTATTGCAAGCTGCTCGCGCCCGCCTATTGTCTTTGCATACTCGCGAAGCCTTAATGCGACCTCCGCCTCGCAGCTCCCTCCGCCGGCAACCACTTTGCCGTCATTTATTGCCGAGGAAACTGACCCTATCGCATCCTTCACTGCCCTCCCGGCCTCGTCAACGACGTGCTCGGTCCCTCCGCGCACAAGGATCGAGACGCTCTTCGGGTTCTTGCAGCCTTCCACAAAGACCATGCTATCGCCTGATATCTTCTTTTCCTGCACGGTCTGTGCCTTTCCAAGATCGGAGCTTGTAAGGTCCTTTACCCTTGAGGCGACTTTTGCGCCTGTTGCCTTTGCAAGCGCGTCCATGTCTGATTTCTTTACCCTGCGCACAGCCATGATGCCTTCCTTTGCAAGGTAGTGCTGGGCTATATCGTCAATGCCTTTCTGGCAGATCACCACATTTGCCCCTGAATTCTTGACAGTTTCGACCATTTTTTTTAGGATTGATTCTTCCTGGTCCAAAAATGCCTGCAGCTGGTCAGGGTCGGAGATCTGGATTTTTGTGTCGGTTTCAGGGCTCTTGATTTCCATTGCCGCATCGATGAGCGCGATCTTTGCGTTCTCGACTTTCTTTGGCATCCCTGAGTGGACTACTTCCTTGTCGACCACTATGCCTTTTATGAGCTCAGAGTCGCCCATGCTTCCGCCGACCTTCTTTTCGACCTTGATGTCGTCAAGCTCTATTACTGTCTTGCCATCGCTCTCTGTTGCGATCTGCACTATTGCGTTTGTGACAAGGTCTGAGAGTATATCCTCGCCTTCAGCGCTCTTTCCGGTCATTGATGTGAGAGCTATCTGGCGCAGCATTGTCTTGTCTGAAACTGAAATGTCGTCTGCAATCTCGGCATAGAATTCCTTTGCTTTCTGTGCAGCAAGCCTGTATCCCTTGATTATAATCGAGGGGTGTATCTCATCGTTTAGCAGCTTTTCGGCCTTCTCGAGCAGCCCGCCTGCAATTACTACTGCGGTGGTGGTGCCATCGCCCACTTCAGAATCCTGTGTCTTTGCGACTTCGACCATCATTTTCCCTGCTGGGTGGTCAATGCTCATTTCCTGCAGGATGGTTGCCCCGTCATTGCTGATTATCACATCGCCAAGGTCATCGACAATCATCTTGTCCATTCCTTTTGGCCCAAGGGTGCTCTTCACTGCATTTGCGACCGCTTTTGCAATGAGGATATTGATCCTTTGCGCATCGCGCCCCCTTGTCCTCCTCGTGCCTTCCGGCAAAAATATTACTTGCTGGTTCATGTCCTGTTGTTGTGCCATCTATTGCCACCTCCGTTTCGAAAATAGATGAAAAATAAGTAACTTGCAGTTATTTATTGCTGGATATAAAGGTATATAAATCTAGCGGTGTTTTGCTGGATATGGGTGTTGTACTTCCTTTTACTTGACTGCCGCCACTTCAAAATTAGGGATATCATAGGCGCGTTTAGCCCTGTCCAAAATGACCTTTTTTTCGATTCCTCGTATGTAAGGGCCCTGACAGCTAGTGAATCACTGTTAAAAGGGCCTGGCCTTGCGTGGGTTCCGGTGAAACTAACAATTAAACTACGCAACGAGGTATTGCTGCAAATGAGGGCAAACAGCCTCAGGCTCTGGTGGGGCTTTCAACGGGGAATTTTGGGGGCTTGAGTTTATATGCGATTATTGCTCCTGCTATTTGTTGGGCCTCGTACATCATTTGAGTTTTAGGAAAACCAGTGGTCGTGTATTTTTCAAGTTCCTTTTTGGCCTTGTTGAAGTCTTCAGGGTGCCTTTGCAAGTAGTTTTCCATTATTGCTTGTGCGTCTTCTTTTGTCCCGAAGCATAATGCGAATTCCAGTGCTTGCCCGATTCCAAAAGCGGGTATGTCATTTCTCTTTAGTTCTGAAAGTAAATTAACTGTGTCTTCAAATTTTGAAAAGTATGGAAATGCGTTTTTTGAAATGTGGCCAACAATCTGCCGTATAATTTCTTGATTTTTTTTGCCTTTTTCTCTTAAGTTCCATTCAATAAAGCCAGAATCGGTCAGCAGGTGTACAAGGCCGCCGGCTATTCCATCTCCATGTATTACATGGAGTGGTTGATTTTCCCTCCATTTTTTGATAATTGGCGAGGAAACACTGGCATGGGCAATCAGTTGTATATGTTGCGCATTGTTGTAGTGGCTGGATTGGAAACGGATGGTGTAAGTGAAAGTTTTTGATTTTTTCGTCAGCTGGTTTTTGCTTGCAAAATATTTGAAACCATCTTTAGCAAAGACAGGCGCAATTTCCAGGCAGCCATTTCTGAATGTTTTTTCCATGCACTCAATTATTATCCTGTTATTTTAACTGGGTTTGCAAAGCATTGTAACCTTCACGCCCTTGCCGTTTCCTGCATATCGCGCTCTTCCCGCAGCACCAGTATGTTGCCCCTGCCGTGCCTGAATTTTTTGAGCATCCCGCTATCCTCAAGCTCGGCCACGAGAAGGGATGTCTTGGCTTCGCTGTGCGGCAGCTTTTCGCGCAGCTCTTTTTGGGTCATCCTGCCTCCCGCATTCCTCAATATCCCGATCACCTGCGCAAGTTCCGTGTCCTCCCTGCGAAGGCCATATGGGCGGGCTTCAGCCATCCTCTCATGCAAGGCGCCTGCAGGCGCTTTTTGCTCATTTGAAGGAAATTGCAGGCCTGCTGCATTTGCTTTCCGGGGCATTTCCGCCCCGACTGTATTTTGCGTTGTGCCTCCATCTCCTGCTATCAGATGGCCTGTTTTTTTTGCAATGCGCTTTGCGCCATAAATGATTGCCGCAAAAGCGCCCAGCAGCAGGATAATTGCAAGCGTGTCAAGCAGGCCTTTGGGGATTTCAGCGCTCTGGGAAGAAGGCACATTGAACATGTTGGATTCGGGGATGGGGGTTTGGTTGCTGTCTGCCACTGGCGAGAGTATCAGGTCAAGGGTGTAGTCCCCGTCCGTGTTGATCGTGATGTTTTTTTGGGTTGCATAGCGCAGGGCATTGTTTTCGTAATAGCGCGCTGTCAGCGTGTATTTCCCGTTGGGCAGGGCAAAGGAGTATGTTCCGTTTTCCCCGACTATGGTTTGCGGGGGAATTGAAGTGATGTCAAAGACCACCCCGCCAAGCGGCCTGAGCGTGCCCCATTCATATGCGCTGCCGGATATTGTGGCTGCCTGCGCGCAGGCCGCAAAAAGTGCCAGTATAATCAGTAGGTATGCTGTCCTCATTAAGGAATTCGTCAAAAAGCCCTTAAAATCATATCTGAAGTGTTATAGCTTGCGCTAAAGTTTCAGGGCCAAAATACAGGCAGCATAAAGCTTTGATTTTTCCGTGCATGAAAGTAAAAATATAAACCACGCCATCGAAAACTAAATAGGAGGTGGGTTTAGTATGGCAAGCAAAGTTTTGCTGCAGGCAGCGGCATTGGCCCCTGTACTGCTGCTTTTCGCGGCAATATTGCCAGGTATTGCAGCAGCTGAAAAGGTTTCATCAAGTGCATCCGCATCAGTATCGGTAAATGCGGATGGTACTGGCACTAAGATGAATATCAGCACTTCAACATCTGACGGGCAGGGCGAACAGAGCAGTGAAATAATATGTGAAAATGGCGAGTGCTATGTCAGGGGCGAAGGCGCTGACAAGGCGGTTATCACCAAAAGCCCGGGAAGCGGCAATGGCACTTCGATAAGTGCAAATGTGAAAAACAGCATAAGGAGCAATGAAGATGGCACTTCAAGGGACATTTCAATAAATACGGTTTATACCACGGCACAAAATACCGTGGCGGTTGCGCTTTCCGATTTTGAACAAGCAAAGGAAAAGTTCAAGGATGCTTCCACAGGGGAAAAAAGCAGGATGCGCACTGAACTTGCGGGAAAAGCGGGAATTGCACTTGCAAGCCAGATTGATGCAATGATCTTAAAGCTCAGGGAGGCAGAGGAGTCAGGGGGCGAGGCAGGCTTTTCAGGGCTGATTTCATTCCTGCAATCGCGCAAGGAACAGATTTCAGGTGAAAATGTGGGTGAGAAAGCCCTCATTGACGCCTCAACGCAGTTGGGCGGCTTCTGGGACGCAAACAGCATGTCTGTGCGCAGGGCAATGGCAATGCTTGTGCTTGACAGGTTCGAGCTGTTTGCGGCAAAGGCCGCGAGCTTTGCAGACCGTTTTGATGGCCAGCTAGCAGCCCTCAAGGCAGAGGGCAAAGATACAGCGGAGCTTGAAGCAGGAGTAGCAAAGATACGTCAGGATGTGGAAAGATTCCGCTCCGAGAGGGCGGGTCTTTTGGAAAAGCTCAATGGCCCGAATTCCGCATCAACTGTAACCGGGGTGCTGGCAGAGAGCAAAACAGCTTTCAAAAAAATACACGGGGTTTTCAGGGAAGATGTGCGCCTCATGAGGCTGCTTGTGAGGGGCGCTGAAGACTTGCAGGAATCAGGCGAAATAAGCAGCCGGATAATTGCAGACATCCGCTCGATCACTTATGCGGATTCAAATTCATCTGCAAATGTCAATACGATCAATCTGTCCGGCAGCGGCCCTGAAGGCAACATATCGCAAAGCGGCAAAGCCCAAGGGGGTGTTGCGGGTGGATACTAAACCGTTCATGGCAGCTCTCGTTGCATCGGCACTGCTCTTTGCAGGCTGTGTTGTAAATAATCCGCCGGACAATACAGGCGACCCGAATACGGTTATAATCGACCAGAATAACACGGTTATCGACCAGAATGCCGGCCTTGATGAACTTTCGCAGGCAGTTGATGAAGCGGCAGCCGGCCTTGATGATGCAAATGCATTGATCGGGGCGGATGATGAGAGCTTCGTAAAAATAGATGATGGCACTTTCCGCTAGTGCCCTCTCTTTCTTTTTTCAAAGGGCCGGAAGTATATGGCCTATCGCTCCCAACCGCCGAAACGGTTGCTTGAATGCGCAGCCAGCCCTGCCGGAGGCAGTGCGTCGCTCCCAACCGCCGAAACGGTTGTTTTTATCTTCAGGTGCGCGGGTTTATGTAATTTAAAAGTGCAATTATATAAGCTTCATAGCGAATTTATTTATTGACAGTGCCCTCTATATCTATCACATAGAATTTCTACATTAAAATGGATTTCTTCGACATCTCAGATATTTCCTGACTCTCAATAATTTCCTGTAACTTGGAGGAGGTCCAAAAAATGGTTGAACAAAAAACCAGATTGCCAAGACTGCTGCTCACATTGGCCGTGCTCTTGACACTGACCACAGGGCTGGTGTTTGCAGGCAGCTCGCGGGGCGCCGGTTCTGTTACTGATGTGAGCGTTGACTCTTCTGCGGCTGCTTCATCAAAAGCCGATGTGAGCGTTGACACTTCAGCTCGCGGCGGCAATGCCGGCTCTGATGTGGATGTGTCTGCAAAAACATCATCGAGCGCAACAAGCAAGGTGGATGTTGATACATCCGGCGGAAAATCCCGGACATCGGTGAGCGTCGACAACAAGGCTGCATCGTCTTCAGCTGTTGATGTTAGCGTTGATTCAAGCGCTAAGGGTGACAAAGGGAAGTGCCACTATAAATGCGGCAAGGATAGGCG